>Ga0310786_10005324_pt1 | contig 17533 bp, 5 predicted proteins | sample AusTroGonzalo_MG_FD_203881 | JGI IMG/M metagenome (GOLD analysis project Ga0310786, IMG submission 203881) | Bovine rumen microbial communities from tropical cattle in Woodstock, Queensland, Australia - Gonzalo_03 (v2) (version 2) | ecosystem: Host-associated > Mammals > Digestive system >... | reverse complement strand
CAGAGCCAGGTTATGGCTATATCCAGTTGGGCGAGATGAGTTGCAAGCCTGATGTGTTCTTCGTCAAGTCGTTTACGGAGAAGCCCGAGCGCGAGTTTGCCACGATGTTTATGGAGAGTGGCGAATTCTACTGGAATACGGGTATCTTTATCTCTAACTCGCGCCATCTGACCACGTGCTTTGAGGATATTTTCCCCACTGTATTACGCAACTTGAAAGTTGACATGCCCAACTATACCTACGAGGAGGAGTTGGAGTACGTGGCACAGAATTATCCGCGCTATCCGAACTTGTCATTGGACTATGCCATTTTAGAACAGAGCCGCTGTGTCTATGTGATGAAATGTGACTTTGGCTGGGCCGACCTGGGTACCTGGCATGCTATCTACGAGTGTATGAGTAAGACGCCTGACGACAATGTGGCGCTTGATACTGAGGTGTTGCTCGAAGACTCAACGAATAATATCATCCGATTGCCTAAAGGCAAATTGGGCGTCATCAGTGGACTGGATGGCTATATCATAGCCGAAGAGGGTAACGTGCTGTTAATCTGTAAGAAAGGCGACTCGTCGGCATTGGTACGCAAGTACGTCAACGAGGTACAGCTCAAATACGGCGACGACTTTATTTAGAAGTAAAAGTTAAAGAGAGACACGGAGTTGTAGCAGGATGTCTGTCATCGATGATTGGGCTATTTGCTGCAATCCGCTACCGATAGTGGAACGGTCAAAAAAATGGGTCGTTCCATATTTTATGATGGCTGTCAGTCGCTGTCCAATGGCAGCTTGTAACATCAAGGAATGGCGCAAGCCGTGACCATAGTAGGCAGGAAACGAAAAGTCGTACTGTACAGAGCGTTCATACTGATAGAGACGGGCATCGTAGCTGTCCGTACGGAACCATCCGATATGGCCATCCATCGTCAGCCAATGCCATCGCCATGTGGCGTGCTGTCCCAGCATGATACCCTGTTGCCAGCCATTTTCAGCCCACGTACAGACGGCATCGGCCTGTGTTTGTAGTGACCATTGAGATGAAACACTGATAGTAGAGCGTAGGCGTAGCCGGTGTTCCGGTCGGTTTTGCAAGCGTTGTTTCTCGCTGTCATCACGTTGTCGGATACGCATCCTGTAACGTGCTTCAAGGTTCCATTGATGCCCGTTATAACATGCTGACAACAAAGCATCGAACGCATCACTCGGCAGGCTGACCTGATAGCGTGGGAAACTGAAGTGTGCATAATCGACATAGCCCTGCAACAGCCAAGCCTTAGCAGGTTGCCACTTGGCACCCAGATAGGTACCGTGTTCGTTCTGCACACCACTACCTTCCCCGAAACTCTTGGCATGCAGCGCCGTATAGCGTTTGTCGTAGTAACGATGCAGCAGCATGAGCGTCAGCGCATCTGTAGCCCGCCAGTTCACGGTGTTGATGGTAGCTAAGGCACCCTGTTGGTTGACAGCCGTCTCACCCGACACACCCCATCGGCTGGTGTTGTAGCCATAGTCCACGCTGACGTTGGTAAAGTCTAATCCCGAGGCAGCATAGCGTTTATAAAGCACCTGCTGGGGAATCAGCTGACGGTTGAAGTGGGTATATACTATATTCAGATTGACATGGAATGTGCCTTGCCGGTAACCTATACTGCCACCGAAGTCTGTCTCGTGGGTGTTGTTCTTCTTGCTCAGTTCCGCCTTTGTACGATGATAGCCGTCACGTAACAAGGTACGAGCCGTCCCGTCCTCATTCAGCGTGGCATCCAGTGGTCGATAGGAGGCAAAGGCAGTTAGACGCCAACGGTCAGCCATACGTATCGTAGTTGCTATGCCCTGCAGATAGTCGCCCTGCGAACGGGAAGCATAAGCTGTCAGCATGTGTGTGGAGCGTCCCATGGATTGCAACGTGGCCAATTTACCCAGACTGAAGGCCGTATTCATGACCAGTCCCATACCCATTTGTACACGATACATGCCGAGGTTCAGTTCCTCAAGATGTCCCATCTTGCGTAGCTGTAGGTAGTAGCTGTAGTGGTCGTAACCCATTCGGTTCTTGTCCGAGAAGAATGGTTCGCCTGCATCCTGAGCTGCTGTGAGGCCGAACTTGATGCGGTCGTTATAGTTGAACTGATAGCGGATGTCGTGTCGGTATTTGTAGCCTAAATAGCCAGTACCGTCTGATAGCATGTCGCCCTTACGATCATAGAGTGGAATCTTGCCACTGGCCACCAATTTGTGGCGTCCATATTTGATGACATCGCTCAGCTTCGGCCATACACGCCGAGGCTTTTCTGGACCAACATACACGAAATGTTCCAATAGCTGACGGGTATGGAAGTCAAGACTGCCAATCATCTTCAGTTCGCCTATTGAACGGATAGGCGCATAGCAATAGACGTATGCCATCATCTCCTCCACTTGGGGGGCGGAAAGGAATGGTAACGCCTCCAGTTCCTCGCGTGTCGTCTGATTCAGGTTGATGGGCGAAGCAGCCACCTCTGCCAGTTGCTCCATCATCGCTTCGCCATACCCCTCCTCCATATCTTCTATTGTCATCCATTGCCGAAAGTCATCCTGCCAACTATCCTGACTATAGACACCTATGGACCATAAAAAAGCCAGTGTCAATATCAAATACCTTGTCATAATAGCATGCAAAGGTACAACATTTTTAAGGCAAATCCAAATATTTCGAGTAAAAAAAAGGCGTCTTTAATAAGTCCTAGATTTATCGCTGACGAATATAGGATTTGCAGCACGTAAATCATTTTCACTACGAGTTGGGTGCGTCCGTCTTTTTTTTACTAACAATATAACAATGTTGGGCTGGTTTGCGACAGGTTTTCCTGCCTTACCGCCCATTTGTCGCAAATTTCTGCGTCTGTCGCAACAATTTCAGTTAAAAGTCAGCAGAATTCTTGGTTATTGACTGAAATGGCCATATCTTTGCATTGTCAAAAAGAAACATAGATACGTTTTAATCGGCAAAACAGCAAAAAATATAGAGAATTGTTTTGTCTTTTAGAAATTTTGTGTATATTTGCATCCTAAATTATTTAATTGTGTATAGATATGATTACCAATACAAAACTACAAACAAGGCTCCAGGGGTTCAGATACCTTTGGATGTTGTGTGCTATGCTGCTGATGTTTACACAGCAAGCATGGAGTGCCGATGCGATAAAAGATACCTATCGCTATTCGAGCATGCTTGACGGAATTGATCAAATAAGACTCAAATTCCCTGTTTACGACAACCGAGGCGGTTCTCCCGACACATGGGCTGAAGGTACCATCTATATTCAGGTGGCTGGCGGCAATAAAGAGACGCTGCTGAAGTACAAGGGGGTACGTACGGGTACCGACAACGGCCTACCCAATATCGAAATTAGCAGAGGTGTCGACGGCACAATGGTGCTGAAGCGTGCGCAGAACTATTCCGATGTCAATGTCTATCTGTCGACATCGCCATGCGTTCTGCCCTGCGACCCCGGCCAGTCCTATTCTTTAGGTAATGTGGTGTGGAGCGTCCCCAGGGCCTTTCGTGGCAAGCGCGTGACCATTAGCTGGTCGGTGACGGAATACCTACAGAAAGGAGATACGAACCAATCCCAATCGCACAGCACGGTCAACATTGAGTCGTCGGAAATTGAGATTCCTGCTGCTCCGGCGGAGATGGACCCGATGCTGATGCAGCCCATCCTGGCATTCCAGGCAGCCCATGCGGGTCAGATCATGATTCCGTGGATGATTGGTGCAGATAGTGTGGTAAAGGCGCAGCTGGTCTATATTGACAACACGCTGGAGAAGACGATTACCCAGACGCTGACCCCTGCCACGTCGGACATGGCCTACGTGCCAGCCACCCATGTCATTGACAGTCTCTACGTGGTGGTGGACTATAAGGACAGCGAACGGAAGCTCATCAAGGGTCGCAAGAGCACACCGCCTATCGCGGTGCCTATGCTGCATACGGCCAAGAAGTTTACCGCCAAACTGCTGACCGACGGTTCGGCGCAACTGGACTGGCAGATAGACAATATAGAATGGGAAGATATCATGGAAGGCGACCAGTGGGAGATACAGCGTAACCTGACAGGTTCCGTGGATAGTAACGACCCGAACTGGGAAAGTCTGGCTATGGAGACCTTTGAGCGGAACCAGAAGGAATACCAATATATTGACGCAACGCTGGCTAAGTCGTACCAGAATTCAAACGTCAGCTATCGTATCCGTCGTCTGTCAACGGCAGACTGGGGATGGACCTACGACTCTGGACAGACGCTGACGTGCATTCTTCAGCACATGTTCCTGCCCACGATTGAGAGTGCTACCATAGGTGCAGCCAGCAAATGGGGTGAGGACTTTCAGCACAACGTGGTGCTGGACTGGACGATGACGGTCCCTGGCGGCGAAATAGACAATAACACCTTCTATATCAGGTCGGAGGAAGACTGGGAGACCTTTGCCATGATGGTAAACAGCGGCAATACCAGCATATCGGCAGTGATGCTGAACGACATCACGCTGACGGAGTCGTCGCCCGTGGTGGGTAACAGTGAGAACAACCCGTTCTCAGGAACCTTCAACGGTAATGGCCATACGCTGACTGTTAACTTCAAGGATACCAAGAGAGAATTTCTTGCACCGTTCCAATATATCAATGGTGTTACCATCAGGAACCTGCACGTGGCGGGTACCATTGACGGCGGACAGCATCCGGCAGGCTTGGCGGGCCGTGGCTTTGTCAAATCGAATAACCTGATAGAGAACTGTCGCGTCAGCGCAGCTATCTACAGTACGTATCCCAATCCGCATGCCGGTGGTTTCATTGGCCACAACGGCAGTGCTGCGACCACGCTGAACAACTGTCTGTTCGATGGAAGCATTACAGCCCTGACGAACAACCTGGACAGCTATGCAGCGCCTTTCATCGGTTGGGAAGACGGTGGTACGCATAACGTGGTAACCAATAACCTGGAGGATGGCTCGTATAAGAATTTCTCCCATACTGCACCAAACTACCATTATAATAAAACAGGTGGCGGAGGCGCAGCTTACGGTAATTCCAGCGTCAGCTATAACAACTATTCCCGTCATAATAAATTCTCAACCCTTAATAAAGGCGAGGGCTTGTCGAACGAAGAACTTGCCAATAAGTTAGGCAGCGAGAATTGGGAAGCTGTGGACGGCAAGGTGCTGCCAAAGATGCCGGACAGGGGTGGCAAGAACCAGGACATCTACGTATGGGACGACAATGCGAAGCTGAACCTCTACATCGACAAGTATGTGGACGGCAAGCTGCGCTATACGGAGAAGCGCGAGATTACCGACGAAGAGCGCAAGGCCGGCAAGGCCACCGTCTCCCTTACCACCTCGTGCGTGGACTATGCTTTCCGAATGGCTGTGGAGCGTAACGGCTCGAACCTGCAATTCTTGGAGCGTGGCGACTCCATACAGGCGACGTGGAAAGAGGTTGAGATCATAGATGTTCCCGCCGCTAAGCACTTCATCCGTACGGTGGACGACTGGAAGGCTTTTGCCAAGGATGTAGCAGACGGTAAAAATTCAGCGAGTGCCGTCTTGGTCAACGACCTTGACTTAGGCGACTGTCAGACCACTATAGGAATGAGTGACAGTTACAACGGAAAAGCCTATATGGGTGAGTTCGACGGTATGGGTCATACGCTGACGGTCCATTATGACGGTGATAATATTCATGGTGTATTCCTGGCACTGAACAACGCCACCATCAAGAACCTGCATGTGGCAGGCTCTATCAAGAGCAATATTTCTACGACTTTGGGTGGTATCTCGGGCGAAGTCAAGGGCACTACGTCCATAGAGAATTGCCGCGTGTCGGCAGACATCACGGGTCGCAATGATGTCAGCGGTATTACAGCCAATGCCAAATACGGATGTAACGTCACCATCAAGAACTGTCTGTTCGACGGTACCTTGAACAAGGGACGTAACCATGGTATGCCCAATGGCGGTATGGTAGGCTATATGTTCGGTCTGACGGAAAACGACCCTGCTGTCGTACGCTTCAACAACTGTCTGTTCGCACCCCAGGAGACGGGTACACCAACCGTAGAATGCTACACATACGCTTCTGGTTATAATATCAGGAAGAATATCGAAGAATACGCACGTCTGACCAACTCCTATTATACGAAGCCTTTCGGACAGGCGCAAGGTATTGATGCATCGCAGATGACAGCTGAGCAATTGCTGGAGGCATTGGGCAGCGGTTGGACCATGGAAGGCAATATGGTTGTTCCGAAGATGAAAGCTACAACAGGCTTCTACTTCGACAACAAGGTGCAGATGGATACCATCTACTACGAAGAGAAGCAGTCCAGCGTCGTGCTGCATTGGGAGACCACAGGCGGCGAGGCCGACTACTACCGTATTACGCGCCACGACCTGACGAAAGACTCGGTGGTGGTATTGGAGAAACAATACGACCAGCATGTGTATGTTGACGAAAGTGTACGTCCGCAGCATGAGTATGACTATACCGTAGAGGGTATCACTTCGTGTGAGGGCGACCATGTGAGCGCTATCTCCATCCTTGCACACTGCGTACCCACCGGACTTGTACGAGGCTATGTACGTCTGGTTGACGGTACTGCACTGGCTGGCCGTACGGTCATAGCCACACCGGTAGCGAGCGATGGCACCAAGGGTGCAGAGGCTAAATCGACGGTCACTGACGATAACGGATACTTCGAGATCAAGGGTCTGGTCTATTCGATGCGTGGCCAGTACACCCTGACGGTACCGACCAAGGGCGATGAAGACCCCTTCGAGCCCATTATCGTGGAGTTCAGCGACGAGACCAACATGGCCGTGAACCAGATATTCACCCAGGCAAACTACTTCAAGTTTGCAGGTGTCGTGCTCTACGAAGGCTCCAGCATTCCTGTGGTGGGTGCCAAGTTCCTGCGTGACGGAAAGCCCGTCAAGAATGCCAGCGGACAGGATGTCGTGACCAACTCGCAGGGCCAGTTCTCGGTGAGCGTGCCCAAGGGCGAACATACCATACAGGTATGGAAGGAAGGTCATAAGTTCCAGAACGATGGTTACTATCTGAATGACGATAAATCGCCAAACATCACGTGGAAGGAGAGTCTCTATGACAGGATTTTCTGGGACAAGACCAAGGTACGCCTGCAGGGCCGTGTCGTTGGCGGACATATTCAGGGCGACAAACCGCTGGGACAGTCGCTGTCGAGGAACAACCTGGGTAAGGGTGTCACGATGGTGTTCCAGCTGGAGGGTGATAACACTTCGTGGATTGTGCGCGACCAGCTTGACAACAACGTCAAGGAGCGCCATGAGACGTTCTACCACGGTGCAACAGACCCGAAGACCGGCTTGAAGAAAGACGTGACACATATGGATAGCTACACACAACGCATCGTGGTCCGTCCCGACTCGTTGACGGGTGAATACGAGGTACCGTTCTTCCCCGTGAAATACAAGATAACCGAAATCTATGCCTCTGGCTACAGCACGCTGTTCCAGTCGGGTACGGTGGCTGAGACCCTCGACCTGACCAACTTCGGCAACGACTCGATAGCCACCTATAGCCGCGTCTACCACTCGGCACCCCGCCTGCACTATCAGCAGATGAACATGATGGGCGAGGACTATCTGGGTATCAAGCAGTATGTGGCGATGGACATTGCCGGCACGCGCGACACAATCCGCTTGTGGGATCAGAAGCATGGCTATGTCATGGGACACCCCGTCTTCATGGCTCAGAACCCTGTCATCATGAGTTTCTCGGCACGTGAGGAATACTATTATAACAACAATAACGACACCGTGCCAGACATTGTGCCACTGAACAACAGCAAGGTCATCATGCAGAACGGACTGGTGAGCACCACCGAGGAGTATACCTTGGAACTTGACAGCGTAGGTCAGGGAACCTACACCTTCACACCTGACAACATGACGGCGGTGCAGACGGGTAACAGGGCTCTGCGCTCGCTTACCATGACGCTGCTGACCGACAGCACCTACTACAACCAGAAGCCACTGCAGGCCTTCGTGATGGCTGCCGTAGCCAAGACTGGAGGCAGAAAGACCGTGGCCAGCGGTGGTACCTATCTGCTCGACATCCTGCGCGACCCCCCAGGATCCGCGAGCTCAGCATATATTGAGAGCGGCTCGAAGCTGAACTACAGCTTCAAGTGCGACTGGAATGCCAAGGGTGGTGTCAACCTGGCACTGATCAACGGTACGGGAGCCAACTACTATCTCGGTGCATGGGGTGGTGTCGGTGCAGGTGGTACGTCGGGTAATATCATGACGTCAAAGACCACGTCGCTGGGCACCTTGTCGATTGTTGCCACTTATAACAATTCGTGGAACTACAGCTATGAGTTCTCTACCTCAGAGCGCATACAGACGTCGTCAGGCAATAAGAACATCGGTGCCGAAGCAGACCTGTATATCGGTTTGACACAGAACGCTATTGTCGAGGAAGCAACTGCCGTACGTGTGGTCAACTCAAAGATGTATAAATACTTAGAGCCGCGCGAGGCTGGTAAGGTGACAGTTGGCGAACACGAATACAACGTGAAGCGAGGAACGGTACAGGTGCTGGCAACGGGTTATGATGCCGTGAAGAACGACACCATCTACCTGATTCGTGACGATGTGATGTCGATGTCGACGGAACTGTCGTCGACCTTCATCCACTCGCAAGCCTATATTATCAGCGAATTGATTCCCGACCTGCTGCGTCAGCGTGCTCAGCTGATACTGCCTATGGGCACATCTAAGGATGTGGCCCAGCAAATGGCCAATTCGACTGGTAAGACCGTATATATAAGTCTTGTACCGGAAGATGACGAGACTTACTGTCTGACGGATTACAAGGGAGATCCTACCTACAAGGCTGTATATGCCAAGAAGGATGGCGAAACCGTGGAAACGGCTGACGAAATCAACCGCATCAATCAGGAAATCCTGACATGGGCAGGCTTCATTGAGAAGAACGAGAAGGAAAAGCTGGAGGCCACCGAACTGGTGAAGCGCTACGACTTCGACGGACGTGCCAACATCCAGTACAGCGAGACCTTTACGGTTAGTACGACGGAGAGCAGATACCTGAAACTGCCGTTCGTCGACGGTCTGTCGGGCACCATTCAGGGTTTTGAGGCCCTGACGAAATTGATTACGCAGGCTGTTAAGACTAATCAGTACAGAGCCTATTATGACAACGAAGAAAACGAGCATGTCGGTGTCGACGTGGAGGTCTTCGGCTATAAGCTGCAGTTGCAGTTCTCCATCGTATTAGGCTTCGACTACAACTACGCCTTTGGCAAGAGCGACAGCAATTCGAAGAAGACCGGCTTCACGCTGGCATGCGGCAACAAGTCGAGCATGCTGGTGGATGTCTATCGTACCAAGAGTGATTTCGACCGTCTGAAGGGTTTGTCGGAAAACGAGCTGAAGAAGAAGATAGAAAATGGCGAAATCGTGATATTCTCATTATTGGAAAACGAGCAGCGTGATGCTGTCGACGAAGGCCGCTGGAACAAGGCCAATGCGATGACTAATTGGCTGAGCTACTTCAAGAGCTCTACACCTGAATATCGCAACTTCGTCTATCGTACCCGTGGCGGTGTTACCGCTGCGCCTTATGAAGACCAGCGTGTCACACAGTTCTATCGTCCTGGCTCCATTCTTGATGAGCGTACGATACCTATCGATAATTTGCGCATCTGGACCGACAATGCCTCGGTGAGCAATGTGCCGTTCGGCGAGCCCGCCCGCTTCAAGGTCTATATGGCCAACGAGACGCTTTATCCTGATCGTGCTACGATATACTTTACCTACTACCTTGATACGAAGACGAATCCGAAGGGTGCCAAGGTAAGCATTGATGGTGCCATACTGACAGAAAGTGGCTATCAAATCAATATTCCTGCCGGACAGACTGTCACTAAGGAGGTGGAAATCATGGCTGGCGACGACTTCGACTATGAGGATATCGGTATTTCAATCTACGATCCTAACGACATTAAGCGTGTCAGCACACAGAAACTGTCGGCTCACTTCGTGCCGTCGGCAGGTAAAGTGAACATCTCACTGCCTGGCGACAAGTGGGTGGTGAACACCGAGTCGGAATACGATGCCGACCGCCAAGACTACTTCCTGCCTGTGCAGATTGACGGCTTCAACGTGAACTTCCGTAACTTTGACCACATCGAGCTGCAATACAAGCTGACCACGCAGGGCGACAAGAACTGGGTGAACGTCTGCTCGTACTATAATGACAAAAAACTGTTCGCACAGGCCAGCGGCGTACGCGACACGATTGCTAACGATGGTATCATACGTGCTATCTTCTATGGCGATGGTACACCTATCGAACAGCAGTACGACCTGCGTGCTGTGGTCTACTGCCGTTATGGCGACGGCTACCTGACCAGTTCGTCGAACATCCTGACGGGTATCAAGGACACACGCCGTCCGCAACTGTTCGGCAATCCGATGCCTAACGACGGTGTGCTGGGCATTGGTGACGACATCGTGCTGCGCTTCTCAGAGGCCATTGCCGGCAACTACCTCCGCGCCATCAATAACTTCCAGGTGGTAGGTCAGACCAACAGCAGCAATGTTGCACTTTCCACCAACCTGCGCTTCAATGGCGATGGTGGCGCTACGTCGGAAGGCTGGCGCAACTTGAGTGGCAAGTCTTTTACGGTTGACATGATGCTTAATCCTGACTACAGTGGTAAGGCCATGACCGTCTTCAGTCACGGCAGTGGCCAGAACTCGCTGGAACTGGGCTTGACAAGCGACCGCAAGTTGACAGCGGCTTTCAGTGATACAGTATTTGTCTCGACCGATACTATCTCGTTCAACAAATCACTGCATCAGGTGCAGTTCATGTTCGATGCTGATCTGGAAGAGACGACAACGAAAGTCAGTTTCTATGACGGCAGCAAGAACATCGGTACGTTTACTTATCCAAGGACGTATGCTGGTTCTGGCAACCTGACCTTAGGTGCTGACAAGAACAAGAATATTCCGAATAGTTCCAACTACGAAGGTAGCATGCTGGAGTTCCGCCTCTGGAACCGTGCACTTTCGCCAGGAGAGATGTCCAACTACTCGCAGAAGGTGTTGACGGGTTACGAACTGGGCTTGCTTGACAACTATCCGTTGAGTGAGGGACAGGGCAAATTCTCATACAACCGCGTGAGCAGCGGTAGTGACTTACAAGTTGGCAAACAGGCCTGGAAGGGTCCTGACGGCATCGGTATGGTGTTGGATGGCAAGGAAGGCTTCAGTATCAATTCCCAGAAGTTTGCCCGTGAGGCTTATCAGGACTACACGATGATGTTCTGGTTCCGTACCACCGACGAGGAAGGAACACTGTTGTCTAACGGTGCAGCCGAAAAGGAGCCTGACTATATCCACCACTTCAACTTTGGCGTGCGAAAGGGACTGCTCAACCTGCATCTGGGCGGACGTGAAATCACGACAAATGCCAAAGTCAACGACGGCCAGTGGCACCACACCGCCATCACTGTCAGCCGTTCGCGCAATGTGGGTAATCTCTATGTGGACGACCAAATCAAGAACTCGTTCCCCGTGGATTCAGTGGGTGGTATCGGTCAGAACATCCATGCTGGTGTAACCTACGTGGATGCCGACACGAAGACACGGCCCATCACTGGTCATATCGACGAGATTGCCATGTACGAGATGGTGCTGCCCGAGAACATGATCAAGAACTTTGCTAACATAACGCCCTCAGGCGAGGAGATGGGTATGCTGGCCTATCTGAATTTCTCGCATAACGTGATTCAGATGGACAACAGCCAGCGGCTCGTGCCGACAGGTCTCAGCATGAAGCGCTACCTGGATCCTGTCACGGGTAAACAGACCGCACAACGTGACACCCTGGTGGCTCAGGATGTAATAGACCGTCTGGCCGACCGCGTCAGCTATGCACCGATGCGCGACATGAGCAGTCTGGAGAATATTCCGTTCAGCTTCGTGGCCGATGGCAAGGATCTGCTCATCAATCTCGACTTGCCCGACAGTAAGATAGAGAAGACGAACGTCATGATAACAGTGAAAGAGGTGGCCGACCTGAACGGCAACCTGATGGCTTCGCCCGTCAACATGAACCTCTTCGTCTATCGTAATCCGCTACGCTGGATGGACAAGAGACTCAACATCGAAGTGGAATATGAAAAGGAACAGACCTTCAAGGCGACGATTACGAACCTGAGCGGACAGTCACGCCGCTACTCGTTGGAAGGCCTGCCCGTATGGGTGACAGCATCGCAGACCGATGGTGTGATTAATTCGCTTGACGAGGAGACTATTAAGTTTACCATTTCGCCATATATTAATAAGGGCGATTACGACGAGGTCATTTATCTGGTAGGTGAGAACGGCATGAGTGAGCCGTTGCCTATTACCATCTCGGTTCGTGGCGAGAAGCCTGACTGGGCAGTGAACGACACCATCAAGCAGAAGAACATCACGATGCATCTTATTGCACGTGTCGAGGTGGATGGCAACGTGGCCCACGACCCGAACGACCTGATTTCCGTGTATGGTCCGAACCACAAGCTGCTGGGTCTTGGCTCTATAGACGTGGACAACAGCAACAATGCCAACGAGGCACTGGCCTTCATCACGGTCTACAACGACACACGTGAGGAAACACCGCTGCGCTTCCAGTTCTTCGATGCTTCGTCAGGACGTATCTATGTGGTAAATCCCGTACTGAACTACATTTCCTTCAAGGCCGATGAAATCATAGGTAGCACGACGGATCCCGTCATACTGAAGGATGTACTCAACAATGAGGTACAGGAAATCAAGCTGAAGCAAGGTTGGAACTGGGTATCGTTCTACGTGAAACCGCCGAAGTCTACCGTCAACGAACTGTTGAACGATGCCACGAACTGGGCGTATGGCGATGCTTTGGAGATTGTCGATGAAGATGGCACTCAAGAGCTGATCACCTATAAGCGGACAGTGGATGGTGGTGGCATGTGGGATAAGGGCGACACCAAGCTACAGCTTAATCCACGCAAGATGTATCGCTTCTTTACACACTCCATGACTTCTGCATACGTGGCTGGCGAACCGGTATTCGACTCGATTACTATCAAGTCTGGTTGGAACCGTATCGGCTACATTTCGCCGCTGAACCTGCCTCTCGGAACGGCACTGGCCGACTATACCGACCAAGGCGATGAGGGCGACATCATCAAGTCACAGAGCGAGTTTGCCATACTGACCAAAGACGGTTCTGGTGTGCCTGTATGGAAGGGTACGCTGAAGTATCTGCGCTCAGGCGAAGGCTACATGATGCGTCATATGAGAGGCAACAAGATTAAGTTCAGCTATCCGGTTTATACCTCCAATTCGCGCTATTCGATGTTTGGAACGCATCAAGCACCGCAGTTCGACAACAATACGGGTAGTTCGATGAACATGATAGCCACCGTAGAAGGCATAGAGCTGAACGAGGGCGACGTGCTCGTGGCCTATATGGGTGCTGAGAAGGTTGGCGTGGCTGAGGTTGACGAGACAGGCCGCTTCTTCCTGAACGTTGCGCATGGCGAGATAGGGCAGGTGACCTTCGCCATAGAGCGTGAGGATGACATCCTGGCCGTCGCACCGACCTCCGTGGCATACATCGCCGACGCTGTGATGGGTAGTATAGACGAGCCTACCGTCATCAACTTCATTGCCACCGACGAGATGAAGAGCAATGGCTGGTACAACATCCAGGGTATCAAGCTGAGCCGTCGTCCGACACAGCCGGGTGTCTATATCCATGACGGTAAGAAGGTGACGATAGAGTGAGAAGTGAAGAATAGGAATTCGTAATTTGAAATGAATGGTTATGAAAAAGAATAGAATATCACAAGTGTTAGCAGGAGTGGCCATGACGGCCGCCCTGCTCCTCGCTGTGGCTTGCAGTTGCGATGATACCACTACGAAGGAGCCCGAACCACAGCCTGACCAGCCCGATATACCCGTAGTGCACCCTATGGAGCAGCGTATCAAGGAGTGTACGGCACCAGGTAGTGACGCAAGGCCCTCGTGGGTCATGGACACCAGCCTCTATGACCAGTTTGAACAGACCATGGCCGTACAGGTAGTGCCTCAGAAATTCCTGAATGAATATATCGGTGACGATGACCTGATATGTGCCATGGCAGGTGGTCAGATACGTGCCCTTTCAGGTGCTGAAAAGACCGATGGCAAATACTACTTCCCTTTAGTTGTTGCAGGCAACGGCAGCGAGGGCAAGATTACCATCAGTTACTATTGCAGTCAGCTGAAACGCATATATACCGCTGAAGACTGGGTGACTTTCGATGAACGCCTGACACCAACCATTTTGGGTGAACCCTTAGAGATCGTGTTCTTTAAGGATATCGATGAGTGGCAGAAGATGCAAGATGACGAGAACTACTATTAAGGATTTAAACTAAATAACGATGAATAAGACATTAAGTAAAATGATAGGCGGTCTGACGCTGGTTGTGGTGTTCACAGGTTGTAAGCACGACTTGGCGGAATACCAGCCCTACACAGTAACAGATGAGGAGCGTGTCACGTATGCCGAGAAGGTGTTAGGCAATATCCGCATTGACCCCAATCAAGACTGGGTGCTCACAAAGACTTTTAAAGTCGTTGTAAAAGCCGACGCTCCCCTGCAAGACATTGACAAGGTCCAGGTGCTGAGTGGCAACCCCTATCTGCAGCCTGTTTCCGTGTTGGCAGAAGGCGCCATCAAGAACGGAGCAACTCAGGAGATACGTTTCCGTGCATCACAGGCCGACCAACTGTTCTATGCCGCCTGCATCAACCGTCAGGGACAAGTGGCATCGGTAGCCTTCACGGCAGATGCCGACAGTGCTTACTTCAAGCAGCCCTACCGCCCCACAATCACGCGTGGCATGGCCGACGATGCCGAGACACTTAACTACCCCAAATATGTGACGTGGAACCGTCCTGACTTCCCCGACCTTCAGAAGGAGGCACACCTCTTCCTGCCAGCAGGTCAGAAAAACCGTCAGCAGGTGGAGGCTCTGAACAACCACTCGTTGGAGACCGACGAGTATGGCAGCGTCATCACTCTGATCTATCTGGACGGCCATCTGGACAACCAGAAGACGCGTATCGGCTATCGCATCTATCCCAAGGACGATCCTGATGATGTGCAGACCTATATCATCGAAGACAACTTCGATCCTGCCAACTACGTATTGAAGGACGAGACGAAGAAGCCCACCAACTATTCGTGGCAAGGCGTGTCTCTGGGCTATAAGCTGCGCAATGGCGATATTTCCTACGAGATACCATACGACATGCACATTGACTTCTTTGTCGTGCGTGACGGCCAGGACCTGAGCGATGACTTGATGCGTTGTACCGTCTATCGGGTCAATGGACATGTATACCTGTCGTGTGAGGATGGCTCAGACGATACCTTCACCGACAAGATGTTCTACGTCTGGGGCGACGTCATCAACGTACCCGATGCACCTGTAGACGTGGAACCCATAGAACCGCAGGTATGGACCTACGCATGGGAGGACAAGGACTTTGGCGACTACGACATGAACGACTGCGTGATAGAGGTGCAGGAGAATGCTGAGGATAAGAATAAGCTCGACATCAAACTGGTGGCACTGGGTGGTGCTCGTAGCCTATGGCTCGGTTTCGAGAACTTGAATGCCAAGAACTACAAAGACTACCAGCCCATATTCGATAAGGAGTTACATGAAGTACTTGGTATGAAGGTCGGTACACTGATTAATACGGGACGTGCCAATGCCGCTCCTGTTACCGTTACCGTTGCCAAACCCGCAGGCTTCGATTTCCAGACCTGCTCGTTTGTTTTGGGAGCTATGGTCAAGGAAGACATGCAGGGTGTCTATGAAAGCGACTATTACGCCATTCACATAGCTACCAAGGGACAAGACCCCCACGGCATCGTCATCCCCGGCAAGTGGGCGTGGCCTACCGAAACCACCTGCATCAAGGACGCCTATCCGAAGTTTGTGGACTGGGCCAAGGACATTACTGATGCCGATGCCAAAGACTGGTATAAGTATCCCGTCAAAGGCAAGGTAATCTCTAAAGAGTAATATAATTAAAAACGATGAGAAAATTTTCTTTGATCCTTATTGTTGCAGCCGCCCTCCTTCTCGAAGCGATGGGCGCTGCACAATATTTTCTGGCCACTTATGGAACTGAAGCAGAGTTGCTGGAGAAAGCAGAGCGTGACATGGAAGAAAGCCAGCGAGTGGCTACTGTAAAGAGTGAGGTAGAGACAGCCTTCCGTAATATTAAAACAGCGGTGGAAATGAGTGTTGATAACCCCAAAGGCTACTACCGTATTGCTGCTGGTCTGGTAAAAAACAATCCTCATATCGTGGGAGCAGGCTCCGCTTTCCGCCCCGAGTATTACAAGTCAAAAGGTTTGGCGAAATTGTATGCTCCCTATGTCTACGACCGGCAGCCCGACATAAAAGCAAAGAAAAAGAAGACCACAGAGTCGATGCTGACAGCCACCCTGCTGCCCTTCGACTATACCAGTCGCGAGTGGTATAATAAAACCATTGAAAACGGTAATAACATGTGGACGCAACCATACCTTGACCAAGGTGGTACCCACATCATCATGTGTACCTATGTGATGGCTATTAAAGACCGTTCTGGCATGACAATAGGTGTGTTCTTCGCCGATGTGCCCATGGAGGACGTATCTGTACTATCGGTGGAGATGCACCAGGGTATCATAAACTGTCGTACTGTGCTCTTCATCATCCAAGTCATCAGCTTGTTGGTTATTGGTTTCATTGTTTGGCTTGCCATTAGAGCCTTCCGCCGTTATAAGGGCCAATACATCGATCCAGAAAAGGATCATCTTGTTGAACAAATGGCAAAACTCCGTGAGGTAAATACTCGTTTGACTAAACGCAATCAGGATTTAGCTGAGAAATTGGCAGACCTGCGACAACGTATGGCCGCTGATAGTCAGACAACGGATACCAATTGGTACAGATAAAAAAATAGAGTATATATTTGGTGTTTTACTCGATTTACACTACCTTTGCAGCCAAATTTATAGAAAGTTATGGAATCGAAACTAGTTATTTATAATACACTGACACGGCAGAAGGAGCGTTTCGAGCCGTTGCACGCCCCCAATGTGGGTATGTATGTTTGTGGTCCAACCGTCTATGGTGACCCTCATCTGGGACATGCCCGTCCCGCTATTACCTTCGACTTAGTGTTCCGCTATCTGAAGCACTTAGGCTATAAAGTACGCTATGTGCGTAACATCACTGATGTAGGCCACCTGGAGCATGATGCCGACGAGGGTGAGGATAAGATTGCCAAGAAGGCACGTCTGGAGCAGCTGGAGCCCATGGAGATAGCACAGTATTACACCAACCGCTACCATCAGTATATGGATATGCTGAATGTGTTACGTCCTTCTATTGAACCTCATGCTA
>Ga0310786_10005323_pt1 | contig 17535 bp, 15 predicted proteins | sample AusTroGonzalo_MG_FD_203881 | JGI IMG/M metagenome (GOLD analysis project Ga0310786, IMG submission 203881) | Bovine rumen microbial communities from tropical cattle in Woodstock, Queensland, Australia - Gonzalo_03 (v2) (version 2) | ecosystem: Host-associated > Mammals > Digestive system >... | reverse complement strand
AAGGAGAATTATGGCAACAATAGTATTACAAGTACCAGACGAAAGCCTTGTCACGAAAGTAAAGCAGGCCTGCAAGATGCTGATGGGCGTGACATCGGTGAAGGTGCAGAACACGCCTTCAAAAGTTGCAGACATTACCAAGACGGCACACTCCCCAAAGAGTATCTGCCCCACCAACTGAAAGGCGACCACAAAGGGCAATGGGAATGCCATATCCAGCCGAACTGGTTGATGACATGGGAACAACACGACAAGGAACTAACGCTTCTGTTTCTTGAAACTGGCACTCATGCTGACATTTTCGGTTGGTAGCACAAGGGATCAGGTAGCACAGGGGGGCAGGCACGATGTGTAATTACACAACAGTCCTGACCCCGCGTGCTTATAACGAGTATAATAAAATGGATATGCGAAAGTTTATGAATAGGATCCTTGCCGCCCTGCTGCTCTGTGGCGCAAGTGTATTCACAGCATGTACGAACGACGACAATGCCGTCATAGAGCCGGCGGACGGACCGGGGACGGCGTACCGGGCCGTGCTGCAAGGGCTCGACTGGGGGCAGGACACGACGTTCGTGTATGGCCACAAAACGCCCGACGTGGATGCTGTCTGCTCGGCGCTGAGTTATGCCAGACTGATGAGGGCGCTGGGCTATAACTGCAAGGCCAAGGTGTCGAGCCCCATCAACCGCGAAACGCAGTTCATCGCCCAGCGGTTCGGGTTCGACGTGCCAGAGCTGAAGACCGCCGTGGCTGCCGGCACGCGGCTGATACTGACCGACCACACCGACTATGCCCAGTGCGTGGACGGCGCCAGGGAGGCCACGATCCTGCAGAAGATAGACCACCACGTGGAGGGCGACATCAAAGACAGCGGCATCCCGTACGTGCGCCGTGAGATGATCGGCTCCACCTGCACCATCATCTTCGAGTGCTACAACGAGCTGGGCGTTGCCATCGACGACGAGACAGCCAAGATACTGCTGTCGGGACTGCTCTCCGACACGCGCAATCTGACTAAGACCACAACCCAGCGCGAGGACTCGGTGGCGTGGACAGTGCTTGTAGCCCAACTGAAACTGGAGAACGAGGTGGCCGAGATCAACCGCCTGATGGCCGAGGCAGCCAATAATTACGACGGTATGAGCGACAGCGCGGTCTTTGTGTCCGACTACAAGGATTACGACATAGGCGGCAAGGCCATCGGCATCGGGTCGCTGGAATGCAAGGCCGACGAGGCCGACGACTTCGTGAGCCGCATGCTGGACGTGATGCCTGCGGTGCTGCGCGACAACAAGCGCGACATGCTGTTTGCCAAGATTGACGTCCTCGTGGCTAATCCCGACCAGAGCAATCCCGACACGCCCTACGTGGAGGACGGACTCTACTTCATTTATTACGGCGAAGGGGCGCAGGCCGTCGCCGAGGCCATTTTCGGTCCCTCACTCCGCGAAGGCGTGGCCTATAGCAAGGAGCATCTGTCGCGCAAACAGATCGTGCCGAAAATCATGGAAATACTGCAATAATAAAGCACAGGGGGAGAAGAGTAATATATGGAATCGTTAGTTTTCTTAGGCTTCGGCCTTGACGCCTGGATCACCATTGCGACGGTGATGGGCATGTTTAGCATCCTGCTGTTTACGAAGTGGCGCAGCGACCTGGTGTTCCTCGGGGCCATAGGCGTGCTCTACGTGACGGGGGTGCTCGACGCAAAGGATGCATTCTCGGGCTTCAGCAGCACATCGGTGGTCACCGTCGGCGTGCTGTTCGTAGTCGTCGCGGGACTGACGCACACTGGCGTGCTGCAGTGGATAGTGAAACACCTGCTCGGCACGCCGGGCAGCTACTCGAAGGCGGTGACGCGACTGATGCTGCCCGTGGCCGTGCTCAGCTCGTTCCTCAGCAACACGACGGTGGTGACACTCTTCGTCGGCATCGTCAAGATGTGGGCCAAGAAGCTCGGCGTGGCACCCTCGAAACTGCTCATCCCCCTGAGCTATGCCTCGGGCATGGGCGGTGTCTGCACCCTTATCGGCACGCCGCCGAACCTCATCATCAGCGGACTCTACGAGGAGAAGACGGGCGAGGCCATGAACATCCTGACCACCACCATTCCGGGACTGTTCTGCCTGGCCGTCGGCGTGCTGTCGGTCATCGCCATGCGCCGGCTGCTGCCCGACCGCAAGGCTCCTGAGACGGCCTTCGAGTCGACGGGCGACTATACCGTGGAGCTGCGCGTGCCGTCGGACAACCCCCATATCGGCCAGACGCTGGGCGAGTCGGGACTCTTCAACGTCAGCGGCGGCAGCCTGATAGGAATTTATCACTTCGACGATGTCCCGTCGCCCATCACGGAGGACGAGCCCGTCATGGGCGGCGACCATCTGATCTATGCCGGACAGATAGACGAGATCATCGACATGGCGAAGCGCCACCAGCTGGTGAGCGCCGACCACCACATCTTCAGCATGAGCGAGCTGGACAAGGACCGCCAGCTGCGCACGGCCTACGTCGACTTCGGCAGCCCGTTGATAGGGACGGCCATCAGCGGCAGCACCTTCGAGAAGGACCACAACGTGATGCTGGCGGCTGTGGCCCGCCGCAGCGAGCGCATTGACGAGGCACCGCGTGACGTGGTGCTGCAGGCCGGCGACACCCTGCTGCTGGTATGCCCGAAGAACATCAATGTCGACACCGCGTCCATGAGGAGCGCCCTCCACTTCTTCGACTCCGACGACGTGCCCAACATCGGGCGCGGCACGCTGGTATCCACCGCCATCATGATAGCCATGGTGATGCTCTCCGCTTTCAGCATCATGCCCCTGCTGCAGTGTGCCTTCTTGGCCGCCGCCGCCATGCTCGTCTGCCGCTGCTGCAACATGGAGCAGGCCATGCGCTCCATCAACTGGGAGATTCTCATGGTCTTTGCCGGCAGCGCCGTCCTCGGCACCGCCATCCAGAAGACGGGCATCGCCGAGTGGCTCGCCAACGGCATCCTCGACGTCTGCGGCACTAACCCCCTTGTGGTGATGACCGCCGTGTGCCTCGTGGGTACCTTCGTCACCGAGTTCATCTCCAACACCGCCGCGGGAGCCATGTTCTTCCCCATCATGTATGAGGCCGCCGAGAAAATGGGCTACGACCCCTTCCCCTTCCTCGTCGCACTGATGGTCAGCGTCAGCAGCAGCTTCGCCACGCCCATCGGCTCGCCCACACATATGCTGGTCTACGGCCCCGGCGGCTACCGCTTCAGCGACTTCATGCGCATCGGTCTGCTGATGAACATCATCATTCTGGCCGCCAACATCCTGATTGTAAACATCGTATATCCATTGACGCCATTGCAATAACAACAAGACATCTCAAATATGAAACAAACGACACTATGGATGTTGACCATCCTCACCCTCTGTGGCACACTGGACGCCAGTGCGCAACTGAAACGCTCGGACGCCTTCCGGACAAAATACGAACTGAAAGAGGTGGTGGTCATGAGCCGCCACAACATCCGCTCCCCGCTGTCGTCGGGCGGTGCTGCCTACCAGCGCGTCACGCCCCACAAGTGGTTCGCGTGGTCATCGCCCAGTAGCCAGTTGTCGCTGCGCGGCGGTGTGCTCGAGACGGAGATGGGACAGTTCTTCCGCCAGTGGGTAGTCAGCGAGGGGCTGCTGCCCGACAACTACCGTCCCGAGGGCGACGACGTGCTCTTCTACGCCAACTCGCGTCAGCGCACCTTCGCCACGGCGAAGTACTTCTCCGCTGGCTTCCTCCCCTTCGCCAACGTGGAGATCACCCACAAGCTGGAGGAAGACAAGATGGACCCTGTCTTCACCCCGCAGTTCACGAAGATGAACGACGCGTACCGCCAGCAGGTGCTCAGCGAGATAGAAGCCTTGAACGGCGGCCCGCAGGCATGGATGGCAGCCCAGAAAGCCACCCTTGACATGATGGAAGAGCTCCTCGACATGGCCCACTCTCCCGCCGCACTCCAGGGCGATACCACCCACTTCTGGTACGACGACACACAGTTCAAGATTGAGAAAGACAACGAGCCGAAGATGACCGGCGGCTACACGCTGGCCAACAGCGTGGCCGACGCCCTCGTGCTGCAGTGCTACGAGTCGGAGAACTTTGCACCCTTCGGCCGTGAGCTGACCATGGAGCAATGGCGCGCCATCTGTGCCGTCAAGGAAGTCTACGACGGACTTCTCTTCACCACCCACAGTGCCGCCGTCAACATTGCCTACCCGCTGGTGAGCCGCATCCGCGAAGAGCTGAACCATAGCGGCCGCAAGTTCATGTTCCTCTGTGGCCACGACTCCAACCTGGCGAGCATCGGCGCCGCCCTCGGCTTCCAATTTCCCGAGACCGAGCGGGCCCTCGAGATCCGCACACCCATCGGCTCGAAACTCGTCTTCGAGAAGTGGAGCGACGGCAGCGAGGAGTTTGTCGCCGTGAACCTCGTCTACCAGGCTGTCGACCAGCTTCAGGGACGCACCCTTCTCTCGCCCGACCTGCCGCCGATGGTGAAGACCGTCACCATCACGGGGCTCACCCCCAATGCCGACGGTCTCTACCGTCTGGCCGACCTCGACGCCCGCTTTGCCGAGGCCATGGGCGAATATGAGGCCATCGTCGACGAGCCCACCGCCGTCGAAGCCGTCCGGCAGTCAGCAGCGACGGCTCAGCCCGCCGCCATCTACAACCTTCAGGGCCAGCGCCTCGACACCCTTCAGCCAGGCGTCAACATCATCGAAGGAGAGAAATACAATGTGAAAACTTCAAAGTAACAAGACTATGAAACAAGCAAGACTGTGGATGCTCGCTGCCATCCTTACCTTCTGCGGCGTATGGAGTGCTCAGGCACAAGTGATGAAAACTGCCGACTTGGAGAAATACGCCAAGCAGCGCTATGGTGACAAGTGGCTCGACGCTGCCGCCAACCTTGCCAGCGGACTGACGCTCGACAAGAACGAGAGCCTCACCTACCAGCAGGTCATCGAGGCTCCGGGCAAGACCAAGCAGCAGCTCTACATTGCCCTGAACTACTGGGCAACGGCCACCTTCAAGGACAAGCAGGCCATCACCCTGAACGACAAGGATGCCGGCTGCATCATCATCTCGTCGACCATCAAGGACATCGCCGAGCACATGGGAACACTCAACAAGTATGCCGTCAGCATCACCCCCGTCATCCGCCTCGACATCAAGGACGGCAAGGTACGCGTCACCTACACCGTGCAGACCTACGACGTGCTGGCCGACATCAGCGGCGGCTGGCTCAGTTCCACCGACAACGCCAAGAAGACCTACGGCGACTCCAAGCGCAAGGCCGACGACAAGACCAACGAGAACCTCTACGACGAACAGTGGGAGATAGCCAAGCACTACCCCTTCGTGCAGAAAGACGCACAGAAGCGCACCTGCGCCAAGGCCCTCGTCATGACCCACGCCTACTCGAACGCCATCATCGACAAGGTGGAAGAAGCCCTCAAGAACGGCATCGTGGGTAACGAGGACGAAGACTGGTAAATGCTAATAGAGAGAGAGGTAAGCGACAACAGGTCTTATTGTATCTCTGGGTGCTGCACGGCCAGCGGCAGGTCCTTCTGCGAGAGGTAGAACATATAGAGGATGACGGGCTTCGTGCCACGGTTCTCGCCATGGTGGATGGTGTTCACCATCTCTACGACGGCCTCGCCCTCGTGCACCACCTTCTCCTTACCGTCCTGGCCGATGATGGTCAGCTCGCCCTGCACCAGCACTCCGTAGTTCATCACGGGGTGGTGGTGCCAGCCCAGTTTCTGTCCGGCGGGGAATACGTACTTCACGGCCACCAGTTCGGGGCGTCCCTGGAAATAGTCGGGCAGCTCCACACCGTCCCAGCTCTGCGAGGTGCGAATCAATTCTTCACTCGACACCGTCTGGACGGGCTTGTCTTCATTCGCCTTTGCTTCCTTGCAACCCGTCATGAAAACCATTGTGCCGCAAACGAGGGTGGCGGCGAGCACCCATGCTTTCATCTTTCCCATATCCATATATTTTTCCGCAAAGGTACGGAATTCCTGTGAAAAAACAAACAATTAAGACAGAAAATAGTTAGTTTAGCATCCAGATCACATCTTTTTTTGATAAATGAGTATCTTTGCACGCAAGCTGCAACAAAGACAACAACGTAAGAATACATGAAGACAAGATTTTCAACAGTCACGAGGCAGACAAAAGAAAAAGCGGCAAGTGAAAACACTCACTTGTCGCTTTTGGTCGGGATGAGGCGACTCGAACGCCCGACCCCTACGTCCCGAACGTAGTGCGCTACCAACTGCGCTACATCCCGATCTGTTGTGGGGAGCAATTACGGTGAGAATCCCGCAATCGCAGGTGGTTTTCACGAAACCGGCTGCAAAGGTACGCAGATTTTTTGAAATACGTGCAAGTTTTACGAAAAAAAACACGCGGCCGCCGAAAAGAGAGAATTTTTCGGCAAACGCCGGAACATTTTCGGAAAAAGTTCGTATCTTTGCACTCACTATGAAACTAACTACACTACTAATCACCGCGCTGCTCGCCACGACCACCCTTGCTGTTGGCGCCCAGCAGCGCTACGTCGGCGGCGACATCTCGCTGCTGCCTACTTACGAGAAGAACGGCGCAAGGTGGAACGACGCCAACAGCCAGCGCATCACTGACATGCTACAGTACCTGAAGGGACAGGGGCTCAACAGCCTGCGTGTCCGTCTGTTCGTAGATCCCACACAGGCTACTCAGGACGAGAAGAACCAAGGTGTCCGCCAGGATCTTGCATACGTCAAAGCGCTGGGCAAGCGTATCAAGGAGGCGGGATTCTCGTTCCTGCTCGACTTCCACTACAGCGACACCTGGGCCGACCCGGCCAAGCAGATCACGCCAGCGTCGTGGCAGTCGCTCAGCGATGCCGCTCTGCAAACGAAAATCTACGAGTACACTAAGGACTGTCTGCTGCAGATGGTGGAGGCAGGTGCTACACCCGACTTTATCCAGACGGGCAACGAGATTTCGTATGGCATGATGTGGGGTGCTCGAGGTACGACTCAAAACCAGTGTTTCACCAATAGCTCTGCCGCCAACTGGAACCGTTTCTTCGGGCTGCTGAGGCAAGCCGGCAATGCCTGCCGCGAGGTGTGTCCGCAGGCCAAGATTATCCTGCACAGCGAGCGTGTGGCTAAGGTCAACGTTCTAAAAGACTGGTTAGACAGGATGGCGGCCAACAGTATCGATTATGACATCATCGGACTGAGCTACTATCCCTACCACCACGGCAGCCTGACACAGTTGGAACTGGCGTTGAATCAGGCCGAGAACTACGGCAAGGACATCATGATTGTGGAGACAGGTTATTATTACGCTTGGCAGCCCAACGACGTGGAGAACGACCTGTCATCGACCTGGCCCATCAGCCCGGCCGGTCAGCAGCAGTTTACAAAGGACCTGATTGCCAAGCTGAAGAATCATCAGAAGGTGACAGGCCTCTACTGGTGGTTCTTGGAGGCCTGCGAGAATGGCGTCGACTGGGAGAATGCCGTGACACCCAGTGGCTGGTATAACGCCAGCCTCTTCAACGACACGAACAACAGCATCTGGGGCAAAGGCAAGGTGATGCCTGCCATGGCCGAGCTGAAAGCCTTCGCCGAAGGAACAGGGACGGGGGTTCGTCATGTCTCGAGGTACGAGGGCACGGGGGCACGGAGGAACGATGAGAGTGGGTGGTACTCACTGCAAGGTACGAGGTACGGTGCGGAAACGGCCGAGAGCCGTCCCCAGCGCCGCGGCATCTACATCAGGAACGAGCGGAAAATGGCTGTCAGATAATTTTATTCAGGTGTTTTTATGAACAAACTACTATTCACAATGGCGCTTACCGCCGTCTGCATAACGGCCACGGCACAAGGCCCGCGCCGCGGATTCCAGCGCGAGGCTTACACGACAGAGACGCCCATGGCCCACGACCCCGTGATGGCCAAGGACGGTGACACCTACTATCTATACGCGACGGGAATGGGCATCCAGCAGATGACGTCGAAGGACCGCAAGACGTGGACGGTGCTGCCGCAGCCCGTGATGACGGTCATCCCCGGCTGGACGACGGACTCCGTGGCGGGGTTCAACAACCACGTGTGGGCGCCCGACGTCATCCAGTGGCACGGCCGCTGGTGGCTGGCCTACAGCTGCTCGACGTTCGGCAAGAACGGCTCGGCCATCGGCCTGCTGAGCAGTCGCTCGCTGCGCTCGGGGATGTGGAAGGATGAGGGCTGCATCGTGACCTCGCGAGAGAAGCGCGACAACTGGAACGCCATTGACCCGAACTTCGTCATCGACGACAACGACCAGCCGTGGCTCGTCTGGGGCTCGTTCTGGGACGGCATTCAGCTGGCACCGCTGGACTCGACGATGCACATCGCTCAGGGGGCAAAGCCGCGCACCATAGCCCGCCGCTACGACCCGAACTACAAGCCGACGGAGGAGAACCCCACGTCGAAATATGCCGGCACGAACGCCATCGAGGCGCCGTTTATCCTGAAGCACGGCGGCTACTACTATCTCTTCGTGTCGTGGGACTACTGCTGTCGCGGTGCCAAGAGCAACTACCGCGTGGCCGTAGGTCGCAGCAAGACGGTCGATGGGCCCTACCTGGACCGCACGGGCAAGGACATGGCCCAGGGTGGCGGCACGCTCTTCCTGGAGGGTGACAAGAAGGAGTGGGAGGCGGCAGGCCACTGCGCCGCCTACAACATGGACGGCGAGGACATATTCATCTGTCACGGCTACAGTGCCACGCAGAACGGCACCGCCCTGCTCATCCAGCGCACCATCACATGGACGGCCGACGGTTGGCCGGAGCTGAAGCCTTAGCTGCGGGAGGGGCCGACAGGATTAAATCAAGCCGAGCTGGTGAAGGAATATGAAGAGGATGCAGAGAGGGCAGACGTACTTTACCAGGAAAAGATAGAGATGGAAGAAACGTCCGCGAAGGGTTCCCCAGTTGGTGAATTCGTCGCGGACAACTTTATGGGGTACTGCCCACCCGATGAAGATGCAGGTGAGGAAGCCTACGACGGGCAGGAAAATCTGTCCGGTGATGAAGTCGAACCAGTCGAACAGCGAACGTCCGGCAATGACGAGACTGTCGGTAGCGCCGAGGGACAGCGAACAGAAAGCACCGACGACACAGCAGCTGACGGTGACGATGAGCGCAGCCCGCTTGCGACTGACATGAGCCTCCTCATGGACAAAGGCCGTCGACACCTCGACGAGCGAGATGAGCGACGTCAGCGCCGCCATCGACAGCAGGGCATAGAACAGCAGCGAGACGACATAGCCGACGACAGGCACCGCCGAGAACGCCTGCTGGAAGACGTTGGGCAGGGTGATGAAGATGAGCGACGGGCCGGAGTCGGGGCTGACGCCGACGGAGAAGGCGGCGGGGAAGATCATCAGTCCGGCGAGGATGGCCACGAGGCAGTCGATGACACTTATCTGGACAGCTGACTTCGTGAGGTCCGTCTGACGGGAGAAATAGCTGGCGTAGGTGCAGATGCAGCCCATGGCAATGGAGAGCGAGTAGAACGCCTGCCCGAGGGCGCCGAGGAAGACGTCGCTGTTGAGTGCGGAGAGATTCGGTTTCAGGAGGAACTCAATGCCGTCGACAGCACCGGGGAGCATACACGAGGCACCGACAATGACGAGGAGCAGCAGGAAGAGCAGGGGCATGAGCACCTTTGATGCGCGCTCAATGCCGGCACGCACGCCGTGCTCCACGACGAGATAGGTGACGAGCAGGATGACGACCGTCCAGAAGATGGGCTTCACGGGGTCGGCGGAGAACGCCTGGAAATACTGCTGGAAGTACTGGGGATCGCCCTTCAGATGACCAATCAGCGAGGCCCAGATGTACTGCAGGCACCAGCCTGAGACGACGGCATAATAGCCTGTGATGAGGAAACCCGTGAGCACACCCATATAGCCGATAAGCGTCCAGGCATTGCCTCCCGACACATTACGGAACGCACGGGCGGTGTTGGCCTGTCCGTGACGGCCGATGATGAACTCGCTGACCATACAGGGGATGCCCAGCAGGAGGACGCAGCCCAGGTAGATGAGGATGAACACGGCACCGCCATTCTGTCCCGTCATATAGGGGAAACGCCACACGTTGCCCAGTCCCACAGCGGAGCCTGCCGTGGCGAGGATGACGCCCAGCTTACTGCCGAAATTTGCTCTTTCCAAGTTTGCCATACGAGTAATGAGAAATGAATGAGTAATGAGTAATTCTACTCTTTCCAGAGACGGTAGGGGTTCTGACGCAGATGGCTGTTATAGTAACGGCGGTCGCCGGTGACCTCAGTACCGATGAAATCGGGCTTTTTGAACGTTTCGTCGGGTGCCGACAGCTCTACCTCGGCCATAACCAGCCCCTCGTTGTCGCCGTAGAACTCGTCGACCTCGAAGGTGTGACGGCCGTCAGGGCTGTGGACGAGGAAGCGCGTCTTGTCGATGACACCAGGCTCACAGAGCTTGAACAGCTGCTGTGCCTCCTCGGCGGTAATCTCCTTCTCGAACTCATAGCGGGAGAGCCCGCCATCGAGGGACGGTCCCTTGATGGTGAGGTAGCCGCGGCCGCCACGGAGGCGCACCCTGACGGTACGTCCGTGGCCGCTACAGATATAGCCCTGGGTGATGCGGTCGGAAGCATAGGCCTGGCGGCGGTAGTCGTCGCCCACGACCAGGAACTTCCGCTCTATCTCCATGGCCATGCCTTAAGACACCATGTAGATAGACCAGGCGGCGTAGCAGAGTCCGAGGACAATCAGCGAACCGATGATCCACATCACTACACTTGTACCTTTCTTCTCTTCTTTCTTTGCGTAAGCAGCGCGCTTAGCATTCACGGGTTTTGCTTTCTGTGACATAATAATTAGTAATTAGTAATGAGTAATTAGTAATTGAGTTTACGGATTACCCTTTACGGTTTTAGTTATACTTGTTAATAATTTAATGATTTCTATATTATCGTTTATTATTGACTGGTATTCTATCTCTGACAGGCAGCCTACTGAATACAGTCGTTCAATCCAGTATTTTGTCTCATTAGCCTCTTTCAGGGCAATAGTTAATTTCGTCAAGAAGTCTGCCCTACTTTGAGCATATTGGCTTTCCGCAGTATTGGCTCCCACACTTGTTCCACTACGAACGACCTGCTTAAGCATGCTTTGATTATCCTCGTTCTTTGAACTAAGATAACGACACATCTTTACTATTCGGTCAGCGAACCTCTCCGACTTTTCTACTATCGCATTCTCCGGCTTCATCGTAATTACTAATTATTCATTACTAATTACTAATTAAGAATTTCATTCCTCGTCAGAGGAAGGGAATTCCATGAGGTATGCCTTGATGAAGCCGTCGAGCTTACCGTTCATGACGGCATCGACATCGTGGGTCTCGAAGTTCGTGCGGTGGTCCTTGACACGCTTGTCGTCGAAGACGTAGGAACGGATCTGACTGCCCCACTCTATCTTCTTCTTGCCAGCCTCGATCTTGGCCTGTGCCTCGAGGCGCTTCTTCATGGCACGGTCGTAGAGCTGCGAGCGGAGCAGGGCCATGGCGCGCTCCTTGTTCTTGGGCTGGTCGCGCGTCTCGGTGTTCTCGATGAGGATTTCCTCCTCCTCGCCCGTATCGGGATCGGTATACCAGTAGCGCAGACGGACGCCCGACTCCACCTTGTTGACGTTCTGGCCACCGGCGCCGCTGCTTCGGAACGTGTCCCAAGAGAGCTTCGCGGGGTCGACATAGACCTCGATGGTGTCGTCGACAAGGGGTGAGACGAAGACCGAGGCGAAGGAGGTCATACGCTTGCCCTGGGCGTTGTAGGGCGACACACGGACGAGACGGTGGACGCCGTTCTCGGACTTCAGGTAGCCGTAGGCATACTCGCCGCCCTCTATCTGCATGGTGACGCTCTTGATGCCAGCCTCATCGCCGTCGAGGAGGCTGCTGATGGTCACCTTGTAGCCGTGAGCCTCAGCCCAGCGCATATACATTCGCATGAGCATCTGTGCCCAGTCCTGGGCCTCGGTGCCGCCGGCACCGCTGTTGATCTTCAGCACGCAGTCCATAGGGTCCTCCTTCTGGCGCAGCATATTCATCAGCTCCAGGTCCTCAATGGCCTTGATAGCCTGACGGTAGTTCTCGTCGACCTCTTCCTCGGTGACCATATCGTCCTTGTAGAAGTCGAAGGCGAGCTGCAGCTCGTCGGCCATGGTGCGCACCTGGCTGTAGCCGTCGAGCCAGCGCTTGATGGCTTTCACCTTCTTCATCTGCTCTTCGGCGCGCAGGCGGTCTTCCCAGAAGTCGGGGGCCTGTGTACGGAGGTCTTCCTCCTCGTATTCTATTTTCTTTTCGTCAATCTTCAGATAGTGCTTCAGCTTGTCTGCCCTGTCAAGCACGTCTTTCAGTTGGTCTTGTGTAATCATTGTTTCGTGGAATGTGGAAGGTGGAGGGTGGATGGCAATCACTCAGCGTACATGGCGTCGATTTCCTTGCGGTAGTTCTCGTTCAGGACGCGGCGCTTGATCTTCAGCGTGTTCGTCAGCTCGCCGCGCTCCATGGAGAAGGCGTGGGGGAGCAGGGTGAAGCGCTTGATCTGCTCGTAGTGAGCCAGCTGCTGCTGGAGGGTGTCTATGCGCTCCATCATCATCTCGTTGATCTGCGGGTTCTGGCAGAGGTCCTCGCGGCCCTCGAAGGCGATGCCGTGGGCACGGGCGTACTCCTCGAGCAGCGGATAGACGGGGATGATAAGGGCGGAGACGAACTTTCGCTGGTCGGCGATGATGGCTATCTGGTCGACGTACTTGTCGACGAGAATCTTCGACTCAATCATCTGCGGTGCGATATACTTGCCGTTAGAGGTCTTGAACAGGTCCTTGATGCGTTCCTTCAGGAACAGCTCACCGTCCTTCAGGTAGCCGGAGTCGCCGGTACGGAAGTAGCCGTCGTCGGTGAAGGCGGCCTTCGTCAGGTCGTCGCGGTTGTAGTAGCCACGGGTGATGGTGGGGCCTTTCAGCAGCACCTCGCCCTCGTCGCTGATGCGGATGGAGATGCCCTCGATGGGTATGCCCACGGAGCCGACGGTCCAAGGGTCGCCAAGGTGGTTGCAGGAGACGGTAGCCAGTGACTCGGTGAGTCCGTAGCCCACGATCATGTTGATGCCGATGGCATGGACAAACTCCTCCACCTGCGGGTTGACGGTGGCACCGGCCGTGGGGAAGAAATGGGCGTTCTCCAGGCCCAGCTCCTTACGGACGAGCGAGAAGACGGTCTTGTTGATCATCTCGTACTCCAGATGGAGCGCCATCGGCGGACGACGGCCCTTCGACAAGTACTCGATGTTATGACGACGGCCCACTTCGAGGGCGTGACGGAAGAGCTTACGCTGGACGGGACCGGCTGTCTCTATCTTCTCCTGGACACCCATGTAGACTTTCTCCCAGAAACGGGGGACGCTAGACATACAGGTCGGGTGTGTCTGCTTCATGGTCTGCTGCACCTCCTGCGGGTAGGTGTTGACGATGAGCCGTGCACCGGCGGTGAGACAGAGAATCTTCCAGCCTTTCTCGAAGATATGGGTGAAGGGCAGGAAGTTCAGCACGCGGTCGTTCTCGTTGACAGGCACGCACTTGCCGTTGGCGGTCATGGCAGCATGGTACTGGCCACAGGTCAGGATGACACCCTTCGAGTCGCCCGTCGTACCGCTGGTATAGAGGATGTTAGCGATGTCGTCCATCGAGGCATCGTTCTGACGGCTCTCCACCTCCGACTGGCGCGGCAGTCCGTCGCCCAGCTTCAGGAAGTCGTCGAAGTACATCGCCGATTGGTCGCCCTCGGCGAGCTTCACCTGACGGTCGAAGACGATGATACGCTCCAGCGTGTCGCACATGGGGAACACGCGATGGGCCTTGTCGTACTGGTCCTGTTCGCCGACGAAGAGGAAGCGCACCTTCGCGTCGCTGAGCATGAACTTGATCTGCTGCTCGGACGAGGTGGCATAGAAGGGGATGGTGACGGCACGGACGCCCCAGGCTCCGAAGTCGCAGTAGAGGTACTGTGCGGAGTTCTGCGAGAAGACGCCCAGGTTCTCCTGCACACGCACACCGAGGTTCAGCAGGGCGTTGGACACCTGCTTCACCGTTGCCGAGAACTGATTCCAGGAACACGACTTCCATGTCTGTTCTCCATACTCCCTGTAGATGAGCACCTCACGGTCGCCGTAGATGGCAGCCTGGTCGTGGATGAGTCTCGAAAGATGGCTGTTTGTCTGCATATCCTCTAATTTTTCTGCAAAGGTACGATTAAGCGAGCAGAAAACCAAAAGAATTTCGGATTTTCTCGGCGTAAGTACCTCTGACGTAAGTCAGAAAGACACAAAAAAGGCCGAAAGCATCGCACTTCCGGCCGGTTTTCATAACATACATATATCATCAGACGAAGCTGATTACTCCTTGCTGGGGTTCCTGCGGAATGTCATTGGCAGGATTGAGGTCTACGTCGCCGTTGGCCTGACGGCGTATACTATCGAGGATCTCACGGGTACGCTTATAGGTAGGCGTCGACTCCACGGCCGAGATGACATCGTCGTTGTCGAGGTCTTCGGGACGGAAGAGGTAGATATGCGGACGACGCTTGTAGCGCTTGCTCGTGCCGGGGTCGCCATAATAACGGCCACGACGCTCCTCACGGGCGGCGGCACGCTCCTGCTCCTCAGCGATGCGGTTGGCCTCCTCCTGCGAGTGCTTACGCAGACGGGCGTCCATACCGTCGACATTGGAGATGCCGAAGCCGGTGGCGAGGATGGTGACCTTCACCTTCTTGCCCAGCTCGGGATCGATGGCCACGCCCCACTTGATTTCGAAGTCGCCGAACTTGTCCATGAAGTCGTTGACGTAGTTCATCTCCTCCATCATGAAGTTGTCGCCGGCACCCTTCTCCTCGTTGAAGGCGATAGAGAGCAGAATCTTCTTCGAGTTGAAGACGTCGTTGTCGTTGAGCAGCGGTGAGTTCAGGGCGTCGTCGATGGCCTTGCGCACACGGTCCTCACCCTCGCCATAGCCCGTCGACATGATGGCTACGCCGCCATCCTTGAGGACGGTCTTCACATCGTTGAAGTCGAGGTTGATGAGTCCGTGGACGGTGATAATCTCTGCTATCGACTTCGCGGCCACCGACAGGGTGTCGTCGGCCTTGCCGAAGGCGGCGGTCAGCGAGAGGTCGGGATAGATCTCACGGAGACGCTCGTTGTTGATGACGAGCAAGGCGTCGACGTGCTTAGCCATCTCCTCGACACCGTCGAGGGCCTGGTCAATCTTCTTCGCACCCTCGAAGCGGAAGGGGATGGTGACGATGCCTACGGTGAGGATGCCGAGCTCCTTCGACACACGGGCGATGACGGGAGCAGCACCTGTGCCGGTGCCGCCACCCATGCCGGCGGTGATGAACGCCATGCGTGTGCCGTCGCTGAGCATGGCCTTGATGTCCTCAAGGCTCTCCTCGGCAGCCATGCGTGCCTTCTCGGGCTTGTTGCCGGCACCGAGGCCCTCCTTGCCGAGCTGCAGGTGAACGGGTACAGGCGAGTCGTTGAGTGCCTGTGCGTCGGTGTTGCAGAGTACGAACGTGACGTCGTGGATGCCCTCGCGGTACATGTGGTTGACGGCATTGCCGCCACCGCCACCGACGCCGATGACTTTGATGATGCTGTGCTCCTGCTCCGGCTCGCCGAAGTCCAGGATGTTGATGGTATTGTTATTGTCTATCATGATGATGTTGTCTTTTCGTTGTTGCAAAATCTCGTTGTCTTACTCTTCTTCACTGACCATATCTTCACCAAACTTCCTTGCTTTCTTGATGAACTTGTTCCAGAAGGAGTTCTCCTTCTTCAGACGCTGGCGCTCAGCCTCCTCAGCCTCCTCCTTCTCACGCTGCAGGCGTTCCTCCTCTTCACGTTTGAGACGAGCCTCCTCCTCGGCCTTCTGTTTCTCGGCCTCAGTGCGGATGACACCGGCGGGAATCTCGCCGGCCTTACGGGCGGGACGCTGGTCGTTACCCTCGACAACCGTTGACGGCTTGGACTGTCCGAACAGGTCGCCATTAGGGTCGATATCGGCACCACCGCAGTTCATGTCGCCACGGAGCAGCAGACCAAGGACGGTGTTCATCATGGCGTTCTTAGCCTTGATATCGTCATTACCGCCGACAATGGCAGGGATAGGCGACTTAGCCACGCGCACCTTCTCGATATGGGTATGGCTCTGGAAGGCACGCTCGATATTGGGCATATTCGAACCGCCGCCGGTGAGGATGATGCCGCCGAGCAGTTTGTCACAGTACTCGCTGGGCACCTGATACCAGGCATTCTCGACGATCTCCTCCAGACGTCCCTCGACAATCTCGATGAACTTCCGGCTCTCCACCTGACGGTCCTGGTCGATGGAGTACTTCAGGTTGTTGTCGATATCGTTGTTGTCAGTATAGGCCGAGCCGTACTTCAGCTTCATCTTCTCAGCATCGCTCTCCTCCATCTGCAGGGTGGCGATGTCCTTGGTGATGTTGGCACCGCCAAGAGGGATGACGGCCAGATGGCGCAGGATGTTCTTCGAGTAGACCGAGACAGTGGTGGTGTCGGCACCGATGTCGACAAGGGCGCAGCCCGAGCGGCGCTCCTGCTCGGTGAGCACGGCGTCGGCCAGTGCCAGCGGTGCGTTGAGGATCTCGGCGATGGGAATGCCGGCGGTCTCAAAGCACTTGTTGAAGTTCTTGTAGAACGCCTTGCGCTGAAGGATGTTCAGGTAGTTGCCCTCCAGACGGGTACACTGTATGCCCACAGGGTCCTGCTGGTACTGGGAGTCGACCTTGTACTCCTGGACGGCAGTGTCGAGGATTTCCAATTCAGCATAGTCCATGGTGCGGTTGGCATCGACAAGCTCGTCGACCATCGCCTCGGTGACGATGGTGCCGGCAGCAAGGTCGCGGGCCACGACGTTACGGACGCCACGGATAGACTGTCCGCTGACGCCCACATAGACCTGGGCCACCTGCTGGTGCAGCTGGTTCTCCAGCTTCTTCACCACGCTCTGCAGACATTGCGCGGTCTTGTCGATGTTATACACTACGCCCTTTCGGATGAACGCCGACGAGGGCTCCTTGACCACGGCCAGCACGTTGACGCTGCCGTCAAGGTTCTTCTGTCCCGCGATACCCGTCACCTTCGATGAACCGAGTTCGATAGCTACGATAAAATCCTTCATACTCCTATTTGTTTTTTTTACGTTTCTTACATATTATCTGGTTGCCAAACTCCACGCTGATGCGCTCGTAGCGGTTCCATCCGGCATGGCTCAGACCGTACTTGTAGAACTTGCGCAGGCGGTCGAGCTTGTTGGGGATGTCGGTGGGAGCACCCAGGTAGGCTATATGGTCGCCCACACGCGGCACAAGCTCCAGTGAGCC
>Ga0310786_10005322_pt1 | contig 17535 bp, 20 predicted proteins | sample AusTroGonzalo_MG_FD_203881 | JGI IMG/M metagenome (GOLD analysis project Ga0310786, IMG submission 203881) | Bovine rumen microbial communities from tropical cattle in Woodstock, Queensland, Australia - Gonzalo_03 (v2) (version 2) | ecosystem: Host-associated > Mammals > Digestive system >... | reverse complement strand
AACCAGCCGAGGAACACGAGAAGTGCAACGCCGAGCACACCGAACAGCACATAGAGCCACTGCGGAAGGCGCGGGTCGCTCATCGGATCTTCAACTTCCAGAATGTCGGCTTCTTCGCCAGTCGTGCGGTTCGAAACTTTCACGGCAACCGGGTCCGTGTGCGTCTTGACGGTATCCGTACCGACAATCGCATGGACTTCTTGCGGGGCAATCAGAAAGTCGCCGCTCACGAACGTATTGAGCGTTGCAAGCCAGGTAAACTTAGCCGTTCCCTTGGGCATACCTTCGGTAATCTTTTCGTTCTTCATTTCCTTGACTTCAAAGCTGCCAAGGTTCCCGACAAAACTCGGCAAATCCACGATGGCATTTTCAGGCGCCGTCACCTGAATTTCGTAATTGAACTTGTCACCGATAAAAACCTGTGCATTATCGACATTTGCCTTGACCGTCAAGTCAAACGCATGGGCAGAAACTGCAAAAAACGCAAATAACGATAGAATAAAAAGAGCTCTTAAATTTGAAACACGAGTCATTTTTTAACCTCATGTGAGAATATACAAAAAATACATTCCACCGCCCAAAATGCCCCTCCCGATGAGGAGAATATCCCGTTTTTTGCGGCTAGCGCTTTTTAATTACTTTATTTAAGATTTTATAACTGCGCATCGCCACAGGCGGGTGTTCCCTGTAAATCGAGGCAAAGAGCTTTGAATACGGTATTTCGCAACTGGCAAGCTGCTGCATGGCCGCCTTTGCCGTAGTCTTCCCCAGCTTTTGGCAGGCATAGGCATCCGCTTCGTATTCTTGAATCCAGCAATACCAGTTAAAGAAATACTTGAACGGAATCGCCACCAGGTGGAGCCACAGCACCGCTTCTAAAATGCTTGCATTCCATCGGATCAACATGGCCGCCAAGAACCAAACGGACACCATCACAAAAGCAATCTTCATCAGGTTGCGGAGAATTGCATGGTGCAACACCTTGTGCGCTTCTTCGTGCTTTTTGACGAACAGGCCGTTCTCGGGTTCGCAATGGTTTTCGGGCAAAGGCACAATGTCATTGATCAGCGGAATAACGCGCATAATCGAAAGTACACCGCCACGAAGCTGCGTGAGCCTTCTCTCGCGAATTTCAATCGCAATGCGCGCGATGATTTCAAGACAAAGTAAAACAGTCAACAACATAGTTTAAGCAAAATTCTTGACCAGTGCATTCAAACGTTTGACAGCTTCTTCAAAGCGGTTCTTTTCCCACTCCATGAATCCCTTGTCTACCGGATGGGCTTCGTCGTAATCGTCGAAGATGCGGCGGCCACGTTCATTGTCGCGGTCGAGCCCGTGGCTCACGTTCTCGAACCATTCTCTGCCCAGTTGCCTGTAGCGCTTGACGAGTTCGTCCATCGTCTCGGGCAACGTGACCAGTCGAGCAATTTCTTTGTTCGTATCGGTAAGGAGCTTGCGCAGTTCACGCGGGGACTGCTTCAACAGCGATTCGTCACCTTCGACAAGCGTAATCATCAAGTCGAGCACGTAGCGTTCCATGTACTCGGCGTACGTCTTGATAGCTTCCTGGCGCACACGTTCACGCATGAAGTTTTCGCCAAGACCGTCAATGTCGTTACGCGTGTAAAAATCCTTGACCTTGTCTACCTGCAAGCGGTTGTAGGCATCGAACACAAGACGTGCCGTTTCCGGATTGTAGATGGAATAGAACGATGCAGGCACAAGACCTTTTCCGCGAATGTTGTACTTATAAGCATTGCGGTCGAGAGCGTAAGCGTTCTTCGAATAATTCCAGCCCGGTACAATTTCGTTTAAGCGAGGGGCCACGCCCACCAACTGCGGATCTCCCGGACGAATCAACGAGAACGGGAACTTAAGGCGTTGCGGGAGCGTCGTAAGGCCGCTTGCAATCAACGTAAACGGAGACTCGCGGAAATTCGACGGGAACTTGATGTTCACGCCAAGACCAAAGAACATTCCCTGACCCGGCATCACTTCTTGATCGGGCATACGTCCCGTGTGGTTGCTACCCACGTTCGCACCGTAACCCAAGTTGCCGCAGCCTTCCGGCCAGAGCGCTGCAATCAAAAGCGAGTGGTGGTGCATTTGCGTCATCGGGCCCATGTAAGAACTGTTCACTTCGCCTTCTTCGATGTGGCAGCACGGAGCGATAATCGAAGACTTCACGATAGCCTTGCTCCCCACCTTGCAGCGGCTCATCAAGACGGAGCTCTGCACTTCGGCGCCAGTATGGACCGTCACGCCCATCTGCAAGTTCGTGTTTTCGAGAATCACGGAATCGTACACGTGGCTCGATTCTTCGAGCGAACTCATGATGATGGAATTGCGGATCTTTGCAGCGCCTTCGATGCGGGCATGCGGACCAATCCAGCTATTGCGGACAATAATCGTATTCGAAACTACGGCACCCTTCCCCACGATCCCGAACGGAAGCGCCAGTTCGGACCTGTAAGCTTCGAGCATTTCAACAAAAGAATCCTGCACACCCTGTTCAGGCTTGTGGAACAGCTGCAAGTCGACAATTTCCGTCGTCATCTCGGGGAACACGCGCACTTCGCGGCCGCCCATTTCGTTACCGACATTAATGGTAGAACCCACCATGTAATTAATCTTGCCGCTGCTCACGAGAGTCCCGACATTCTGCACCACGGCACTGCTGCGGATAAGCACGTTGCTCAGCATCGAGACCTTATAGACCAAGGCGTTCTCGATAATGCAGTTGTGGACCATGCAGTCGTAAATACCTGTAGCGACCGAAACGTCACCCGGCAAAAGAAGCGTTCCAAAAAACTTCGGGAGTCGTACATCGCCCAAAAAACTGGAGCGGAAAATTCGGTTCGGATCAAAATCCGGTTCGACCAGCACCTTGGACCAGTCGTCGCAACTATTCCCGTTTTTCTCGAGAATCTGGATTTCGAAAGCCGTCATCGGACGGTACTTGCCAGTCGCTGATTTGATGGCCTTAAAATTTTCAACCGAAGTAGCCAAAACACTGCTCTTCAGCGCTTTTTTCAATTTTAACAATCGCTGCATGACTAAAAAATAGACTAAATTAGGGGCAATGATGAAGGAATACCTCTTCAACTTAATAAAAAAACATCAATACAATATCTCCATCTATACAGAAGATATTTTTGAGAGACGTTGTCAGGAAGAAATTATCCGCAGTGACGAGGATAATAGTTCCTTCGTATATATCGAATTTGATTTTGATTCCATCGATAAGCTTCTCGGGAACCCGACCAATTCGCATCAGTTTTGGAACATCTTTTTCGAAACGCTTTCGAAGAATCGACGCGGAAGTGACATCCTCGGATTTTTGGAACACGAAAGTGGAATCGGTCTTTTGCTCCTGGATTCCAAGCTTACCGGTTGGAACCGCGTTGCAGGCCGCATAAAGCAGACCGCCCGTAGTCACGATTTCGATATCATCGACCTTGTGCTTAACGACAATATCAAGCCCATCGTCTACCCGGCTTGCATCCAGGATATCAAGGCACAAGACAGCGAAAAGCAGGAACAATGAAAGTCCTAGTCATCGGCTCCGTTTATCCGCGATTCCAAGAAGACGCCGAAGTCCCATGGCTGCGCACTTCTATCGCCCACCTCAAAAAAGCGGGCGTCGAAATCCAGATTCTAGCGCCTTCGTACAAGGGACTCCAGAGCCATGACATCGACGGAACACACGTAAACCGATTCCGTTACGCTCCTGCAAACTGGGAAATCCTCACGCACGAAGAAGGCGCCCCGAGCAAGATGGCCTCCAAGCCGTGGTTGCAGCTGCTTGCGATTCCTTACATCATCAACGGATTTTTCCAGTGCATCAGAATTTGCCGCAAGTGGCGCCCGGACGTGATCCACGCCCACTGGCCGTTCCCGCATGCCTACATTGCACTCGGTGCTGCAAAGCTTTTCAAGATTCCGCTCGTGCTGAATTTTCACGGTGCAGAACTTTTGCTAATCCGCAAAAAGAAATGGGTCAAGCCATTCTTGAAGTTCGCCATCGGGCAAGCGCAAGCAATCTTTGCAAACTCGAGTTTTACCGCCTCTAAGATCAAGGCACTCCGCAACGTGAACGTCGAATGGAGCCCGTACGGAACAACTCTTGAAACTAGAGACGAGAGCGGTTCGACAAGCTCACCGGCTATGTGTCATCCTGAGCGAACCCTGGAGCGTAGCGATAAGGGTGAGTCGAAGGACCCAGTCGCAGTTATCCCTCACGCAATCAACGGCAAGTTCAAAATTCTCTTTGTCGGCAGGCATATCGAACGCAAAGGCATCACATACCTCATCGAAGCCGCGAAATACCTGCCTCGCGACAAGTTCGAAATTCGTATCGTCGGCGTCGGCGACTTGACCGAACAGCTCAAAAAGCAAGCCGCTTTATTAGACGAAAGACGAAAGACGAAAGACGAGAGAAACGAATCTGTCATCCTAAGCAAAGTCGAAGGATCTACAGCGCCCATCATCTTCACGGGCAAGCTCTCTCCCGAAGATCTTGCGAACGAATACAAGACCGCAAACGTCTTTGTACTCCCCGCAATCGTCGACAGCAAAGGCGACACCGAAGGACTTGGCGTCGTCCTCATCGAAGCGATGGAACTTGGCCTGCCGATTGTCGCTAGCAACGTCGGCGGAATTCCAGATGTCGTCGTCGATGGAAAGTCCGGAATCCTCGTTCCCGAAAAAGATCCTGTCGCGCTTGCCAACGCCTTCAAGCGTCTCGAAGCAGACCCGACACTGATCCAAAAACTTCTCGCTGGCGCCCGCAAGCGCATCGACGAATGCTTCACCTGGGACGGCATCATTGAACGCCAAGTTGAAGTCTACAAGCGACTCCTCCACAAATAAAAAAACCGCGATTCTTCGCGGCATTTTTTTTCTAGTAACTAGTCACTCTGAACTAGTAACTCATAAACCTATTTTACTTTAAATCCGGCCTTTTCGAAAACTTCCTTGTTTTCCGGATTCTTCATGGCCACATTCGTAATCCAGTCGTATTCGGCAATGCCACCCTGCAAACCGGCACGAGCGCAAAGCTGATCGCGTGCTACGTTGTATGCATTGAGAATCTGGACCTTTTCAAAATCCTTTGCGTTATCGATACGTTCAGACCAGCGAACGCCAAGTTCAATAAGACCATTGCTGGCCTTGGCATAAACGTTAGCCTTTTCAACCGTGATAACGGATTTTGCGGGAGCCATAAAAGGAAGAACGGGAACAACCGGCTGTGACTTCGGCAGTGCAACCTGCTGGTTCGAAGACTTCACTTCGGTATTGTTGGAGTCACAGGAAACAAAAAAAGAGGCGATTGCCAAAAGAGAAATTACTAGAATTTTTTTTGACATGCTCGCCTCTTTTTTTTGTAATAGCGGTTCAGGGATTTGAACCCCGGACCAATGGATTATGATTCCAGTGCTCTACCGCTGAGCTAAACCGCCATTGACCCAAATTTAATAAATGATTTGAGATTTTTCAAGGGGTTATTTAAAAATAAACCTTCGTTTCTAAAAAATTTTCACCCCATTCAATGACACGCCAAGCCGGTTCCGTAGAACGCAAACAAAATACCGATTGCGTCGGATCGATCTGCATCTGCGTCGACGGAGTAATGTAGACCGTCTGGTTTTCAAGCTCGACCATACCTTCGGAATGATAATGACCTACAAAGATATGCTTGATATTCTTGATCTTCGAAAGCGTGGCCTGCACTTCGACAATGTTCTTCATCGAATACTTCGAATCCATGAACTTGTGTCCACAAAGGCAAGGCGGATGATGGAGGAACAAAAGAACCTCGTCCTTGATCTTTGCAGCTTCTTCTTCAAGCCATACAAGCTGTTCCTTGGAAACGGTACCGTCGGCACTGTCCAAAAACAAAATGGAACGTCCAGCAATATCATAACGGTAATAGCATTTGCCGTTGTGGACTTTTCCCTTCAGGTCAAAGAACTTTTCCATTTCCGAAAGATTGTCATGATTCCCCGGAATAATGCAGACCGGCACTTTGCAATCTTTCAACACGTCTACAAAAAAGGAATAGGCTCCCGGTTCACCGTTTTCACTAGCTAAGTCGCCCGAAAGCACCAAAAGATCCAAATCCTTCATAGATTCGGAGCGGTATGCAGTCAAAAAGTTCTTGCGAACATCAATCCCCTGCACCAGGCCAGAATCCTCACCAATATGGGGATCCGATATCTGACCAATCTTCAATACTTTCTTTTCCATATACAAACAACGTGAAACGTACTAGAATATAGCTATTAAGAACAAAAAAACGTGAGGAATATCATATTTTTTGTCATTAATGTGATGAACTTCATACTTTTTTTGAGTTTTTGGCCCCGTCCACCCTGAATCTTCAACATACTTTCGTGACCATCTCGTGAATTAACATTGAAAACTGGGCTTCAACATCTGTCAACGTTGAAGAAAGTGAATAGATTTCGAATTTTCAACATTAATCAACATTTTCTTTATTTCTCTATCTTGTTGAGCATTATAGACTTACAATTCCAAATTCAAAAATCTATCCACTATTCACCACATTAAATATTAAATACTATATATAAATATATCTAGTATTATTTAATATAGGTGGTTGATTACTTTTCCTTCCCCTTGCGGCCGGTATTCATCTCACAGGAACCTTGAAAAATGGCACCTTCGTTAATGATAAGCTGATCGGCCTTGACGTTACCGATAATTTGGGCATTGTCCTGAAGATAGAGCTTGCCTTTACATTCGACATTGCCCTTGATAGCTCCAGCTAGAATAGCAGAACCACACTTGACGTCTCCTTCCACGCAAGCATATTTTTCGAGAATCAGTTCACCATCGATGGAAACATTGCCATAGACTTTTCCACTGACGCGTAAATCTGTTTTTCCAACAATATCTCCATTGACCTGGACGGTATTTCCGACCTGGGTCAATTCCTGTTCACCCTTTATAGCCATACTTTTCCCCTTTAGTATGTAATATAATGTTAGTACGTGAAGATAGTTTCCGGATCTTGCGGAATATTATCCTTGGTAATAGAATAATGAAGATGTGGACCGCTCGTGTTACCGGTATCTCCTACATAACCGATGACATCGCCTTTGGTCACATTCGCTCCCCTTCGAGTTCTGATAGTCTTGAGGTGGGAGTAAGAAGACTTGTAACCGTTCTGGTGATCGATGACGACCGTGTTCCCGAGGTCGCCGCTGTTTCCGGCAAAGACGACCTTTCCGCTACCGGAGGCAAAAACCGGATTTCCTTTACGTGCCGAAATGTCGATACCCAAGTGCTTGTTTTCGAGAGAATACTTCTTGCTGATGATGCCGACTGCTGGAATCACGTTCGGGATGCGTTCCATTCTGATTTTTTCGTCAGTCGTAAGCCAGTTGTGGATACCTTCGAAATCGATGCTGTTCTTTTGGGACGGGACGTGCGCAAAGCGGTTGCGCTCGATAATGCTGTTGATTTTGTTGGAGTCGTTTTCCAGGAATGTCTCGAAAATGTTCTGGATGCGGTTTTCCATAATCCAGAGGGAGTCGAGTCGCGAGAAGAGTTCTTCGTAGTTCGCGTTCTGTTTCACCAACTGGGCATTATGCACGCGCATTTTTTCATAGTTCGCAAGGGTTCTGTTGATTTTTGCGATATGAAATATGAACAATCCGAGAATAATGGCGATAACGGCAAGTCCGATGTTGAAAAGCTTGAACTGCTTACTCGAAATGCGGAACTTCCTTGCGCCTTCCGGATTTTCCGGAATGATTTGGATAGTGTAAAACTTACGACTCACAATTTTACCATTAACGGTTTTCCATGATTTCCTGGATTCTGGTCAGGTCGTCCATGGAATAGTAGTTGATGACGATGGTACCCTTGGTCTGGTCCTTGGCGCTCGGATTGAGGGCGACCTTTGTGCCGAAGAACGTTTCGAGTCTGTTTTCGAAATTCTTGAGGTCGGCGCTGAGTTCGACCTTCGGCTTGGGTTCGTTGCTGCCGTGAACTTCCGGAGGGAGTTCGTCGTTTGTTTCGACAGAAACTTCTTCGGTTTCCTGAGCTTGTGTTGTTTCCGCTGCCTGGGCAAACGGGTCTTCGCCGCGGCTGATGGCTTCGATCTGGCGGACGTTCAGACCTTCGGCAATGATGCGCTGTGCGAGAGCTTCGGGGTCTGCAATCTTTTCACTGCAGAGGGCGCGGGCTGCACCGCTCGAAAGCTTGCCTTCCTGGATCCAGGCCTGCACCTGGTTCGGGAGTTTCAAAAGACGGAGCGAGTTCGTGATGGCGGAACGGGACTTGCCCACCGTCTTCGCGAGATCTTCATGAGTGTAATTGTGGTTGTCGATCAACTGCTGGTAAGACTGTGCAATTTCGATCGGGTTCAAGTCTACACGCTGGATGTTCTCGACCAAAGCCCATTCGCTCATGGTCTTGTCATCGAGATTTTCGTAAACCTGAGCCTTGATGGTCTGGCAGTTGGCAAGTTTAGATGCACGGGTACGGCGTTCACCGCTGATGATCTGGTAACGGTCGCCCACCTTGCGAACAGCGATCGGCTGGATAAGTCCGTGCTTTTCGATGGTTTCGGCAAGTTCAACAAGTTCGTCGTCGTTGAAGAACTTACGCGGCTGGAACGGGTTCGGGTCGATCAAGTCGATGTTGATTTCGACAATCTTCTGGTTGTCCGCTGCAGTGTTTTCTGGAGCAGCGGAATTGTTGATAGCGTTATCGACAGAATTGCCGAGAACATCGTGTGCTTTGAAAATTGCTGAAAGACCGCGACCAAGTGCTTGTTTACCCATTTTTTAGTTCCTAATAAAAGTCTTTTTTCACATTGTCACTCCGGCCTCAGTGCCGGGGTCAACTTTTTTTGTTATCCTATTTAGTCATTCTGAACGGAGTGAAGAATCCAGTAAATTTTTATAAGTGACTGGTTACTTATCCTTATTCAAAATTTCTTCGGCGAGTTTCATGTATGCCTGCGAACCCGTGCTCTGGACATCGTAAAGGATGACCGGCTTTCCGTGAGACGGAGCTTCGGAAAGTTTCACGTTACGCGGAATCATCGTCTGGAAAACGGTATCGCTCAAGTTTTCACGAACTTCTTCGGCGACCTGCTTCGAGAGGCTCAGGCGAGAGTCGTACATCGTGAGGAGGGCGCCTTCGATTTTCAAGTTCGAGTTCAGGTTCTTCTGAACTTCGCGGATCGTCTTGAAAAGTTCGGTCATACCCTGCAAGGCGTAATATTCGCACTGCACTGGGATGAGTACGCTCGTTGCTGCCGTGAGCGTGTTAATCGTGAGCAAGTTCAAGCTCGGAGGTGCGTCGATGATGATGAAGTCGAATTCCTGCTTCAACACGTTCATCACGCGTTCGAGTCTACGTTCGCGGCTCATGGCATTCACGAGTTCGATTTCCATGACAGCGAGGTCCGGTCCAGAAGTAATGACCTTCAAGTATTGAAGCGACGTATCCAAGATAGCCGGCTTGATATTCTCGAGAGTGAGGTTGTCCGGGTTTCCAGCCATGTCCAAGATTTCGTGGATATCCATGTCCTGGGATTCCATGAAACCAAGACCCTGCGAAGCGTTACCTTGCGGGTCCATGTCTAAAAGAAGAGTCTTCTTTTCAAGGGCTGCAAAACTGGCGGCCAAGTTCACGGCCGTTGTAGTTTTACCGACTCCACCTTTCTGGTTGCAAATGGCGATAATCTTACTCATTGTTACCTCGGGTGACTAAAGCGTACACCTGTTCTTCTTCTGGAAGTACATACTTTTGGATATGTACTTTGGGATCGTTTTCTAAATGGACGATATTATTGTAACTCTTCAGGGTGACGAACGTGCCACCTTTCTTGAGTCCGGCTTGCGCGCGTTCCCAATCATTTTCGAAAGTCGAGAGGGCGCGGCAGCTGATAAAGTCAAGGTCTGTAAGACCGGAAGTTTCGAAGCGCTTGCCGACGACGGTCATGTTGTCCAAGTGGAGCTTTTCCTTGACCATCTGCATAAAGTTCACGCGCATATGGCGCGGTTCGACAGCAAAAAACTGAACATTCGGCATTGCAATCGCAAGTGGGAAAACTGGACATCCGGCGCCTGCACCCATGTCAGCCCATTTCAGCGATGAGTGTGTGTCATCCTGAGTATTCTCTCGTCTCATAAATACAAACGGAACGAGCGAGTCGGCAATGTGTCTCGACAAAAACTTTCCTGCATCCTTTGCAGAAATCAAGTTTCCGAATTCCTTCGTATCAACAACCAGGTCGGCAAACTGATAAAGCTTGTTGAGAGTTTCTTCGGACAGTTGAACACCATGTTCTGCCAAGAACTGGTTCAAGAGATTCTTCTGTTCAGTGTTATCTTTATAACTCAAGTCTTTTCTCACATTGTCATTCCGGTCTCAGTACCGGAATTGCCTTTTTGATCGCCACTGTCATCCTGAGCGAAGCCGTTAGGCGAAGTCAAAGGATCCAGTTAAGTTCTTTATATTTGGACTTTAATGAATTGTTCCACGTGAAACCTTATGAGGCGAGTGAAGCAGAAACAAATATATTTGTTTCTATTTCCGAGCCGATTAAGGTAGGACACGAAGTGTCCAAACATTCCAAACATTCTTTGTCCGAATTGAAATTTAGCATAACTTTTTTAGAAAGTAAACAACAAGCTCCCCCGCCCCATAAAATTCATAAAATATATGTTGATAACATTTTGATAAATGTTGAGAAATTGTTAAAGCGAGAGTCGCAAAAATATACTTGTATATTTTTATGACCGAGTATGAGCATGTAGGTCTATAACTTGTTATAGACCTCAACATTCTAATCTGATGAAGGTGGAGTTATAAAAAAGGACTTTGACATTGTCAAAGCCCAAACATTTTTAAGTAGATGGTTATTTCGAAAAGCGGACGGTATACTTCCCTTTGGCGGGTCGTCCCATCAAGTCGAAGTGTTTATAGTTTTTGAAATATAGCGATGGGCGCCTGCTGTTGTGAATTGATGTTTGACCATTTTTCTTTTCGTGGAAAAAGTAAGTGACTGTTTTGTGGTCGAGCCCATCTTCTATATATGTCCTGGTAAGTGTAGGTCTTCCATCTATAAAACCAGTTTCGTAGCGGTACCATGTAGTCTGGTAATTATCGCGGCCATCCTTCTCGTAGCATGTGTTGGTATCTTTTTCGTCCATGACGATGATATCATTTTCATCTACTCTAAAGATTGTATCGTTTTTCATGACATAGATGAAAGTGTATTCGCCGTCTTCTTCATAGGTGGTTGTAGCTACGGAATCCCCGTCATAATAGATGACTATCGGTTTTTTCATATCATCTATTGACCCACCTATGTTCCAAACATTTCCTTCGTGGGTAACCTTGATGCTATCGTGAGGGATTACTGTGGTTTGATACGTCCATTCCCCGTTGCGGAGATTGGCTTCGTAAATGCTGTCTAATTTTTCGTTGTTCCAGTAAGCCTTCCAAATGTAGATGGACTTGCCTCTGCTTTCGGCTGTTCCCTTATCCCAGTATGCACTGTCAGGTACAAGACCGTTGACGTTTTCATCGAACATGTTGATTTCCATTCTCTCCATTTCGAAAATGGCCTGGAGACAATTAGCAGAAACTTGGGAGAATAGAATAAAAATGGATAGTATAAGGATAATTTTCTTCTTCATGTATTGTAATATACAAAAAGTGGCTAGGATAAAGTAATGGGTATATTAAACGGTAATTTCTATCCGGTTGCTTTCGGGATCGAGGACAACGCTTTCGTAATACCCGTCGCCGGTAGTTCTGGGTTGCCCGACTATGGTGATGCCGTCATCGGACATCTGTTGGGTAAGCTGGTCTACCTTTTCTTTTGAACCGACAGAAAAGGAAACATGAGCGAAACCGATGTGCTCCGGATGTTGGGACATTTCGGCTGTTTCAATATTTATATCCGGGCGGTGCATGATTTCCAGGCGGGCGCCGTCGTCGAAGGTAATGAATCTACTAGTGAATTGTTTTGCTGGGTTATGATAGAGTGGCTGGACTACCCCACCGAAATACTTTCGGTAGAATTCACAAACCTTGTCGATATCCTCTGCCCATATTGCTACATGTTCAATCTTCATAAAAACCCTCTATATTTAATATATGAAAAAACATCCCAATTAAGTTGGGATGTTGGTTTATGTTGGGACACTTCGATGAAAATATACAAGTATATTTTCATTGCACTCACCTCGCTTATGTTTCACGTGAAACCTTATGAGGCGAGTGAAGCAGAAACAAATATATTTGTTTCTATTTCCGAGCCGATTAAGGTAGGACACAAGGTGTCCAAACATGCTTTAATATTTTCAAGGTTACTCAACCTTATGAGGCGATATGTTCTATTTCATCACCTTTATTGTATGCTCGTTCCTTACAGGTCTGCCGAGGATGTCGAACGATTTTGATGTGGGGCGTACAAAGACCGGTTTATCCTTGCAAATAATTCCCGTGGTATGTTCGCTGGTATAAACGGGAACATAGAATGTAGTGTTACTTACATCCGCAGTATAGTTCATCTTTTCGATAAGAGTATCACCCCTAGTTTTATATTCATAAGTATAATGCTGCGAATCCATATAATAGTAGCATTTGTTATTGTCGTCTGCATTATTCACGACGAAATAGTCGTGCTTGACATTATAGTGGACATTGAATTCATGTATAAATAGGGTGTCGTTACGGATGACGGCCGTGACCTCGGTCTTTTGGCTTTGACCTCTTTCCGGGAAAAAATCTTTAGTATAGTAAATAGAATCTTTTTCAGAATCACGGTAGATTAGGTACTCATTGTGCGTGTTTTGATATCCTGAAATGGAGATGAACCTAAACTTGGTTCTTTGTTCTGCGCTAACTTCCTTATTTGGAATTGTTACTTCGGTTTTCCATTCCAATGGATTTTTAAATCTCATTTTTGTGACAATGCTGTCTATCTTGTGGCCGTTCCAGTAATTCTTGGTATAGGAGGTGTCGTATTCATTTTGGGGACTGGAAATTCCGATGATACTGTCCGGAACTAGTCCGTCGTATTCTTCGTCGTAGATGACGATATTATTCAGGTATAAGTTAAAAAAGTTGTGGACGCAGTCGGCTGCGAAAACATTCATAACTGCGATGGATAGAATAAGGATTATCTTTCTCATGAAATTGCTCCCTGGAAGCCCACGTTTTCGGATATGGGAGAAAATATACTAATTGCATTTTATTTTGTGTACAACGACCGGAATGTTTTATATTTAGTATTGAAAAAGGGAATCGCTATGATCGATATTGAAATTATCCAGGGTGATATTACCAAGCTGAAAGTCGATGCCATCGTGAATGCGGCGAACTGTTCGCTGTTGGGGGGTGGCGGTGTCGATGGAGCGATCCATCGTGCAGCGGGTCCGGAACTTTTGCAGGCATGCATTCCTTTGAACGGTTGCAGGACTGGTGAGGCGAAAATCACTCCGGGTTTTAGGCTCCCGGCAAAGTTCGTCATCCATACTCCAGGTCCAATCTATAACGATGGCAAACATGGCGAACCCAAGCTTCTGGAATCTTGCTATAAAAACTGCCTTGCGCTTGCCGAAGAAAACGGCTGCGAGACGGTCGCGTTCCCCGCTATTTCTACCGGTGTCTATGGCTACCCCTGGAAAGATGCTACGGAAATTGCCGTGAAAACTGTTCGCGAATTCTCGGCGAAGATTGTTAAGAAGGTTATCTTCTGCTGCTTCAGTGCGAATATGGAAAAGATTTATCGAGACGTGATGGCGAAGGCTTCAACCTAATGGGTAAAAACTTCGGAGGACCCAGTCCATTTTTTCGATGATGAATTTTGGCACTTCGAATGTAATTTTTCGCAGTTCGTCGGTATAGTTGTATTATATGACCAATTGTATGGGGAATTATTTATATTGATGATAATTAGACACGCTTTATAAAGGAAAAACATAATGGAAGAAGTCAAGAATTTCATCAAGGAATGCGGGGCCTATTTCCTCGCAACAGTTGACGGCGACGAACCGAAAGTACGTCCGTTTGGCACCATCGAAATTTTCGAAGGCAAACTCTATATTCAGACGGGCAAGTCCAAGAACGTTTCGAAGCAGATCCAGAAGAACGGCAAGGTACAGCTTTGCGCCATGAACAAGACCTGCAATAAATGGCTCCGTCTTTCCGGAACGCTCGTTCGCGATGACCGCCGTGAACCCAAGGTCCACATGCTCGAAGCCTATCCCGAACTCAAGCGCATGTATTCCCCGGATGACGAAAACACCGAAGTCCTCTACTTCAAGGATGCAACCGCCACGTTCTGCAGCTTCACCGAACCGCCGCGCACCGTGAAATTCTAATCAATTGTTGAAAAAATCCAAATAATTCTTAAACGCCGAGCTCCATAAAGGGCTCGGTTCTTTGTTTTTGTGGATTATCCGCTACCGATATGTGTTAATAAATCGGAGCCATATTATAAACATTTGAGCTTTATCGAAAACTAAAAACAAAATGAGTCTTAATTTTTGTTGATAGCAGATGTTCATATTTTTCCACGAAAAGATGTTTCACGTGAAACAAACCTATAATAGCGTTGATAAATTGTAAAATATGGCGTTAAACCTTGAAAAAGTTATTTTAAATATTTACAATGTATCAACATACCTTGATTTTTAAAACTGTGCAATATAACTGAATCTGTAAGGTTATTTCCGTGAAAAAAGAACAGGCTGATTCATGGGGATACCTTTAAATGTTATATTTGGAGAAGGGAATCTATGCAGGATAATACGAAACGCGCCAAACGGGTACTTTTTTGGATTAAGGCAGTCTTGATCCTTTTTGTCCTTTTATGGCTGCAATTTATTTTTGTATTCCTGTTTGGGCTCTATGCCGAGCGAAATATTTTGAATCCGTATGTCTCGGCCTTTTTGGCGATGTTTCATGTGGTCTTTTCGCTTTGCGTCGGCGCCGCGATGTTCCTGTCGGCGGTTTTCTTTTTCATTCGGTTTTTATCGTGGCTGTATCGTGCCGTTTCGAATTTGCGGATTTTGACGACGACACATTTTTCACCGATGAGTTCGGTCCTCCTCACCTGCATCCCGTTTGTCGGATATTTTTTGCATTACCTGATCTTTAATGATATGGTCAAGAGTCAGGAAAAATATATGCAGCAGCGTGGGATTCTCAAGGAACGCTTTCCCCAGAAATTTTTGAATGCGTGGATTATCCTATCGATATTGTGCTTTACCGTCATTTTTTGCCGAGCCGGTAACGTTGAATTGTTGACGGTCGTGCTCACGGCAATCGGGTTTGACGGCAGCTACGGTGTCGGGCTTTTTGAAAAATCGCTGCTGGTCTTGATCTTCATATTGTACGTCAAGAGCTTCTCGTCTTACATCAAACAGGAACAAGAAATTTTCCGGATTCACACGGAAGAACTTTTCCGCAGACACGTTGACGAAGTGATTCGTGAACGTGAAATCGAACGTGTCGCCAATATGCTGCGTGAAAGTGAAAATGCAGGAAAAGCCCAAACGCAGCTGGGCCCTCGCCCGTAGAAAATTGCAACGAATCGAACGTGCGAAGGAAACTGCGCCGAAGGTGCTTTACAAATATGTCGCCACGAATTTCTTTTGGAATTCCGGATCTTCGTGCGCCCAATGCTTTTCTTCGAGAGCCTGATACTGCCAGTTGATGGCCTGCATGAATTTTTCCGGTTCGCAGAGATTCTTGAAAATCGCGTCGAGATCATCGGCCGTTGCACTTGCGCCGACCAACTGTTCCTTGGGAGCGTAGCTGTATGGACTTCCGGCAAAGTCGCTTCCGATAAAGACGGCTCCGACTGCGGCCGCTTCCTTGAGTTTCAAGTCGCTCTTCGCCTTGTTGAAATTGTTGTTCGCGAGCGGCGTGATGTAAAAGTCCGGCTTGTAACTTGCGACCGTCGATGCGAACGGCAAAAAGTTCGTGTAAGGAATCTTCGTGAATTTTCCGTCGAGGTCCTTCAAGAAATCCGGTTCGCCGAAAATCTGGAAGTCGATACTCCCGTCTTCGATGTGCTTGCGGATCCAGGGAATCCATGCGCCCTCGAGGTCGCCCGGAATTTCGTTCGTGAAATGTCCGAGACTGCCGGCGTACATGACTTTCGGTTTTCCTGTGAAGGCCGAAGTTCTCTTGTTCATTCCGAACAGCGACTGCGAAATACCGTTCGGCATCACAACCGCATTTACGCCCAGGTCGGACTTGATGCGGCTGGCGAGGTAACGCGTCGAGCAGACCACCACATCGAAAAGCGGCAACACCTGCTTGAGGCTGGCCTGCATCATCTGGTCGTGATTCGGAATTTCCTTCGCGTACGAAGCTATGACCGGCGAAAGATCCCACTGCAAATCGTCCAAGTCCGTCACGAGCTTGAACCCGCATTCCTTTTTAATCTTGGCGTAGTACAACGCAATCTGTGCTCGACCCGGCGCCGTCGGCTTCTGCAAAATGACAGCTCGAGTTTGCTTGAGTGCCTCTTTGTTAGAGCAGATGATACCAGTGATGGACGGGACAATCTGAAAATCGTTCTGGCCCATGAACTGGGTGAAAGGCAAAATGCAGCGAACCCAATCGGATTGCGCCATGTCGTAAGGATGCACGATAACTTGCGATTTGATCATGTAATGAAAAGTAGTAAAAAGTTTGATTGTGTCATCCTGAGCGAAGCGAAGGATCTAGTAAAAGTTTGGCATTGAAAATGCCTTTTATCGCAAGAGGTAACCGCCCGCGGAATGCTGGATGGAACTGCGCGCGAGCTGCTGGATGGAACTTTGCCAGATGTCATCCCGGACTTGTTGCATTAATGCAAAACCTACGGCTCAGCTATGTCAAAGAATGAATTCTTTGTCGCAGCGTTCGCCTTAAAGGTTTTTCCGGGGTCACCTTTTTATCGTGAGAGAAAACTGCGCGCGAGATGCAAGACGAGAGTGCGCGGGAAATGTTGGACGAAAGTGTGCAACGGGATTCGATTGGAACTGCGCGCGGAATGCAGAATGAAACCGCGCCGGACATTACCCCGCCCACCCTCCCTTTCGCACTGTCATTCTGAGCGTAGCGAAGAATCCAGTGACATCTTGTACAAGTCGTCGTTCTTGCGCTACTACAATTCTTTCACTTTTTTGGGAACAAATGTTCCGTCTTATTACATGATTTATCCGTTGTCTATAACAGATAAAAGTAATGAGTTTATAAAAAACTTACTTTATAAAACTTTGTTGACAATATGTTGATGAAAGTATAAATTTGGCTGAAAATAATGATACAAGGCGATGTAATTTTTATAAAGTAAAGTACAATAAAATGAGTTCAAATTCTTGCACAAATCCAGATATTTCATCCTCCTCTTGTATTTTTTTATCGTCATCAAGTATAAAGAGTTCTAAAAAGATATATAAAAAAATAGATACGACAAGCGTTCAAATACATAGTACATCAGATATATCTGAATCGTTTAATACATATACCCTTACA
>Ga0310786_10005320_pt1 | contig 17544 bp, 16 predicted proteins | sample AusTroGonzalo_MG_FD_203881 | JGI IMG/M metagenome (GOLD analysis project Ga0310786, IMG submission 203881) | Bovine rumen microbial communities from tropical cattle in Woodstock, Queensland, Australia - Gonzalo_03 (v2) (version 2) | ecosystem: Host-associated > Mammals > Digestive system >... | reverse complement strand
ATCAAGTCTGCCTATAGAACAGAAACTGAAACAAAGTATATCTCATTTGAAAACAATCTGAGACTTTCCTAATATTCTGGTTTGCCGAAAGCGGTACATCATCATTTTTTTCAAACTAAGGGTTTTACGAAAAACAACGAAGTTTGAAAAGAGCATCACTCTGTGACATTTGATGAACGGGCAGCACCGCTGCATCATGCCAAGAACCAGAACCCATGGCAAGAATGGTCGCAAAGCGTCCTTCGCCCCCGAGACACTGCTTATCAGTCTTATCAGCGTCAAGCATTACGATGACTACAATAGGTGGATAGCCAGCCTGTCGCCCTTCCTGCGTCGGCCGCCCCGAAACAAGGCCGAGGTGCGGCTGCTCACACGCCTTGACTTCGACTTCTCCAAGGACTTCCCCAAGACGAACATCTACCGCGAAACAGCCGAGTTCATGGCCAAGGGGAAAGTGCTGCGCGTGGACAAAAAGACCTTCTACCGCTACCTGTGCAGCGCCGACCATGGTAACATAGGGATAAAAGCGCAGTCGATGGAAAGCTATGTAAATCTGATACTTACGTGCAAACTTTAAGCCCTTTTAACACATATCGCCAAGCCAGAAATGTTTGCAAGCTATCAAACGCGGTTGTACTTTCGCATCGTCAAAAAATGACAGCGATAATTCTCAAAGTTCGTGCAAGGCAAGTGCAATGTCAAGTTTACTTAAGCATTGCTGAGCCGCCGCCGAGAATCAAACGAAGTTTAATTTTTAATTTTAGAAATGCGTTTAAAACTGATTAGAAAGAGATTTACAGAGACAGCCACGGTAGGCAACCTCTACCAGATGATGGACAGGGAAGACCTGAGCATCTTCAGTGACAAAGTGCCCATGGAATTTGTGTGCAACACCTTGGAGCCACATGCCATAGACTGGGAGAACGAAGAGAAGGTGATGGGACGCACCGCCATCCCCGAGGGGGAGTATGTGATTCGTCAGCACTGGAGCAACAAGTTTGCCCGTTGGATGCCTTACCTCCTCAACGTGCCCCACTTCACGGGCATCATGATTCACCAGGGCAACACCGTGGCCGACACCGCGGGCTGCATACTGGTGGGACGCGAAACGGGCGGTGACACGCTCATCAACTCACGCGCAGCCATGAATGTGCTGCTTAACCTGCTCAGCCAGTCGGACGACATCAACACCATCGAAGTGGTGAGCATGACCGACCAGAAAGAGATCAACAAGACCAACAGAAGAGTAATCACTAACTACAAGAAGTATGCTACTATTTGAAATCTCGGGCGTGATTAAGACGATTGACGTCCTGCGCGAGGGAATCTCCCCCAAGTACAATAAGGAATGGAAACGCCGCTCCATCGTGATAGAGAACACTGACAGCGACAGCCACAGCAGCCTGGCCGTGAGCCTGCGTGCCGAAGATGCCGAGAACATCACCTGCCGAGGTGTGAAGCTGAGTGAGGGAATGCGTGTGAAAGCGCACTTGGCGTGCCGCGCCGTGCCTACCGACAACTGCAGTTGGTGCAACAACATCTGGATCTGGAAGCTGGAGAAGGAAGCGTAAAGTATAATGATAGATTATTTGCCATGCGGAATGAATCTTTTTTAACACGGATTATAAGGATTTTCTAAAATTGAGAATTGAGAATTAAATAAACACGGATTATAAGGATTTTCAATTTGATTTAGGTCCGACCTTAATGTTCAATGTCCAATATTGATAATGTTCCGACCTCACTGGAGCAGCGTTAAGAAATTCTGTGCTTTTTTCCGTGAAAAAGCGCGGTGTTGTTTGAACGGAGCGAAGCGAAGTGAGTTTCTGCGCTTTAGGCAGAAAGGATAGAATTTTAGCTGCGCAAGTGCAGTCGGCGAGTTTTCTTTTTGATTCTTTTTCTTTTGCTCGTGCAAAAGAAATAAGAATGGTAACTTTCGTTTTATGACGAAAGAAATGAACAAGTAAAAATAATTTTTAATTTATTTCTATGTACCTAACCATCGTCGTATCTGATGAGCTGATACAGGCTCACAAAGGAAAAAGAGGAATCAAGGGAAACCTCTATGTAGATAACAATTACAACCCAGTGTTCAACCCATGGAGCAGGCAGCAGCGCACGCACCGACCTCCCAAGGCCTTCTACAAGACCGACCACGGCCAGACGAAGATAACGCAGGAGAACCTGCTCGACCTGCACCTGCGTTGCGACTTGAACAAGGAAGAAGAGTGGGCTCCTACCATCTTGCGTACGGAAGCCTTTGCCTCCAGCATTTTCGTAGAACGAATGACCAAGGAAATCTGATGTTTGCCTATCAGTTGTCAAAGTCGGCTCCCGTGATGCTTTGCACACGGGAGCTGTTCCGCCAGACGCTCGACAGCGAGCAGGTGGTGAACTTATGCAACCAGATAGACCATACAGTGAACGGAACCACGGCCGACGGGCGCGACTATGCGCATCAGACGGCCGAAGAACGCAACGAACGGCACGACCGTGCCAAGCCACTGAAAGACCGCTTGCCCAGCTTCCTGTTCCACGCCACCTTCAAAGGGAGCCGCCGACTCAAGTCGAACGCACAGCCGTCGGGACTGGTGATGCTCGATGTGGACGGCATGGACAGCGAGCCGCGCGACTGGTTTGCCCAGCAGGCTTTTTCTGCCAAGCGGCTCAAGGAGTTGGGCATCGTCTATGTACACGAGTCGCCCTCGCGCCACGGACTGCACATCGTGTTCTGGGGCCAGCCCGACCTTGACATCCCCCACAACCAGGCATGGCTGGCTGGTGAACTGGGACTCAAGCACGATGAGGGTTGCAAAGACCTCACCCGATGCAGCTATGCCGTGCCGCGCAGCTACACGCTCTACTTGGACGAGGGTCGGCTGTTTGGCAAGCCCAAGTCTGGTCGCGCCCGAAAGCCCAAGAGCAAGCCGCCCGTTCCGAAAGAAAGAAAGGGCAGGGCGGTGAAATACTCGGCAGAAGTCCGCGGGGAGAAATTCTCGGAGGAAGTCCGCGGAGAGAACCCTGCGCCTGAGACCGAAGGGAAGCGCTTTCCCGACGAGTACATGGGCATCCCCTACGCCGATATCATCGACAAGTATTGGGAGCTGTACCACGGCGGCCATAAGCCTGTGCGCGGAAACAGGAACACGCTGCTGTTTGAGCTGGCCTGTCAGCTGCGCTACATCACCGACTTCAACCGCGACTGGCTGATGCAGGTGATACCCAGCTACGAGCAGTTTCCCGATGCCGAGAAAGCCGACGTGATACGCAATGCGCTGAACGAGCGGAAGCATACCATGCCCGTCAGGATCAGCGCAGTGCTGAGCAGCTTGAGGCAGGAAAAGCAGACCGAGTCGTCACACGAAGAACCGACGCCTCCTGTACGGGTGCAGAAAGACTATGCCCGGCTGCTGCCGCCCCTGCCCATAGGGCTGCACGAAAGCATCGACGGCATTGCCCCCGAGCATGTGATGCCCGTGCTCTGTGGCCTACTCCCCTTGGCAGGAGCCTATGCCACCCAGGTGAGCTATGTGTATTGCGACGGCGCACGGCACCGGCTCAACCTGATGAGTATCATCGCCGGTAGGCAGGCCAGCAACAAGAGCGTGACCAAACAAGTGGTTACCTTCTGGAAAAAAGCCATGAAGGAGTGCGACCAGCGGGCGCGTGAGATAGAAGCGGAGTACAACCGCAAGCGCAAGAGCCGCAAGGCCAACGAGAAAGCGCCCGACGACCCGCAGGTGATTATCCGTGAAGTGCCCGTGACCATCTCGTGCTCAACCCTGCTCAAGCGCCATAAGTATGCCAAGGGGCAGCACCTCTACAGTTTCGGCGAAGAACTCGACACGCTGCGCAAGACCAACAACGGAGGCTCGTGGGCCAACAAGTACGACCTCTACCGTGAGGCATTCGACAATGGCGAGTGGGGACAGGACTACAACAGCGAACAGGCAGAGAGCGGCATTGTGGAAGTGGCCTACAACTGGACATTGCTCGGCACCTACGGAGCCTTGGCCAGAATCTTCCGCAAGGAGGATGTGGAAAACGGCCTGTGCGGACGCATCCTCTTTGCCCAGATGCCCGACAACCGTTTCAGTCCCATGCCCCAGCACAAGCAGTTCACCGAGGCGGAGGAACAGCGGATACAGGAGGCCGTGAAGCGCTTGCAGCAGTCCAGTGGCTGCATCGATGTGCCCCTGCTGCGACAGGCCATGGCCCAGTGGTGTGAGACCCAGCGCGAGTTGGCCGTCAAGACGCTGGACGAGGTGCGTGACAACTTCCGAAAACGTGCGGCGGTGATAGGGATGCGCTGCGGCGTGATTCATCACCTGCTCTGCGGCGGACAGGAAGAGTGTGCCGACTCAGTGCAGTTTGCCCTGCTCATGGCCGACTATGCCTTGGAACAGCAGTGCGAACTCTTCGGCGAGGATTTCAAGGAACAGGCCACCCTGCAGGAAAGCACTTACCAGAGTGCCAACAAGAATGTGTTTGACCTGCTGCCCGCGCAGTTCACGTTTGAGGATTTGCAGCGGCTCAAGGGTGGCAGTACCTCGTATTCCGCCCTGCGCTCTGCCCTGAGCCGTTGGAAACAGGCTGGCTGGATCACCAGCTTGGGGGATAACCGGTGGAAGAAGACGGGGTGATGAACGGCAGATGTTAAAAATGGGGTAGGTCAATATGCAAAAAATCCTCTCCAAGCAAATTGAAGAGGATTTTTTTAAGCTGCATCTGCCGCGTTGGCGATATGCCTTTACTGCCTGAACGAATCAGAGATGTAAGTCATGAAGTCGGGCATGATCTTGCGCCAGTACTTCCAGTCGTGGGCACCGTCTTTGATGCGGAACTCATGCTTGAAGCCAGCCTTGTTCATCACATCGTGCAGGGCAGCATTGTTCACACTCAGAGCGTCATCATCGCCGCAGGTCATGTAGAATTTGAACTGGTTCTTCTCATTGTCGGGCATGTTGCGGATGATGTTGAACACATCGTAGGTCTTGAACCATTCTTTCAACTTGCTCTCGCTCACGTCGGGATAGCGGTTCTGCATGTTGGCATCCTGCCACTCGCGCACAGCTGCACTAAGTCCGCAGCACACGCTGAAGAGTTCGGGATGGTGGAAAGCATAGTAGATGGCACCGCCACCGCCTGCCGATGCACCGGCAATGGCGCGGCTGTTCTTATCGGTGCGCACGCGGTAGGTCTTCTCCACATAAGGCATGAACTCCTTGAAGAAGAAGTCCTCGAAGTTGAACTTGCCGTCGGCATCGTTGTAGTAGCTGCGGCGCACGGTTCCGAAGTTGGCATCGGGAGTCACAATCACCATCGGGGTAATCTCACCGTTGGCAATGGCTTTGTCCATATACTGCTTCAGTTCACCGTAGTAGATCCAAGCCTGCTGGTTGGGCTCGGTGCCACGGGGGCCTGCCGGATGGAGTAAATAGAGGATGGGATAGCTGCGCTGAGAATCCTCATAGCCAGCGGGTAGATAAACGGCATATTTGCGGTCTTCGCCCAGGATGCTACTCTTGATGGTCAGGGCATCGAATACCTTACTCTCACTCTGTGCCTGCAGCTTGCCGAGGGTCAGAAAGCTGAGCACCAATACCAAAATCCATTGTACTTTCTTCATAGTTAACCGTCTTTGAGTTATTGTTTGCAAAGGTACGTTTTCCCGATGAAATATGCAAATTTCCTGGGATTGGATTTGTTGGCCGCTGAACTATGGTAAGGACAAAAGGCGTAAGAAGCGGGAGTCTTCAGTCAATGACTTGCAGGCCGTGCTTTTGGAGCAGGGCTTGCAGGTCTTGGTTGGAAAGGCGCTGGAAGACCACGTAGGCATAGACCAGACCACCGTTGATGGAAGGGCTGCTGTCTCCTTTAGGCAACTGCAGTCCAGGCACCACCGTGATGAGTTGGTCACTGTAGGGACTCATCCGCAGGATGCGGAAGACCACGTCCTGTCCGAAACCGCCGTTGGGGGTCAGCACCTCGCCTGTCTCCTCCATGTAATGGAAGCCCAAGACATCGTGCGTCAGCTTGCCTTCGGCATTTTCACGAAGCACGGTCACCACGCCCTTGTCGAAGAAATAGACGTGATTGGGCACGGTGGTCGGCTTGGAATCTATCACGCCCAAGCTTCCCTGTTGTTTGATCACGTTCCACGACACGGGTCGCCAGGCATGATTATCGATGTTCTGCGCAAATGCGTCGTTGACCAACGGAGTCGCACCACTCACTATCAGTGTGCCGTCTATGGAAAAGCGGAACGTGAATGCAGGCTCATGGTCCTCCACCAAAGGATCAGGCTCATTGTCGCTGTTGCAGGCAGTAAAAGCCAGCAGGGCGAAGAAGGTTATTAGTAATTTAAATGCTTTCATATAAATATAAATCCTTATAATCTTTATAATCCGTTTCTATTAATTGAACATTAAAACTTCGTTTTGATTCTCGGCGGCGGCTCGGCAATGCCCAAGCAAGCTTGACATTGCGCTCACCTTGCACGAGAATTGAGCATTAATGTCGGACCTGTATGAATCCATACCGCATGGTAATAAATCTTTATAATCCTTATAATCCGTGTTAAAAAAGAATTCACTCCGCATGGATAATTTTCAATTTTCAATTTTCAATTTTCAATTCTGATAAATCCTTATAATCCGTGTTTATAAAATTGAAAAACCCTTACAATCCGTGTTAAACAATTTAGTCAGTTGTGCTCGACCCCGTATTCCAATCCAAGTCCCAAAAATTGGTGGAATGCTTCTGGCGCAGTTCCTTAAGTTCCTGGTCGGTGAGGCGGGTGTACTTCACTAAGTTATAGCGGAAGTCGTTGGTGCTGCTGCTGAAATGATTCTGCATGTTCCTGCCAATCATGTAGAACGACTTCAGGTCTTCGCTGAGGCAGATGATCTGCTGTCCACCTACCCGCTGCCCGTCGTTGATTTCGAAGAATATGTTATATCTTTCGTCATACACATATTTCTCTTCGTAGTACCAAGGGGTATTGTTATGGTAATAACTGGTGGAGAACACCTGGTAGGTCTTGTCGCCGAAGTAATAGTGTTCCTTCTGCTCTAAGCCCTCTACGTATTCGTAGTCTTTCGGATTGACCGTGCCGTTTGTCTCTATCTGATGAGCTTCTGCGCACCGCCAGCCATAGCCTGCGATATGCTTGCGGAACACGCTTTCGGAGATTTGCTGGAGGCCGTTCACGCGCAGTTCGCCTGGCTCAATGTAGCTGAAGGTCAGTGCCGACAGCTTGGCACCGAATACCTCTTTGCCATTGGAAGGCTCGAAAACAGACTCTGCCACCAACTGGTCCAAATTGACCTTGTAGTCGGCTATGGCCTGTGACTTTTCAGCCTCGGTGAGTCGTTCAAACACCCATACGGAATAGCCGTGAACAGCCTTTTCGTGAGGGTCGGGATACCAATAGGTCTCGGCCACAGCAATCATCTGCGAGTAGTCGGCCGAGAGCTTTACCACGTTGAACAAGCCGATGTAGCCCGTCTGGTCGTTGTAGTCTATGTAGTTGCCGTAATGGGTTTTGCGTTCTTCGGGCTGGTAGGTGAAGATGGAGAGGATGGCCAAACGGCGCTGGTTGTACAGCACGATGTATTCATCCTGATTGCCCTTGTTGTTGTCCTTGATGCTGCCATCGGGCAAGACAAAGCCTTGGGAGAGCAATCGCCAGGCATGGCCGTCTATCTGCTTGTTGAATTCCTCTTTGGAAGGGATGGCTGCATTGTCTATGATAAGAATGCCGTCGTCGGTGAAACTGTACGTTAGTTGCATCGAAGTATCTGCATTGCTTCGTGTACCAATAATGAATTGTGGCTTCGCATCATTTGTGGCATCCCGCGCAGGGTCGTTGTCATTGCTGCAGGCAGTAAAAGCCAGCAACATCAACGCAGTAAATAATAATTTAGTTGCTTTCATAATTTTATAATTTTATAATTATAATCCTTATAATCCTTATAATCCGTTTCTATTAAATTGAACATTGAGCATTGAACATTGAACATTACGGCTTCGCCGTGATTCTCGGCGGCGGCTCGGCAATGCCCAAGCAAGCTTGACATTGCGTTCACCTTGCACGAGAATTGAACATTAATGTCGAACCTGTATGAATCCATACCGCATGGTAATAAATCTTTATAATCCTTATAATCCGTGTTTATAAAAGATTCGTGCCGCATGGCAATTTTCAATTTTCAATTCCATCCCGCTTTTTCCTATTAAATCCGAAAAAGTAAAAACCTTGCGTCAAAAATAGAAGAATTTTAGCATTTTATCAAAAAAAATTGGAAAATTCATGTGAAAGGCGTATCTTCGCCCCCGATTTCATGGTAGGGGTGCCCCAAAATGACGGGCTGAGATCATACCCATTGACCTGATCCGGGTAATGCCGGCGTAGGGAAAGCGAAGAAAAGTAGCCCCTTTTCTGTTTAACCAAAATGAGATGGCAATGAAAAGAATTGCAATGAGTGCAGCCTTGTGGATGGCTGCCGCAAGTGTATGCGCACAGCAGACGTTGACCAAAGACAGTCTGCTGGTGAAGCAGCTGGAAGAAGTGGAAGTGATAGCCACCCGAGCCCAGAAGACCACTCCTGTGGCTTTTACCAACATCACGAAGCAGGAAATACAGAAGCGCAACTACGGGCAGGACATCCCGTACCTGCTTTCCATGACTCCCAGTGTGATCACCACCAGCGATGCAGGCACGGGCATAGGCTATACCACCCTGCGCGTGCGCGGAACCGATGCCTCGCGCATCAACATCACCGCCAACGGCATACCGATGAACGATGCCGAAAGCCACCAGGTATTCTGGGTGAACATGGGCGACTTCGCCTCGTCGCTGAAAGACATGCAGGTGCAGCGCGGCGTGGGAACGAGCACCAACGGAGCAGGAGCCTTCGGCGCCAGCATCAACATGCAGACGGGCGAACTGCAGATGCAGCCCTACGTGCGGGTGGATGCCTCGGCAGGCTCGTTTGGCACCCACAAGGAGACACTGCACATAGGCTCGGGACTGCTGCACGACCACTGGGCGTTTGACGGCCGACTGAGCAACATCGCCACCGACGGCTACATAGACCGTGCATCGGTGCATCTGAACAGCTACTACCTGCAGGGTGGATGGTACGGCGACGGTACCAGTGTGAAACTCATCACCTTCGGAGGCAAGGAGAAGACCTATCATGCCTGGAACTATGCCTCAAGGGAGGAATGGCAACAGTACGGACGCTCGTACAACTCGTGCGGCTATATGTACACCGATGCCCAGGGCAAGGAGCATTATTACCAAGACCAGACCGACAACTACCTGCAGACGCATTACCAGCTGTTGGTGAACCATGAGTTCAACGGGCAGTGGAACCTCAATGCCGCCCTGCACTATACCAAGGGCGAGGGCTACTATCAGGAGTATAAGCGCAAGCGCACGCTGGTGGAGTATGGGCTTCAGCCGTTCTACATCGGTGAGGAACTGCAGAAGAAAAGCGACCTGGTGCGCAAGAAATCGTTGGACAACGGCTTCGGAGGCGGTGTGTTGGCGCTCACCTACAAGGGCGACCTCGTGAATGCCACCTTGGGCGGAGGCTATAACCGATATGACGGCGACCATTTCGGGCGTGTGCTTTGGATAAAGAACTACTTGGACGACCTCGATGTGGACAAGGACTATTACAACAACAATGCCACGAAAGACGATGCCAATGTCTATCTGAGGGCTGACTTTGCCCTGGCACGCGGACTGAATGCCTACGGTGATGTGCAATACCGCCACATTGCCTACAAGATAAAGGGAGAGGGGGACAACTTCGACTGGTTCGGACGCGGAGGCATGCAGCTTCATGACATTGATGAGAAGTTCGACTTCCTGAATCCGAAGGTCGGTCTGAACTGGCAGATCAATCCGCAGCAACGCCTGTTTGCCTCGTTCAGCGTGGCCAACAAAGAGCCTACGCGTGACAACTATACCGACGGCAAGTTCAATGTGCATCCGAAGTCAGAACGCCTGTACGACTGGGAGCTGGGCTACAACTACGCCAACCGCTGGCTCAATGCGGGTGTCAACCTCTACTACATGAAGTACAAGGACCAGTTGGTGCTCACGGGCGAACTGAATGAACTGGGACAGCCGTTGGCCACCAACATGCCCGACAGCTACCGTGCCGGTGTGGAACTGATGGCAGGTGTGAAGTTCGGAGGTTTCGCTTGGGATGCCAATGCCACCCTGAGCAGGAACCGCATCAAGGATTTCACGGAAACCCTCTATGAGAACGAGGACAATACGGGCGATACCTGGGAGATCAGCCACGGCGATACGCACATCGCCTTCTCGCCCTCGCTGATACTGAACAATCGCCTGGCATATAGCTACAAGGGACTGGAAGCATCGCTGCAGAGCCAGTATGTGAGCCGCCAGTACATGAGCAATGCCGACGAGAAAGACCACCTGATGGATGCCTACTTCGTTACCAACCTCGACCTGAGCTATACGTTCCGGATGCGGGGTGTGAAGAGCATCACGGTAGGGGCTACGGTCTATAATCTCTTGAATGAGAAGTACGAGAACAACGGCTATGCCGGTTCTGGCTTCTACTACGATGACAATGATCAGAAAGTGCGTTACAACTATGCCGGCTATGCCGCCCAAGCACCCACGAACTTCCTGGCACATGTGAGCTTGATGTTTTAATGAGAATTATTTTTAACACGGATTATAAAAATTGAAAATTGAGAATTGAAAATTTTCGTGCAAGCTGAGTGAAAAACCAAGTTTACTTGAGCTTTTCCGAAGTGCCGCCGAAAATCAACGAAGTTAATTTTTCCATGCGGGATGAATCTTTTATTAACACGGATTATAAGGATTATAAGGATTTTTTACTTGAATATGAAAGGATTACATTCCGCATGGGAAAATAAATCTTTATAATCCGTTTAATCCTTATAATCCGTGTTTATTAAAAATTATGCCTAATGTTTAATGTAAATGTCCTTGGATTTTCTTGACATACTGACAACGATTCTCGGCCTGTTATACATCTGGCTGGAATACAAAGCCCATATAGGGCTATGGATAGTGGGCATCATCATGCCTGCCTTGGATGTGTATCTCTACTACAGCCACGGGCTGTATGGTGATGCAGGCATGGCTGTGTATTATACTTTAGCAGCCCTGTATGGCTATGTGGCATGGAAGCTTGGCAATGCCAAGACCCAGGCACCGCTGCGCATCTCGCATACGCCCCTGCACCTGTACCTGCCCATCCTGCTTTTTTTCCTGGTAGCCTGGGGGCTGACCTACTATGTGCTTATCACGTGGACCAACAGCACCGTGCCCGTGCTCGATGCCTTTACTAATGCGCTCTCCTTCGTGGGATTGTGGGCCTTGTCACGCAAGTACATCGAGCAGTGGTTCTTCTGGATAGTGGTCGATGTGGTTTGCTGCATCCTCTATGTGCAGAAGGGCATCCCGTTCAAGGCTGGCCTCTATGGCTTGTATGTGGTTATCGCTGTCTTTGGCTATTTCAAGTGGCTCAGAATAATGAAGAACGAGTAAATAAATGTTCAAAGTTCGTGCAAGTTGAGAGCAGAGTTATACTTGTATAAACTCTGCCGAAACGCCGCCGAACTTCAAAACGAAGTTTTAATGCTCAATGTTCAATGCTCAATGTTCAATTCTCAATGTTCAATGAATACCTTAGTTCTTGCCAACGGGGAATACCCGAAAAATGAAATTCTCCTGGAGATGCTGGAAGAAGCTGACCAGGTGGTATGCTGCGACGGAGCAGCCAATGCATACATCCGTCATACGGGGAAGATCCCCGCAGCAATAGTAGGCGATGGCGACTCGATCAATCCGCGCCACCGCATGTTGCTCCACAAGGTAGAGGAGCAGGAAACCAACGACCTGACCAAAGCCATGCATTACCTGAAGGAGCAGGGCGTGAAGAAGATAGATATATTGGGTGCCACGGGTAAGCGTGAAGACCACACATTGGGCAACATCTCACTGCTCATTGAGTACCTGCGCGAGGGCTTTGATGTGCGCATGTTCACTGATGACGGCGTATTCATACCCTGCCACGATTTAGCCGAAATAGAATGTGTCGATTCAGGACAACCTGTCTCTATCTTCAATTTCGGAGCTACCGGTTTTCAGGCTGAGGGGCTGAAATATCCCGTTTATGACTTTACCAACTGGTGGCAGGGCACACTCAACGAAGCCGTGGAAAGCGATGTGACCATCCGTGCGAACGGGGATTTCTTGATTTATCTGCCCTATTATTAGACCGAGCGGCAGAGATAGAGGGTAAAATAGAAAAAAATGAAAAAAAGTTGAAAATCTGATGCAAGGTTTTTGATTTTTTGGATTTAATAAGCGGAAGAAGTTTCTTCCTACAAATTTTATTATTACCAATATCTCTCGTGAAGGCTCGGAAATGTTGCTTGGAAACTTGCAAAATTCCGAGCCTTGCACTAACTATAGGTGCTTTGCCTGTGAAGAATTGCTAATAAATTTGCATTTTCTCTCAGCTTGCACTAATTTCGCAGCCGAATTACAAAAGCTATAGTATGATACAACTTATGAAAATATTTGAAACAGAAAAGGCGGCCGAAGCAGTCGCCAACGAAGTAGGTCACATGAACGACGTATTCTCCCAGGTAGTAGATTGGTGCGTGACGATGGGTGGAAACATCTTGGGAGCCTTCTTTATATATATCATCGGACGATTCATCATCCGACTGATCAAGCGGATAGTCAACGGGTTCTTGGAGCGTCGTAATATAGAGCCGACGGTCAAGAGCTTCGTGAAAAGCATGGTCAATATCTCACTGACCGTGCTGCTCATCATAGCCATTATCAGCAAACTGGGCATTGAAACGACGTCGTTTGCCGCCCTGCTGGCTTCGGCTGGTGTGGCCATCGGTATGGCCTTCAGCGGAAACCTGCAGAACTTTGCCGGTGGCGTGATATTGCTGTTGCTCCGTCCTTTCAAGATAAGCGACTACATCATAGCGCAGGGCGTAGAGGGAACCGTGAAAGAGATTCAGATTTTCCATACCGTGCTGACTACCATTGACAATAAGACCATCTATGTGGCCAATGGGGCCTTGAGCAGTGGGGTGATAACCAACGTGAGCCAACTGGAACGCCGAAGGGTGGACTGGACCGTGAGTGTGGAATACGGGGCAGACTTTGAACATGTGAAGGAAGTGTTGCTGCGCATCATCAACGAGAATCCGAAGATCATCCAAGACCCAGCCCCCTTTGTGGAACTGAAAGAACTGAACTCCAGTTCGGTGGATATCCTCATCCGTGTGTGGACGATGACGGCCGACTACTGGGAGGTGTATTTCGGTCTGCGCAAAGAGGTGTATGAGACCTTCAACAAGGAGGGTATCGGCTTCCCATTCCCACAGATTACGGTGCATCAGGGGAAGTAAGATTTCACAAAACTTCCGCGCTTTTTTCTCATTTTTGCAAATTCGCTTGTGTAATATGCGGCATTTTTCGTACTTTTGTGCGATTAATGCATAGAAGTGCGCAACAATGAGTGTCGTAGAACAAATAAACAGGCGGGAGAGTACTGCCTTCTCCATAGAACTGCTGCCCCCCTTGAAAGGGAAGGGTGTGGAACGCCTGTATGCCGACTTGGAGCAGCTGCTGGCGTTTGAACCCAGCTTTGTGAACATAACCACCCACCGCAGCGAGTATGTGTATCGCGAACTGGAGAACGGACTGTTTGAGCGTCGTAGGCTGTACAGCCGACCGGGTACCGTGGCCGTAGCTGCTGCCATACACAACAAATATGGACTGACGGTGGTGCCCCATGTGATTTGTAGCGGATTCACCCGTGAGAGTACTGAGTATGAATTGCTCGACCTGCAGTTTCTGGGCATTACCGACCTGCTGGTGCTGCGCGGTGACAAGGCCAAGGACGAATCTATCTTCAAGCCCGAAACGGGCGGGCATGCCTATGCCATCCAACTGCAACGTCAAATCAACGACTTCAACGAAGGCATCTTTGTGGATGGTAGTGAGATGATCAAGACCAAGACGCCGTTTCACTACGGAGTGGCCTGCTACCCTGAGAAACATGAGGAAGCGCCTAATATGGAGAGCGACCTCTACTGGCTGAAGCAGAAACAGGACGCAGGAGCCGAATATGCTGTGACGCAACTCTTCTATGACAATGAGAAATACTTCAGTTTCGTGAAACGTGCCCGGGAGGCTGGCATCACCATGCCGCTGATTCCAGGCTTGAAGCCGTTCAAGAAGCTGAGTCAGCTGACGGTGGTTCCCAAGACCTTCAAGGTAGATTTGCCTCCGCTATTGGCTTCAGAGGCACTGAAGTTGAAGACCGATGAGGAAGCACGGGCGTTGGGCATCGAGTGGTGTGTGGAACAGTGCAAGGAACTGATAAAGAGCGGTGTGCCTTGCCTGCATTTCTATACCATCGGAGCCGTGGATAGTGTGAAAGCGATTGCGGAACAGATTTATTGAAATTGAATGTTTGATTTTAAGACCGTCATAGGGCAGGAAGCGCTGAAAGAGAAACTGCGCAAGGAAGTGGATGAGGGACATATTCCCCATGCACAGCTCTTCTGTGGTCCGGCTGGCGTGGGGAAACTGCCTTTGGCACTGGCATACGCCCGTTACCTCTGCTGCACCCAGCGGTCTGACGGAGAAGCGTGCGGACACTGTCAGAGCTGCAAGCAATGGGAGGTATTGGTACATCCCGACGTGCATTTCATGTTCCCCATCGTGAGTAGTGAAAAGAAGAAAAAGACGGTCTGCACCGACTACCTGCCCGAATGGCGCGAACTGCTGCTTAACTCACCCTATTTCACCTACAGCCACTGGATGGAGGCGATGGGTGCCGAAAACGGACAGGCCATCATCTATGCGAAAGAAAGTGACGAGATAACCAAGGTGCTGAACCTGAAAGCCGTGCAGGGCGACTATAAGGTGACCATCATCTGGCTGCCCGAGAAGATGCACGAGGCCTGTGCCAACAAGATGCTGAAACTCCTGGAAGAGCCTCCTGCAAATACCATTTTCCTGCTTTGCAGCGAAGAGCCCGATAAGATACTGCCCACGATTCTGAGCCGCACGCAGCGTATCAACCTGCCCCGACTCTCGGAGCAGGAGATAGCCGAGGCCTTGCAAAACCGCTATGGTGTGCAGCCCATAGACAGTCAGACTTTAGCCCATCTGGCTGGCGGAAGTTTTGTGAAAGCACTGGATGCCATCCATCTGAATGAGGATAACGACCGATACCTGGAACTGTTCATCAGCCTGATGCGACTGGCATACGCCCGAAAGATACGGGAGATGAAAGCCTGGAGCGAGGAGGTGGCAGCGCTGGGCAGGGAACGGCAAAAAGAGCTGCTGGCCTATTGCCAGCGCATGATCAGGGAAAGCTTCATGGCCAATTTCCATCAGCAGGAGTTGAACTACATGAACCGTGAAGAACAGCAGTTTACCAGTCGGTTCTCCCCGTTTGTCAACGAGAAGAATGCCATGGACATCATGTACGAACTCAGTGAAGCACAGGTACATGTGGAACAGAACGTAAATGCCAGGATGGTGTTTTTTGACTTGGCCCTGAAAATGATAGTACTATTGATTAGAAATACATAATTCGAAGATTATGGCGAATATAGAAAAACATACAGCTTGTGGGTCTTTGTGCTGCCAAGGGTGTGGCAGAAGCGACAAGCAACTGAATACTTACGACTGGCTGGCCGATATACCTGGCAACAGCCAAGAAACGGAATACGTGGAAGTGCAGTTCAAGAATACCCGCAAGGGATTCTTCAAAAACTCCTACAATATCCCCTTGGTAAAGGGTGACATCGTGGCTGTGGAGGCTACGCCAGGACACGATATCGGAGAAGTGACGCTTACGGGAAGGCTCGTGCTGCTCCAGATGAAGAAAGCCAACCTGCGTTCGCTGACCGACATCAAGCGCATCTATCGCAAGGCCAGACCCGTAGATATGGAAAAATATTATGAAGCCAAGAAGCGTGAGCACAAGACGATGATTGAGAGCCGTCAGATAGCTGCCGGACTCAACCTGCAGATGAAAATAGGCGATGTGGAATACCAGGGCGATGGTGGAAAAGCCATCTTCTACTACATCGCTGATGAACGTGTGGATTTCCGCGAACTGATCAAGGTGCTGGCCGATGTGTTCCATGTCCGCATTGAAATGAAACAGATTGGCGCTCGTCAGGAAGCTGGGCGTATCGGAGGCATAGGCCCTTGCGGACGTGAACTATGCTGTGCCACATGGATGACCAGTTTCATCTCTGTTTCGACCAATGCAGCCCGTTTCCAGGACATCTCTCTCAATCCGCAGAAATTGGCTGGTCTCTGTGCCAAACTGAAATGCTGCCTAAACTATGAAGTGGATAGCTATGTGGAAGCCCAGAAACGCATCCCTTCGAAAGAGATAGAACTGGAAACCAAAGACGGGACATACTACTTCTTCAAGGCCGACATATTGGCTAATACGGTTTCATACAGCACAGATAAGCAGATTTCTGCCAACTTGGTAACCATCAGTAGTAAGCGGGCGTTTGAAATCATTGGTATGAACCGTAGGGGGCAGAAGCCCGAATCGCTGAATGCCGACGGTGACTTAGGCAGTGCCAACCGCCCGACAGATTTGCTGGAGCAGGATAGTTTGACCCGCTTTGACCGTAGCAAGAAGGACAAGAACAAGAAAAAGAAACGTAAACCCAAAGAAGACGGTCCAATTGGACGCGAACGGTCGATGAACAACGAGCGAGGCAATGCTCCTGCAGAAAACAGACCTGCCAAAGAAGAAGCAGGTATGCAAGAACAGCCTCAGCAGAAGGATAGAGAACGTAACAAGCCGTCGGAAAGACCTCAGCAGAGAGACAGGGAACGTAACGGGCAACAGGAAAGGCCTCAGCAGAGAGAAAAGGAACGCAACGGGCGACAGGAAAGACCTCGGCAGAGAGACCAGGAACGTAACGAGCAGCCGGAAAGACAACCCAGGGATCGTGAACGAAATGGGCAACAGGGTAGGCCCAGACCTCCGAAGCCACAGCGCTGGCCTCAGGGAGAACAACGTCCAAAGTCCGAACAATCTGCCGACAATGCTCAGAAAGCAAACGGGAGCAACGGAGAAAGCGTAAAGGAGTAAAACAATGAAGCAGGAAAGGAAATGGAGGATTGTTATCCTGAAAGTCAAAGGATTAGTGCTTACCGCACTGCTTCTTTCACTTGTTTCCTGTGAATCATCCACGATTTACCATCAATACCAGTTACTGCCAGACAACCAGTGGAGTTCGACAGATACCCTTCGTTTTGAACCCCAACTGCCCGATTCGGCAGTTACCTACCGACTGGAGGTTGGATTGCGCATCCTGCAAACGTGTGTCTGTCGGGAAATGAAGATCGGCTATCAGTATCTTTCCCCTACAGGGGAGGTCCTGCTTACCGACCAGTTTACGATGACTGTAGCCGATGAGAACCTTGACAAAACGGGTAAAGGA
>Ga0310786_10005319_pt1 | contig 17544 bp, 17 predicted proteins | sample AusTroGonzalo_MG_FD_203881 | JGI IMG/M metagenome (GOLD analysis project Ga0310786, IMG submission 203881) | Bovine rumen microbial communities from tropical cattle in Woodstock, Queensland, Australia - Gonzalo_03 (v2) (version 2) | ecosystem: Host-associated > Mammals > Digestive system >... | reverse complement strand
CAGGCGTTGACGGAGTTGAACGAACGTGAGCGGGCTGTGATAAACGCATACTTCGGCATTGGTGAAGAGCGTATGACGATGGCTGAGATAGGTGAACAGATGGGACTGAAGCGTGAGCGAGTCAGACAAATACGTGATCGTGCCACACGGCGTATGAGAAAAATAATAGCGATTAGGAAAGCCTAATCGCTATTTTCTTTATTTGTATATCAGGAAAACTTTCTTTAATCTTCCCGAAAATTTATCATTACTGAATGCCGCGTTCGCGCAGCTTCTCCTGCCAGCGCCATGCTGTACGCAGAATCTCATCAGTTGGCGTCTCGGCCTTCCAACCAAGTACCTTGTTGGCCTTGTCGACATTACCCCAAACCTGCTCGATATCGCCCTCGCGACGTGGAGCATAGGTCCAGTTTACCTTTACGCCAGTAGCCTTCTCGAAGCCTTCTACTACCTCGAGCGTAGACAATCCCTTACCGGTACCAATGTTGAAAATCTCTACAGCTTCACACTCAGGCTTGTCAAGCACGCGCTCCATAGCCTTGACGTGAGCCTTGGCCAAATCTACTACATAGATATAGTCGCGGATACAGGTCTTGTCAGGTGTGTTGTAGTCGTTACCGAATATCTTCAACTGCTGACGGATACCCATAGCGGTCTGGGTAACGAAAGGAATGAGGTTCATGGGCACACCGTTAGGCAACTCGCCGATGAGGGCAGAGGGGTGTGCACCGATGGGGTTGAAATAGCGCAGGATGATGCTCTTGATGGGGGCACCACTGTGGATATAGTCCTGGATAATCTCCTCGTTGACCTGCTTGGTATTGCCGTAGGGCGACATTGCCTTCTGGATAGGGGCGTTCTCTGTGACGGGCAGGTTCTCGGGAGCGGGCTGGCCATAGACGGTGCACGAAGACGAGAAGATGATGCCCTTAACATCATACTTAGGCATGAGCTCCAGAAGATTGATGAGCGAGGTGAGGTTGTTGCGATAATAGAGCAAAGGCTTCTCTACGCTCTCGCCCACAGCCTTTGATGCTGCGAAGTGGATGATACCCTCAATCTTGGGGTACTTCTTGAATACACCCTCGAGTGCTTCGAAGTCACAACAATCCACCTGTTCGAAAGCAGGGCGGATGCCGGTGATTTTCTCGATGCCATCAACGACATTGGCATTAGAGTTTGACAGATTATCAATGATGACTACTTCATAGCCTGCTTCCTGCAGTTCTACGGTGGTGTGGCTACCAATAAAACCTGTGCCACCAGTAACGAGGATCGTTTGTTTCATTTTTCTTATAGTTTAGAAGTTCTTTAATTTGTTTTGCTTGCAAAGATAGTAATTATTTTCGAAACACCATCTTTTTTACACACCTTATTTTATATAAGACGTAGATTTTTATGCAATTCGTTATTATTCTATGCCCATGAGTTTGCGAAGGCCCACATCCACTCCCGAGAAGCCCATGAAGGCCAAACTGAGCAAGCCTGCCGTAACAAGTACGATGGCCATACCACGCATGCCCTTTGGGATATTGGTGAGTTCCAACTGTTCACGGATACCGGCAAATACTGTAAGTGCCAGACCGAATCCAATAGCTGTTGAGAAGGCATAGACCAGACTCTGACCAAGGTTCATCTCTTTTTGGATGACGAGGATGGCAACACCCAACACAGCACAGTTAGTGGTGATAAGTGGAAGGAAGATGCCCAGGGCTTGATAGAGGATGGGTGAGAGCTTTTTGAGTATAATCTCGACCATCTGTACCAACGAGGCGATGACGAGGATGAAGACGATGGTCTGCAGGTATTCTAGGTTGGCGGGCACGAGCACAAAGGTTTGGACGAGCCAGGTAACAAGCGTGGCCAGCACCATGACAAAAGCAACGGCCATAGACATGCCCATCGATGTGCCAATCTTCTTTGATACGCCAAGGAAGGGGCAAATGCCCAGGAATTGCGCCAGCACGATGTTGTTGACGAAGATGGCGCTGATGAATATTAATATGTATTCCATATTATTTTCGAATTATTTCTTCAACTTATTCACAATTGCGATGAGATAGCCCAGTGTGATAAACGCACCCGGAGCTAAGACAAAGAGCAGGATGTTGTAGTTATCGGGGATAAAGACCCAACCGAAGATGGCACCAGACCCCAAGACCTCGCGAACGATGCCCAAAAGTGTCAACCCCAGTGTAAAACCCAAGCCGATGCCAATGCCATCGACGAGCGAAGCCAAAGGCGTGTTCTTGGCGGCGAAGGCTTCGGCGCGTCCCAGGATGATACAGTTGACAACGATAAGTGGGATAAACAATCCCAAAGCCTTGTCGATATCAGGCAAATAGGCTTTGATAGCCATCTGCAGTAGGGTGACGAAGGCAGCGATGACAACGATGAACACGGGGATGCGCACCTTGTCGGGGGTGATGTTCTTGATGCACGAGATAACCACATTGGTGCAGAGGAGCACGGTCATTGTGGCCAAACCCATCGACAGGCCGTTGAGGGCGGATGTGGTGGTGGCCAGCGTGGGACACATGCCCAGCATGAGGACAAATGTTGGGTTGTCCTTGATGATGCCGTTCTTGATGATGTTCAGATAGTTCATTGCTTGTCCTCCTTTCTATTGCTTATATAGGCTTGGTAAGCGTTATTTACGGCCAGTAGGAAGGCACGGCTGGTGATGGTTGATGCCGTAATGGCGTCCACCTGTCCTCCGTCCTTTTTTACATAGAGGCTATCGCTGGGGTTCAGTCCAACGATGCAGCCGTTCTGTCCCTCTTGGAACCATTGGTCAGCTTTGGCACCGAGGCCTGGGGTTTCTTGATGCTCTAAGATTGTGTAACCCAAGATGGCGCCCTGAACGTCGAAGCCCACGAGTACCTTTAAAGGGCCTCCAAATCCTAAAGTGGTACTCTCGATTGCCGCTCCCTTCTTATTGTGATAGATGACGAAGGCTTGTTCCTTGCCTTTAGCACAGTGCAGGCGTAGCGTATCAACGCTGGTGACCTCAATATCAGAACTTGCCATTACGCTCTTGATACCCTCGTTGAGAGTTTTCTCTTTCTGAAGGGCAATGGGGTTGATGGTCAGATGGTTCATATAGGCCAGGATAAAGCCCATGAGTACGGTAACGCTTGTGAGCACCAAAACCATATTTAATAAGGTGGATTCGAGCTTCTTCATTTCTTAACCTCCTCTCCGTAGCGCTTAGGCTTAAAGTGACTGTTAATGAGGGGCGTGAAGGCATTCATGATGAGAATGGCAAACGACATGCCCTCTGGATAGGCGCCCCAGTTGCGAATGATGATGGTAAGCAGGCCTATTGAGATACCATAGACAATCTGACCTTTAGGCGTCATGGGAGAGGTGACGTAGTCGGTGGCCATGAAGATGGCACCTAACAGAAGTCCGCCACTTAGAATGACAGTGGTCGGGTCAGCGTAGATGGGGTTGATAAGGTGCATTACAGCGCTGAATGCGAAGACCGTAACAATGATGCTCACAGGTATATGCCAGGTGATAATTCTGCGCCACAGCATAAAAGCGAAGCCAGCCAAAAGGGCCAGTCCGCATATCTCACCAATGGTGCCAGCACCACCACCAAGTGAGTGGTCACCCATCAAGAGGCTGAAGGCGTCAGGCAGTTGGTCCAGTATAGAGGCATCGTGATTCTGAATGGCTTGTTTCATTAGCGCCAAAGGGGTAGCTCCCGTTGTGGCATCGGTATATTGGAGCAGGTGTCCTGGTTGAGGCCAACTGGTCATCTGGGCGGGGAAGGCCACCAAGAGTACGCAGCGTCCTACGAGTGCTGGATTAAAGATGTTATTTCCCAATCCACCAAAGGTCATTTTGCCAACGCCAATGGCGAAGAGGGCTCCAATAAGAATTATCCAGATAGGGAGGTTGGAGGGCAGGTTCATGCCCAGGAGCAGACCCGTGAGGGCGGCCGAACCATCGATGATGGTGTTGTGCTGGTTGCCAAGCACAAAACGGTTGATGACCCACTCGAGAAAGACGCAGGCAACCACGCTGGTGAGGCAGACGATGGCCGAGCCGATGCCGAAATAGGCAAACGACACGAACAGGGCGGGCAGCAGGGCGATGAGAACACCATACATGTTGCGCTCTACTGAGTCGGTGCCGTGGGCATGGGGTGATAATGATACAATTAACTTATTCATTGTTTCTTAGTATTTCTATTGCGAATAATGCCCATGACCGTTTGTTTGCCCTGACGGATATTGTCGAGCAAAGGACGGTGGGCGGGACAGGTGAACTGGCACGAGCCACACTCTATACAACTCACGATATCTTCTTGCTCGGCACTTTCCCATTGCTTGAAGGCCGAGAGCTTGGCTAGGAGATAGGGCTCCAGTCCCATTGGACATACGCCAACACATTTGGCGCAGCGGATGCAGGGTTGAGGCTCCTTGCGACGAGCTTCATCGCCCGAGAGAATTGTCACGGAGTTAGTGCCCTTGCATATGGGAACTTCTGTTGACGTGAGTGCTTTTCCCATCATGGGTCCACCTGCCAACAACTTGTTTTCACCATCTGGCATACCTCCGCAAAGGTCGATTAATAGTTGCATTGGCGTCCCCATACGCACCAAGTAGTTTCCTGGCTTCTGAAGGCGCTTGCCGGTGACGGTGGTATAACGCTCGAAGAGAGGCTTACGTTTCATAACTGCCTCATATACAGCGTATGCAGTACCGACGTTCTGAACTATTGCTCCAACATTGACGGGGATGGCAGGGGGGGCAGGTACCTGTCGGCGGATGACGGCATCAACGAGTTGTTTTTCGCCGCCTTGAGGGTAGCGCTGCTTCAGGGGAACAACCTCTATTTGATAGGGTGATTGGGATCGGAATTCAGATACTTTCTTAGATAATAGGGCGATGGCCTTGGGCTTGTTGGTCTCGATACCGATGTAGCCCTTAGTGACCTTGGCTGCCTTCATCAGTAGTTCAAGTCCCACGATAATTTCGTCGGACTTTTCCATCATCAGACGATAGTCGGCGGTAATATAGGGCTCGCACTCCACTGCGTTAATGATAACACATTCGGCCTTAGCCGTGGGCGGGGGGCAGAGCTTGATAAATGTAGGGAAGCCAGCACCGCCCATACCTGTGATACCTGCCTTCTTGATGCGTTCCACAATTTCCTCGGGTGTAAGTTCTGGGTGAGCGCTCAATGTCTCTAAGGTCTTACTACGGTCGATGCTTTCTTCCCAATCGTCACCCTCAACATCAATAATGATAGCAGGTTTGCGATAGCCAGTGGCATCGATGGCCGTATCAATCTTGGCCACGGTACCACTTACTGACGAATGGATAGGGGCCGACACAAAACTGCTGGCCTCGGCCAAGATGGTACCAACCTTCACCTTGTCCCCCTTTTGAACTATGGGGCGGGCTGGGGCACCGATATGTTGTGATAAGGGGAAGATGGCTTGCTGTGGCAGGGGAGCTGCCTCTGTGGCAACCTCATGGGTCAGTTTGTTTTCTTCGGGGTGTATGCCACCTATACGGAATGTCTTGATGTTCATGATAATTGTTTTTTCTCAGGAGCCTCAGAGGTCTCTGACTTTTTGGGGGTTGGGAAATTTACTGCTTGTATGGCCTTGGTGGGACACACCTCGACGCATTTGCGGCACAAACGGCATTTGTTGTAGTCGATATACGACACGTTGTTGCCAATGGTGATGGCCTCGAACTTACATTCCTTGACGCATTTTCCACAACTGATGCAGGCTGCTTTGCAGGCCTTCATAGCTACGGCACCCTTGTCTTTGTTGACGCATGATACATAGACGCGACGTCCCTTGACCCCCTTCTTGCGGAGCTCGATAATTGTGCGTGGACAGCTTTTTGCACAGGCACCGCAGGCAGTACATTTGTCTTCGTTAACCTCGGGCAGTCCTGTTTCTGGATTCAGGTGGATGGCGTCAAATTGGCAGGCCTCTACACAGTCGCCACATCCCAGACAGCCATAACCGCAACCTGTCTCGCCAGCACCGCAGCTGTTCATCGCTGCGCATGTACGTAGCCCCATGTATTCATTGGTCTTGGGACGCTTGTCGCATGAGCCATTGCAGCGGACTACAGCTATCTTGGGGTCGCCGTTGGCAATGGCCATACCCAGAAGGTCGGCCACGCGGGTCATGGTCTCTGCGCCCCCCACAGGGCAACTGAGACCGTCGATTCTACCTTTATCGGCACCTTTTACTAATGCTTCTGCCAGTCCACCACAGCCTGCAAAGCCACATCCACCGCAGTTGGCACCAGCCAACAACTCGTTGACCTGCTGGATGCGCGGGTCTTCGTCTACAGCAAATTTCTTGGAACACACATAGAGCACGATGGCTGCCACCAGTCCTATGCTACCCAAAACAATCACTGCAATCAGAAAAAAATCCATAAGTTTTAATGAGTTCAAATTGTTTCTGCAAAGGTACGACAAAAAAATGATTTAGGCGAAGGAACAGCCTTTTTTTTCAAAAATATGACGTTTCGCTTGCAAATACAAATCTTTTTTGATACTTTTGCACAGAAAAAGAGAGAAAAGCAAAGTTATGAAAGCAACAGAACAAACACTGCAACAGATTCTTCGTGCATTAAGAAAGGTTGCCGAGAAGTTTCCTAACGACGTAGAAGCATCGATACTTACCGATATCCATGTCAGAGTCAATCAGGATACTGGTGAGGTGCAGTTTTTTGATGATGATGATCGTGAACTGACTCGTTGTGTGGTGGAGCAGTGGATAGACAACAAGGATGACGACTTCTATGATCAAGCCGCCTCAGTATTTCGTGGATGCATAGAAAAAGAGAAGGCCTTGGTTGACAACCTCTCTATTTTGAAACCCTATGCTTTTGTTCTTGAGGACGAAGACCGCGACTCTATTGCGGAGCTCTATGTGGCTGATGACGACACGGTGATTATTGACACAGAGCTGATGAAGGACCTTGACAAGGATTTGGATGAATTCTTTGAGAATCTGCTGAAATCATAAAACAATGGGGATGACAGAAACCGCGATTGATACCTCTTTGACATCCTCTTCAACAATTATCTTGCGTATCCATCAGTGGCGCGAGAAGCATATCAGCGAACGTATGTTTGTGCTGATACTGGCTTTTCTTGTTGGCTTCTTTGCGGCAGTGGCGGCTTTCGTGCTCCATTGGTTTATCAATCAGATAGTGGCCCTGCTTACCAGTTCGTTTGATGCTGGCAGCAGTAACTGGCTTTATCTGGTATATCCTGTGGTGGGTATCTATCTGACATCACTTTTCGTGCGCTATATTGTGAAGGATAATATCTCACATGGTATAACGCGTATTCTCTATGCCATCAGTCAGAACAGGTCTCGACTGAAGTCACATAACACATGGTCAAGTGTCATTGCCTCGGCCATCACTATCGGCTTTGGTGGCTCGGTTGGTGCAGAGGCACCTATTGTGCTCACGGGTTCAGCTATTGGCTCTAACTTGGGACGGCTGTTTAAAATGGACAGCAAGACGTTGATGCTTTTGGTGGGCTGTGGTGCTGCTGGTGCTATCGCAGGCGTGTTTAAGGCACCCATCGCAGGACTCGTCTTTACCATTGAGGTGTTGATGATTGACCTAACGATGGCCTCTCTGATGCCTATCCTTGTAAGTTGTGTCACGGCTACCTGCTTCACCTATATATTTAGTGGTGATGCGGCATTGTTCACTTTCCATCTCGACAATGCTTGGACGGTGGAACGTATTCCTGGCTGTATCGGCTTGGGTGTGTTCTGCGGACTCGTGAGCCTCTATTTCATCCGTACGATGGGTTTCTGCGAGGATATCTTTGCACGTTTCAAGGATAAACCCTATATCAAACTCCTGATTGGTGGAACCATGCTGAGTTTGCTTATCTACCTGTTTCCATCGCTCTATGGCGAGGGTTACGGTCCTATCAACCTCTTGCTGAATGGCGCATCAGAGGCCGACTGGGGGCATGTGATGAACAACTCTCTGTTCTCGGGTCAGACCGATATGTTGCTCATCTACATTGCTCTGGTGCTTCTCACCAAGGTGTTTGCCACATCGGCCACGAATGGTGGTGGAGGTTGTGGTGGTACATTTGCACCATCTCTGTTTATAGGCTGTTTTAGCGGTTTCCTCTTCTCTCGCGCTTGGAATATGTATGAGGTAGGAACCTTTTTGCCTGAGAAGAATTTCGCTCTGATGGGTATGGCAGGTGTGATGTCGGGTGTGATGCATGCACCGCTTACTGGTATTTTCCTCATTGCAGAATTGACGGGTGGATACGACCTCTTTCTGCCTCTGATGATTGTGAGCATTTGTTCTTATCTTACAATTATCCTCTTCGAACCTCATAGTATCTATAGTTCGCGTCTGGCTAAGCAGGGAAAGCTCATCACTCACCATACCGACCATGCTGCATTGACGCTGATGCAGATGGACAGTGTGATAGACCGTGACTATCTGACAGCAGAGCCCGATGCTGAGTTGGCCGATATCGTCAGAAAGATTAGTCAGTCGCATAGTCGTGTGATTCCTGTGGTCGATGGAGCTGGCAACCTGTTGGGTGAGATTGATATCGCTAAGATTCGTAATATCGTCTTCCGTACCGAACTCTATCATCACTTTCGGGCTGGACAATTGATGCAGGACCCGAAGGCTGTTCTTAGTGATAATATCCCGATGGCCGAGGTAATGAAGACCTTTGAGACGACACAAGCTTCATGGCTGCCCGTGCTTGATCAGGAAAACCACCTGAAGGGCTACATCTCACGCCGCCGTGTCTATACGCAATACCGTAAGATGGTGGCCGACCTCAGTGAGGACTGATGATGGATGATTAATGAAAAGTAAGAAATGAAAAAAGAAGATCTTAGAATTATATTCATGGGTACCCCAGAGTTTGCTGTGGAGACCCTGAAAGCACTTGTTGATAACCATTATAATGTGGTGGCCGTGGTAACACAGCCAGATAAACCTGTTGGACGTCATCAGAACGAGCTTCAGCCGTCGGAGGTAAAGAAGTATGCCTTGGAGCATAATCTACCTGTGCTGCAACCCGTGAAGATGAAAGACCCAGAGTTTGTTGAGACACTTCGCTCGTATCATGCTAATCTGCAAGTGGTTGTCGCTTTCCGCATGCTGCCAGAAGTAGTGTGGGCGATGCCCGAATATGGCACCTTCAACGTGCACGCTGCTCTCTTGCCTCAGTATCGTGGTGCGGCTCCCATCAACTGGGCTGTCATCAATGGAGAGGCAGAGACAGGAGTCACCACCTTTTTCCTCGACCACGATATCGACACTGGCCGTATCATCATGAAGAAGCACTTCACTATTCCCGATGATGCCAATGTGGAGTATGTCTATGACGGACTGATGCATTTGGGAGCTGAGATATGTCTGGAGACACTTGAGGCCATAGCTGTTGCTGACGGTAAACCAGAAAGCATCCCACAGGAAGAACTTGTTGACTTAAAGACTGCTCCGAAGATATTCAAGGAGACATGTGAGATCAATTGGCATCAACCGGCTAAGAAGGTGTATGACTTTGTGCGAGGCCTGTCGCCTTATCCTGGGGCATGGACTACACTCCGTGATGTGGATGGACGTGATACTGTACTCAAGATTTTCCGTGCGACAAAGACTACTGAGAATGCTGGCGTTGGGGTGGGAGCTCTGCGCGCCGACCGTAAGCATCTCTATATTGCCTGCGAAGACTGTTGGCTGCAGATTGACGAACTTCAGTTGGCTGGAAAAAAGCGCATGGATGCACCGGCTTTCCTCAATGGAATGAAAGAAATCGAAAAATATTCTGCTATCTGATATAATAAACTGACGGGTACTACGTTACTATATATGTAAACAACTTAAAGAATAGTGCCTATGCAGATTTTTACACGTGAAGAAATGACTCCAAGCAAGAAGACCATTGAGCTGATCAAGAAGATAGCCTACAGCTTTAATGTAGAGAATCAGCAGGCCTTTTGCCTGAATTAAAAAGAATCACAGAGACAATGACAATCGTTTCACCCTCGCTCTTGGCGGCCGACTTCTTGCATCTTGACCGCGACATTGATATGATTAACCGTTCAGAGGCCGACTGGCTGCATCTGGATGTGATGGATGGTGTCTTCGTACCCAACATATCATTTGGTTTTCCTGTGCTTGAGGCTGTGGCTAGCAAGTGTCAGAAAGCTCTTGATGTCCATTTCATGATTGTGCATCCCGAGCAATACATTCAACAGACAGCCCGCTTAGGTGCCATGATGATGAATGTGCATGTGGAGGCATGTACCCATCTACACCGAACAGTTCAGGAAATCCATCAGGCAGGTATGAAGGCTGGTGTGACACTGAATCCCGCTACTCCTGTCAGTGTACTTCAGGATATCATCTGCGATGTTGACATGGTTTTGCTGATGAGTGTGAACCCCGGCTTTGGTGGTCAGAAGTTCATTGAGAACACCATTCAGAAGGTGAAGCGTCTGCGTCAGTTGATTAATGAGAGTGGTTCGAAAGCCCTTATTGAGGTTGATGGCGGTGTGCAGGGCGAAACGGCTCCCCGTTTGGTGGAAGCCGGTTGTGATGTCCTCGTCAGTGGCAGTTATGTTTTCAAGGCACCTAACCCAGAAAACGTTATTAAAGAATTAAGAGCCCTTTAATAAGTCACTCTTAGCCGCAAAGTGCCAATTCAATCTGATTATCCTTTGCCATGCGACGCAGATTAATCAGCGCATAACGCATGCGACCTAATGATGTGTTGATGCTGACACCTGTCAGTTCTGCAATCTCTTTGAATGACAACTGCTGATAGTAGCGCATATACACCACCTCGCGCTGAGGGGCGGGTAGCACATCCACCATCCTTTTGATGTCGAGCAACACCTGTTCGTTCACCATTTCCGTTTCGCGACAGAGGTCCATCACCGAGGCGCTTTTCAGGTTCTGTAAGTTGTTGTCCTTGTTTGCGTCTATGATATGGTTTCCCTGCTGATCGCGATACCAGTCCATTATACAATTGTGGGCGATGCGCGTCAACCAAAACTGGAACTTACCCGAATCGGTGTATTGTCCCTGTTGCAACTTGGTGATAGCTTTGACAAATGTCTCTTGGAAAATGTCATCAGCCACATCATGATCGTGAACCACGAACATGATATACGTAAACAACTTAGTCTGACTGCGATTCAATAACTCATCGAACGCACGGTTGTTGCCTTGAACGTAGAGCAGAGCCAACGCTTCGTCGGTCACTCCTTCAAATTTCTTCATATATGTTTCAATTTTGTTATGAAGTAAATTTTGTTTCGATAGGCAATAATTTTAGTTTTACGAGTTATTAATATGAATTATCGGCTGCAAAAATAGGTAAAATATTCCTAACGACCAAATTTTTTTCTTGTTTTTTTATGATATTGTTACAATACTTCAAATTTTTATTTAGAAAGGCATGGGTTCAGAGGGGCCTCCAGCAAAGGGATTATATCCATCTGGCATGGGTGCTGGACCATCATTGCCGTTAATCTTAGATTCGAGGAATTGCCCTTGATTACCAGCTTCTGCATTAGCATTGGCAGTAATACGACCTTCTTCGGGATTCTCAAAGCGGGTGAATTCACCACGGAAATTAAGCAGGACATCTCCAGTGGCTCCCTTACGGTGCTTAGCAATGATAATTTCCGCCATACCGTGGAGGTCGCGGCCCTTGTCGTCTTGGAAAATGTGATAGTATTCAGGACGGTGAACAAATAGCACCATGTCGGCATCCTGTTCGATAGCACCCGACTCACGCAGGTCGGAGAGTTGTGGGCGTTTTCCTTCAAGGCCTTCGCGACTCTCTACACCACGGTTCAGCTGTGACAAAGCGAGGATGGGAATATCCAGCTCTTTGGCAAGACCTTTCAGTGAACGAGATATAGTAGACACCTCTTCTTGACGACTGGAGAAACGCATACCGTTGGCATTCATTAGCTGCAGATAGTCAATCATGATAATTTTGACGCCATGTTCACGTACTAATCGACGGGCCTTTGTACGCAGTTCAAAAACAGAAAGGCCAGGTGTGTCATCTACATATAGAGGTGCTCCGATGAGCGCATTGACGCGTTTGTCCAGTCGGTCCCATTCGTCAGGCTGAAGTTGTCCATTCAAAATCTTCTTACCGGAAATCTCACATGCATTAGAGATAAGACGATTAACCAACTGAACATTTGACATCTCAAGAGAGAAGAAGGCGATGGGAATGTGGTTGTCGGCAGCAATATTCTTGGCCATCGATAGTGCAAAGGCCGTTTTACCCATGGCAGGGCGTCCTGCAATGATAACGAGGTCTGATGGCTGCCATCCACTGGTTTTGTCATCAAGCCCCGTGTAGCCACTAGTGATACCCGTAAGACCATCCGTGTTGGCGGCAGCCTTCTGAATGACAGAGATGGCTTGGGATACCACGGGATCGATTTGGGTATAGTCCTTCTTCATGTTCTTCTGAGAGAGTTCGAAGAGGGCACCCTCGGCGTGCTGCATCAGGTCGTCAACGTCAATCGTTTCGTCGAAGGCTTTCGTTTCCACATCGCTGGCAAACGATATCAGTTGACGCGCCAGCGACTTTTGTGCCACGATGCGGGCATGGTATTCCACGTGGGCCGACGATGCCACACGCGAAGATATCTCGGCTATATATGCCGGACCACCAATCTCCTCCAGTTGTCCTGATTTTGCCAGTTGCTCAGCTACTGTAAGAACATCCACAGGCTGCTCGTTCATCGAAAGTTGCTGGATGGCACTGTAGATAATCTGGTTGCGAGGCTCATAGAAACTCTCGGGGCGCAGAATCTCACAGACAACGGCATAAGCGTCCTTGTCTATAAGAAGAGCACCCAATACGGCACGTTCTACGTCGAGTGCCTGAGGCTGGATATGAGCGTATGTGTTGTCAACAGATGCCTGTTTTTTGGGCTGTCGACGTGTGGTAGAATTCTGCTGTGGCATAATTTTTTTGTTTTGTGATGCAAAGGTAATCAATTTTTTTGTGAAGGAAAGGGTCATGGTGAAAAATTTTTTTAATATGGGTTAAACTTTAAATAACGTAACGCGTCAAAAGTTCAGTTGAATAAAAAACAAGCAATAATGAAAAGACTTCTATTCACGATGGCCGTCGTTTTTTCGGCCCTATCTTTGCAGGCTCAGCGCACCATCACTGGTACAGTGGTGGAAGGCGATACCCAAGAGTCAGTGATTCAGGCAACAGTTTCTTTGTTAAAAGCTGACAGTACGAAAGTCACCAATGCCGTAACCAACATGAATGGTCAGTTCTCGCTGACTGCTCCCGCCGATGGTAAGTACATCGTTCGTGTAACGTATGTGGGTTATAAATCATTGGCGAAGAACGTAACGATGGCTGGCAAACCCGTGAACATGGGTAAGCTGACTATCAATCCTGATGCTGTGATGCTGAAAGGTGCGACAGTTACCTCACATCTGGCCAAGGTTCAGTCTAAGGGTGATACTCTGATTTTCAATGCTGATGCCTATCGTACCCCAGAGGGTTCTGTGGTAGAGGAATTAGTAAAGCGTATGCCAGGTGCTGAGCTCGACGATGACGGCAATATTAAGATTAATGGTAAAACCGTGACGAAGATTAAGGTGGATGGTAAGGAGTTCGGTGATTCCAAGACAGCACTGAAGAACCTCCCTACCTCTATTATAGAAAAGGTACGCGCGTATGATGAAAAGAGTGATCTGGCCCGTATCACAGGTATCGATGACGGTAACGAGCAGACAGTGCTTGACTTCGGTATCCGTGCCGGCATGAACCGCGGTACTATGATGAATGTTGACCTGGGTAAAGGTACTAAGGACCGCTATACGGGTCGTCTGTTTGGTATGTACATGCGTGACGACTATCGTGTGATGGGTATGTTCAACGCCAACAACACCAATGACATGGGCATGGGTGGCGGTGGCGGCCGACGCTTTGGTGGAGGTATGGGCATGGGAGGCGGTGGCCTCAATGCTGCCAAGACAGGTATGATTAACTTGAACTACGAAAAGACCGATCTCATTATTGCACAAGCCAGTGTAAACTTTAACCATCGCGATGGCGACTCATGGTCACGCCGTTCAAGCGAGAACTTCGTAGGTTCAACCTCTTCTTTCCAGAACTCTATCAACCAGAACTACTCTCGTTCAAACAACTGGAGCGTTACTGGTCGTGTGGAGTGGACTCCCGATACCCTTTGGAATATCTCGTTCCGTCCCAACTGGAGCTTTGGTACCAACGATGGCACAGGCAACAGCACCTCAGCCACCTTTAATGCCGATCCCTATGATATTGTCAACGAACAGATTACTTCGGCAGTTATCTCAGAGCTTTTGAAGAACACTAATTCTAATGGCGATGACATTCTAAGTAAGTTGCGTAGTATCGCTGTCAACGGTTCAGCTAATAAGTCGCTTACCTATGGCGAGAACAAGCGTTTGGGCGGTACCCTTCAGATTAACCGCTTGCTCAATGGTCGTGGTCGTAACATCACTTTGCAGTTAACAGGTAACTATAGCGACAACGAGAACCAGCAGTTGTCTAACAACTTCACACGTCTCTTTAAGAGTACTACAACCTTTAATGGCGTGAGCGGACTGGACAACTATCAGACCAACCGCTATACCCTGGCGCCCACTAAGTCGTATGACTACAGCGCACGCGCCACTTATAGTGAGCCTATTGCCTATGCCACATTCCTGCAGTTCAGCTATACCTTCCAGTATCGCTACAACGAGAACGACCGTAAGACGTTCGACTATTCAGATCCCTTGCTCAACGACCCCACTCGTGGCTTCGACTGGACAGGCGTTTATCCCTCATATCGCACTTGGAGCGACTACTTTGATATTATCCAGAATGGCTACTCTCCTTCAGCTGGCGATGCCTACTATACTAAGGATCAGAGCCGCTATTCAGCCTATAAGAACTACATCCACACTGGTGAGTTAATGTTGCGCTTCATCCGCAATACCTATGACTTCAATGTTGGTGTGCAGGTCATCCCACAGACCTCAGAATACACCCAGCGCTATCTTGGCGTTGACACTGTAGTTAATCGTTCAGTCATCAACTGGAGTCCTACGGCAAACTTCCGTTGGCGTTTCTCTCAGCAGGGTAACCTCCGCTTCGAGTATCGCGGTAGCACCAGTCAGCCCTCTATTGACCAGTTGCTCGTTATCAACGACGATACCAACCCTCTTAACAAGACCACAGGTAATCCTGATCTGAAGCCTTCGTTCACCCAGAGCTTCGGTCTGCGCTATAACGATTACTTCCAGGAGCATCAGCGTTTCATCTTTGCCAACCTGAACTTCTCAACAACGGCTAACAGCATTGCCAACAAGGTGACCTATGATCCCAATACAGGTGGACAGTCTTCACGTCCAGAAAATATCAATGGTAACTGGAATGCTGGAGGTAACATCACGTTCAACTCAGCCATCGATTCACTTGGTTACTTCAGTTATAATATCTCGCTGCAGGAGAATTTTAACCACCGTGTGGGCTATGTTGTTAAGGACAAGGAGTCGGTACGCAACATCACCAACTCTCACAACATGGGTGGTCGTCTCGGCACCAGCTATCGTAATGATTGGTTAGAGGTTGAGGTCAACGGTTCTTTGAACTACAACTACACTCGCAACGAACTTCAGCCCCAGTCAAACCTCGACACCTATACATTCTCTTACGGTTTCAACACCACTCTTCAGATGCCTTGGGGCTCACAGGTGACAACCGATATGAGCATGAACAGCCGTCGTGGTTATACCGATGCCTCGATGAATACCAACGAACTGATTTGGAATGCACAGATTTCTCATAGCTTGCTGCGTGGTAAGCCTTTGACTCTCTCGCTGCAGTTCTATGATATCCTTGGTCAGCAGTCTAACTTCTCACGCACCATCTCTGCTATGGCTCGTACCGATAACGAGTACAACGCCATCAACAGTTACGTGATGTTCCGTGCCAGCTATCGTCTTAACCTCTTTGGCACTCGTCAGGCCCGTATGGGTATGGGCATGGGTATGCCGATGGGCGGTGGCTTCGGTCCTGGAATGGGCGGTGGCAATCGCGGAGGTAATAACAATCGTGGTGGTGGCAACCGTGGCGGAGGCGGTGGCTTCGGCGGTGGACGTCCCATGGGCGGTGGCTTTGGTGGCCCCGGCATGTTCTAAAAGATAAAGACCAACACAAAATTCATAATGGAAAAAGGTTTCGGAAGTATTTTCCGAAACCTTTTGTTTGTATGTAAGAACGTCGTTCTTACAGATAAAATGATTGCGACTAAGTTTACTCAGCGTCCTTGCGGTCGTCGATATTGTCACCCTCAGTGGGCTTCATCTCTTCCTTGAAATCGCTAATACCATTCTCAATGAGGATGTTATACCATTGGATGAGCTTCTTGATGTCGCTGCTGTGAACGCGGTCGCGATCGAAGTTGGGCAGCACCTTAGCGAAGTACTCGCGCAGCTCGTCGCCATCGGCTTTCTTATAGTCTACAGATGACTTCTTGCCATTCTCGAGGGTCTTCAGGCTCTCGAGTACGTCCATCAGGGGCACGTCGTCGGTATCTGTAAACATGGCGATGTCGGCCAACGAGGTGATGCGGTCAGAGCCAAAGGCAGGCTGGCGACGGTGTGTGGCGTCAAGAGCCTCGACAATAAGATTGTTCTTGCCGCGTGAAACGAGTTTGTAAAGGCCGGGCTTTCCGGCAATAGCTAAAATTGTCTGTTGCATGATGTTCTATTCTTTTATATTATTAATAATATGTTCTATTTGGGGCTCCAGGGGGCGGCCGTCGTTGATGATTTCGAACTGGGCATGTTGCTGGAGTTGGGACTGCGGCCACTGCTTGTTGATCCAGGCGAGGGCCGACTCGCGACTAATATGGTCGCGCTGCATGATGCGCTCAAGGCGCACATTGAGAGGCGCTGTCACGACGATGACACTATCTACCAGATGGTCGAAGCCAGACTCATAGAGGATGGCACATTCCATCCATTGCATGCCGCTCTGCAGGAAGTCTTCTGCTACAGCGGGATGAACAATGGCGTTGATGGCGCGTTTGTTATCTTCGGAAGCCATCAGGAAGTTTGCCACTTCTGCCTTGTTGAGTAATCCGTCCGCATGGTAAGCCTTTGGGCCAATGAGTTGGCACAGTTGTTGGCGGATGATGGGGGAGGTGCGCATCAGTCGCTTAGCTGCGCTGTCGCAATCATAGATACTGATTCCTCTGGTATTCAACAACCGACAAACGTAGCTTTTCCCACTTCCAATGCCTCCAGTAATGGCTATCTTCATTTTAATACTGTTCTTCTATCAGATAATCAACCTTGGTGTTAGCCAGTGATGCACGTGTGATGCCGTCTGGCTTCTGGCGTAGCGTAATGGCGCATTTGCCCGAAGGGTCTTTGCTGAACTCGTTGTAATCGGCTACAACCAAGAAGTCTTGTGGGGCAATCTTCCGGTAGTTTTTCATGCCGGTAA
>Ga0310786_10005318_pt1 | contig 17548 bp, 8 predicted proteins | sample AusTroGonzalo_MG_FD_203881 | JGI IMG/M metagenome (GOLD analysis project Ga0310786, IMG submission 203881) | Bovine rumen microbial communities from tropical cattle in Woodstock, Queensland, Australia - Gonzalo_03 (v2) (version 2) | ecosystem: Host-associated > Mammals > Digestive system >... | reverse complement strand
TCGCCAACATCTCATTGCACAACGCTGCAGACATACAAAACAATGACCAGAATTCCACATACTTAACCGGTGGTGTGAGCAATGAGAACGGCGATTTCGTGATTCCTTGCAAGGCCCAACGTGTCATGATGAAGGTGTCGTATGTCGGCTATAAGACGGTGGAGCGTACCATCAGCGTGGGCGAGATAGGCACTATCACACTACAGCCTGAGACCTATATGGTGAATGGTGTAGAGGTCAAGGGCGAAATACCTCAGTATAAGATGGTCAATGGCGGTATGACGGTGGATGTGCAGCACTCACTGCTTCACGACATTGGCAATGCCGACGACCTGCTGTCGATGATTCCGCTGGTCAAAGGCAAAGACGGCAAGTTTGAGGTGCTGGCTAAGGGCGAGCCCGAGATCTATATCAATAATAAGAAGGTACGCAACATGAGCGATCTGAAGCAACTGAAGTCGGCGGATGTCAAGAGTGTGGACGTGATTACCGCCCCTGGTGCAAAGTATAATGCCGAGGTCAATGCTGTAATCTGCATCAAAACCCTCAAGCCCCAAGGCGATGGATTCAGCATGATGGCTACCAGTCAGACTTGGCGAAACAACCAGTGGAACAACTACGACGACCTGACGCTAAAATACCGTACTGGCGGATTGGAGGCGTTTGCCAACGTGGCCTTCGACTGGGAACACTTCAGCAACGACCAGGATTTGGAGCAAGAGCTGCACATCAGTAAGGATATGTTTGATATTTATGCGGATCTGCCCTTAAGAAGCAGATGGGCGACCTTTCTGTATAAGGCAGGCCTAAGCTACGATTTCAACGCAGACCATTCTGTAGGATTGAGTCTCTCATCGCAAAAAAGTCTTTTTGAACACATGACAGATGACATGAATCAACACTATCAGAAAAACGGGGCCTTTTATGGCGACATCGTTCTGAAAACGGATTACGAAGGACTCGACAAGCCTGTATGGGAATTGAATACATACTATATAGGAAAAGTTGGGAAACTGGGTATTGACTTAAATGCTACTTTATTAAGACGTGAATCAGAGGACCACCTCAGCCAGCAGGAGTATAGTCAGGAACTTGGCGACCGCCCCATCACCACCGTCAACTCGGAGAAAAACTCGATGGCAGCGGGTAAACTGATACTGACTTATCCTATCTGGAAAGGCGAGTTGAGTTTTGGTTCGGAGGCTACATCGACAGAGAGTCACGGTCGAAACTACAATGAGGAGAACATCATACCTGAGGCTAACAACGAGATGAAGGAAAAGAATATTGCAGGCTTTGCCGAATACGAGATGCAATTAGGACAGTGGCACCTGAATGCGGGCCTACGCTATGAGCATGTTGCTGCCGATTACAGTTCGTTTGGCGTCTGGCAATCTGAGCCCAGTCGTACATATAACGACTGGTTCCCCAACCTCTCAGCTGCTTGGCAAAAGGGCAAGTGGGGCGCACAACTGAGCTACAGCAAGCGCATCACCCGTCCGCCCTATAATATGTTGAGTTCGATTGTCATATATGACAGCCGTATGCTCTATGAGGGTGGTAATCCACTGTTGCGTCCTTCTGTACGTCAGAGTATCGACGTGAATCTGACCTATTCGTGGCTGACACTTGTCACAGGCTTTACCCGCGAGAATGATTTCTTTACCCATATAGGTCAAGTGTATGATGAGGTGAATGAGATTGGTATCTTCAGACCGGCCAACTTCGATCACCAAGATCGTGTCTATGCTACTCTTGTAGCCTCGCCAAAGTTGGGATTCTGGCAGCCCAACCTTACGCTGCACTACTATCAGCAGATGTTCGATGCCGAAGCTTATGGTGCGCCTGAAAAACTGAACAAACCTGAGTTCAGCTTCGACCTGAAGAGTTGGTTCGTCATCAATCCCTCCACCAAAGCGCTGATACAAACCAGCTATACTGGCAGCAACCATTGGGGATTCATGTATCGTAACAGCAACTTTATCATGAATGCCCGTGTGCAGAAATCTTTTTTAGAGGGACGTCTAAATGCGACGCTTTATGCCAACGATATCTTCCGTACGTCCAGAACAAAGATAACCACTTATTATGCTCTTGGCAAGACCGCCCAAGATGTCTACAGCTATACGCAGCAGATAGGTCTCACGCTAAGTTATAACTTCAACGTCAGCAGCTCGAAGTATAAAGGCACAGGTGCCGGAAATGAAGAGAGAAATCGATTCTGATAGAAAGTGTAATCGGGCGAATCGTTGCTTTGTATAATGAAAATCCCCGCCTTTCGAAAAGGGCGGGGATTTGAGTTTTACTGATGCTGCTCGCGGAGCAGATCGTTGACCGTCTTGACGGGGTTGAAGGTGCCGAGAGGTACTTCGACGAATACCGTACTCCAGTTGCTCATAGCGCCATTCCATAGACCCGGTAACTCTAAGGCTCTTAGTTCTTTACCGGATTTTGATTTAGAAGAAATGAAACCTGTAGATTTGTCGACGAAGTCAGGCAGATTGAAGGGCTGGCCCTTGTAGTCCTTGACAGCGCAGACGAGGTCCACGGGGTTGAAATGCGTGCCCTGGGTGAACATCTTCATATAGGCCTCGTTGTTGGTGTCAATCTGTGAACTCTCAAGGATCTGGAGCGATACGGTGCCATCTTGGTTGTAGGTAAGGAACGGACCGCCACCAGGCTCGCCAACATTCTTCACAACGCCACAGACACGCATCGGGCGGTTCAGTTTCGTGCGCAGATAATCAGCATCTACCTTGTTGTTCTTGGCATCAGTACAGAGACATTCTGACACGAAGTTGGCAATTTCTGCCAACTGGGCCTCAGAGGCACCGGCATCAAGCACCTTCAAGTAGTCGAAGGCCTTCTGCTGCAGGGTAACGAGCACACCGGCGATGACCTGCTTCCATTCGACGGTTTCGGGCTTCAGACGGTCGGGCACCACATTGTCGATGTTCTTGATGAAGATAACGTCGGCCTCAATCTCATTGAGGTTCTCGATGAGGGCACCGTGACCACCTGGACGGAAAAGCAGGGAGCCGTCGTCATTGCGGAAAGGCGTGTTGTCGGTATTGGCAGCGACCGTATCGGTTGAGGGCTTCTGCTCTGAGAAGGTGATGTCATACTTGATACCATATTTCTCTGCGAAGAGGTCGGCTTTCTCAGCTACCTTGGCCTTGAAGAGTTCCATGTGTTCGTGGGAGACGGTAAAGTGGACGTGGGCCTCACCATTGGAAGCGGCATAGAGCGCACCCTCTACGAGATGTTCCTCCATCGGGGTGCGGGCTCCCTCAGGATATTTGTGGAAGAGCAGTAGGCCTTTGGGCAGCTGGCCGTAGTTCAGACCTTCGGCCTTCAGCATGTTCGCAGCGACGGCCTTGTAATTACCCTCGGCGATGAGTGCCTGAATGCCCTTGCCCTCGTTTTTCTCACATGCGGCATCGAGAGCGTCATAGAAAGCGAAATTCTCGATTTGGTCGAAGTATTTCTTCTCGAAGTCGGTGGTCGGCACGTCATAGTCGGCATCGACAAAGGCAAACATATTCTTGAACATACGGCTGGCGGCACCCGAGGCGGGCACGAACTTTACCACGCGTTTGCCTGCGGCCTTGTACTGTTTCCACGCCTCCTCATATTGCTGACGCTCCTGTGCATCGGGAGCGATGATGCCACGACCGATACTGGCGGCTGCCTCCAACTTCAGGAAGGGGAATCCGGTTTTAAACTCATTCAGCTGATTCTCGATCTGTTCAGCGGTGATACCCTTTTGGGCAATCTGCTTTAAATCTTTTTCTGATAACATAAAATAGGTATTTAGTTAAAAATATAGGGCAAAATTAGTAACTTTTCCGGAAAAAAGCGAATTTATCGAAAGAAATTTGTATCTTTGCCCATATTTTTTTGAAATTATGGTGGAGGAATTCACTTTTACATACGAAGAAAAGAAGAAAATGGCAGCGCAGACGGCTGAGATCCTGACAGAGGAAATCGGTCTGAAAGGCGATGCAATACAGGCTGTTCATCTTATTCCCGAGATTGATGCGGGTCACCTCACTATAGAGGAGGTGGGTGAGCAATATGGTGAGTCGGTTGTCCGGATTCTGCAAGGTCTCGACCGTATCCATCAGCTCTATCAGAAGAATCCTGTGGTGGAGAGTGAGAACTTCCGCAACCTGCTCCTCTCATTTGCCGAGGACATGCGTGTGATTCTGATCATGATTGCCGACCGCGTGAACCTGATGCGTCAGATCCGCGACACGGAGAATCAGGAGGCCAAGATGGCCGTGAGTCAGGAAGCAGCCTATCTATATGCGCCGCTGGCCCATAAACTCGGTCTCTACAAATTGAAGAGCGAGCTTGAGGACCTGTCGCTGAAATACATGGAACACGATGCCTATTACCATATCCGTGAGAAACTGAACGAGACGAAGGCCTCACGCGATGCCTACATAGGGCGCTTTATCGGTCCTATCGAGGAGAAGGTGAAGGCGGCGGGCATTAATTGTCATATTAAAGGTCGCACGAAATCAATACACTCCATATGGCAAAAGATGCAGAAGCAGAAGTGTCCGTTTGAGGGCGTGTATGATTTGTTTGCCATCCGCATCATCATCGACTGTCCTGAGGGGCAGGAGAAGATGCAGTGTTGGCAGGCCTATTCGATTGTGACGGATATGTACCAGCCGAATCCCAAGCGACTGCGCGACTGGCTCAGCGTACCGAAATCGAATGGTTATGAGAGTCTGCATATCACCGTGCTCGGTCCTGAACAGAAATGGGTAGAGGTACAGATCCGTACTGAGCGCATGGATGAGGTTGCAGAGCGGGGTGTCGCCGCACATTGGCGTTATAAGGGTGTGAAGGGAGAATCGGGCCTCGACGAGTGGCTCACGAATATTCGTTCGATGCTCGAACATTCCGATGGTCTGGAGGCGATGGACCAGTTTAAGATGGATCTCTATGAGGACGAGGTCTTCGTGTTCACGCCCCGTGGCGACCTGCTGAAGTTCCCCGTGGGAGCGACAGTGCTCGACTTTGCCTATCATATCCATTCGAAGGTGGGTAATCAGTGTACGGGCGGTCGTATCAATGGCCGTGTGGTACCTATTCGCTATCAGCTGAAAAGCGGCGATCAGGTGGAGGTGCTGACATCGGCTAATCAGAAGCCTCGTCAGGAGTGGCTGAACATCGTGAAGACTTCGCGCGCTAAGTCGAAGATCCGTCTGGCGCTGAAGGAGACACAGGTGAAGGACGGCCTCTTTGCCAAGGAGATGCTGGCGCGAAAGTTCAAGAACCGCAAGATCGAGATGGAGGACTCCATTATGTTCCATGTGGTGAAGAAGATGGGCTTCAAGGAGGTGAGTGACTTTTACAAGCAGATAGCTGATGGTATCCTCGATACCAACGATGTGATTGAGAAATACCTCGAACTGAAGGAGGGTGAGAAAGTCGTCACAGGCGATAATATGGCCCGCAGTGCTGAGGAGTTCGTGCTCGATGAGTCAAAGGTGGCTGGGCTGAATATGCCGGTGAACGATGATGTGCTTATCATCGACAGAAACCTGAAGGGCATCGACTATCAGTTGGCTCGTTGCTGTTCACCCATCTATGGCGACTCCGTTTTCGGCTTCGTTACCATTAATGGAGGTATCAAAATTCACCGTACTGACTGTCCGAATGCCCCAGAGTTGCGACGCCGCTATGGCTATCGCATCGTCAAGGCGAAATGGAGTGGAAAGGGATCGTCGCAGTATTCCATCACCCTGCGTATCATAGGCAACGACGATATCGGCATTGTGAATAACCTGACGAGTATCATTTCGAAAGACGAAAAGCTCGTGTTGCGCTCTATTAATATCGATTCACATGACGGTTTATTCAGCGGTAACCTGGAGGTGATGATCGATGATACTTCGCGACTGGAGGCGCTTGTCAAGAAGTTGCGTGTGGTGAAAGGTGTGAAACAAGTAGACAGAATATAAAACCAGCAATATGAAGAAAACCTTTTTATTGGGCATAGCTATGGTGTTGCTGACAACGACAGGCTGCCGACGGTATCTTTACAGACCACCCGTCTATCGTCCTGTGGATTTCATAGAAGACTCGCTCATTCATAACGATGTGCCCAAGGCGGAAGATGATTTTCGTGACATACTCGATGAAATGGAGGACGAGCCGGTTATCACTGTGCCTGACATTCCACAGGAGTCGGATCTGATGAATGATGACAATCAGATGGATATTGATAAAGTAATGCGGGAGGGATTCTAATGAAAATAGGAGATCAAGTGAGGTTTTTGAGTGAAGTCGGAGGCGGACGTGTGTCTGGCTTTCAGGGAAAGGATATCGTGCTCGTCGAGGATGAGGATGGCTTCGATGTGCCCATGCGCATCACCGACGTAGTGGTCATTGGTGAAGAGGATTATGACACCAGGCATGTCGTCGAAGTGAAACAGAAACAGAAGACTCAGGCTGCAGCGCCAAAGTTGGAGGAGGAAGAAGAGCTGGAGCCAGCCGACAGACCGATTACCTTCCGTGCAAAGCCTGAGGAGCGCAAGGGTGGCGACAAACTCAGTGCCTATCTGGCCTTTGTGCCGATGAATGTGAAAGAACTGATGCAGACACGCTTCGAGTCGTATCTGGTGAACGATTCCAACTATTACCTGCGCTACACCTTACTTTCAGCAGAGGGTACGGCCTATTGTGTGCGTGCTACGGGTGAGGTGGAGCCGAATACGAAGGCCTTCATCGAAGAGTTCGGACGTGAGGATCTGCAAGGACTGGAGCACATATGTATTCAGATGCTGGCGTATAAGCGCGACAAGCACTTCCTGCTGAAGCCGCCTGTGAATGTGCCGTTGCGCATTGACGGAGTGAAATTCTATAAGCTTCATACCTTCGAGGAGAATGATTTCTTCGAAGAGCCATCGCTGATATATACCATTATAGAAAATGATGTTCAAAAAGTAAAGATATGAAATACGGATTTATAAAAGTTGCTGCCGGTGTGCCAGCCGTTAAGGTGGCTGATGTGGAATACAATGTCCAGCAGATAGAAAGTCTCATTGCCCAGGCCGAGGGCAAGGGGGTTGAGATGATTGTGTTCCCTGAACTGTGCATTACGGGCTATTCCTGTCAGGACTTGTTCCACGAACAGCTGTTGCTCGACAAGGCTGAAGAGGGGCTGATGCTGCTACTCGATTTCACCCGCAAACTTGACATCATCTCCATCGTGGGACTGCCTGTGGTGGTCAATGGTCTACTCTACAATTGTGCAGCCGTTATTCAGCGGGGATCTATACTTGGCATCGTGCCTAAGACATATCTGCCCAACTATGGCGAGTTCTATGAAAAACGCTGGTTTGCTTCCGCTCAGGATCTCACACCAGCTGATTTCTATCTCGCAGGCAGTCCTGTCAGCATCAGTCCAGAGCCGGTGGTCTTCGTTACGGGCGACGGTGTGAAGTTCGGCATCGAGATCTGCGAGGATGTCTGGGCACCTATTCCGCCCAGCAACAATCTGGCTCTTGCCGGCGCTGATATCATCCTGAACCTCTCTGCCAGTGATGATCTCCTTGGTAAGCATCAGTATTTACGCTCCCTGCTGGCTCAGCAGAGTGCCCGTACCATCAGCAGCTATGTGTATGCCAGCTGTGGCTTCGGAGAGTCGACGCAGGATGTGGTCTATGGTGGTGCTGCGATGGTATTCGAGAACGGACGACAGCTGGTAGAGGGCGACCGCTTCTCCTTACAGCCTCAGATCAAGATTGCTCAGGTGGATGTGGAGCGTCTGCGCTCGGAACGCAGGCATAATACCACATTTATCAATGCCCAGCGTCATGCATCGGCACGTATGGTTGTTGCGAAGTCTGTGGAGCCTCACGACTTCGAATTGATTCGTGACATTGATCCCCATCCCTTCATTCCGAAGGAGGCCGATATGCAGACCACGTGCGAGGAGATTCTGAATATCCAGGTGGCAGGTCTTGCAAAGCGCCTTTATCATATTAAAGCCGAAAAGGCTGTCATTGGCATCAGTGGGGGACTCGACTCCACGTTGGCACTGCTCGTCACGGTGAAGGCTTTCGACAAGCTGGGACTTGACCGCAAGGGTATCATCGGCATCACAATGCCAGGATTCGGTACGACCGATCGTACCTATAATAATGCGATGACACTGATGAAGACATTGGGTGTCACCATTCGCGAGATCAGCATTGCTAAGGCTGTCACACAGCATTTCGAGGATATCGGTCACGACGCTAAAGTGCATGATATCACTTATGAGAATAGTCAGGCTCGCGAGCGTACGCAAATTCTGATGGATGTGGCCAATCAGGTGAATGGCATCGTAGTGGGTACTGGCGATCTATCCGAGCTGGCTTTAGGCTGGGCTACGTATAATGGCGACCACATGTCGATGTACGGGGTGAATGCTGGTGTTCCCAAGACGCTTATCCGCTATCTGGTGACTTATGTGGCAGGCGAGATGGCGACAGAGACGTTGCTGGATATCGTTGATACTCCGATATCGCCCGAGCTAATTCCTGCTGATAAGCATGGCAAGATCAAGCAGAAGACGGAAGACTTGGTGGGTCCCTACGAGCTCCACGACTTCTTTATCTATTACTTCATGCGGTTTGGTTTCAGTCCGCAGAAGATATATGTGCTGGCGCAGAAGGCCTTTGCCAAGAGTTACGACGATGCCACCATCAAGAAGTGGCTCACCACTTTCTGCCGACGATTCTTTACTCAGCAGTTCAAACGCTCATGTCTGCCAGATGGCCCGAAGGTGGGTACCGTGAGTCTCTCGCCTCGTGGCGATTGGCGCATGCCGAGTGATGCCTCGTATGCCTTATGGCTTAAAGAATGCGAGAACTTGTAGAAATGTATGGTGAAAAAAATGAGTTAGCTGAATGCTAACTCATTTTTATTCTCGTGGAGTGTGATGTGGATAATGGAACCTAAGGGGAGGTTACCGTTGACAATCAGGTCACTCACCCCGTCCTCAATATAGTTTTGGATGGCCCGTTTCAGCGGACGGGCACCAAACTGCACATCATAACCCTTTGAAGCTACAAATTCCTTGGCTTCATCAGAGAGGTCAATCTTGTAACCGATCTGTTCGATGCGCTTGTAGAGACCCTTCAACTCGATATCGATGATCTGCTTGATGGCATCTAGGTCGAGCTGGTCGAAGGTGATAATCTCATCGAGACGGTTCAGGAACTCAGGCGAGAACTGCTTCGAGAGAGCTTTCTGTACGATGTTACGTGCATGTTCCTTATCCTCTTCGTTGAGCATCAGTCCGTTGCTGCCAGCAGCACTGAAACCGACGCCACGTCCGAATTCCTTCAGCTGGCGTGTACCTGCATTTGAGGTCATGATAATCACCGTATTGCGGAAGTCCACCAGTCGTCCGTTACCGTCTGTCAGACGCCCTTCGTCGAGCACCTGCAGCAACAGGTTGTAGACATTGGCATGAGCTTTCTCGATTTCATCGAGTAGCACGATGGAGTAGGGGCGACGACGCACACGTTCCGTCAGTTGTCCGCCCTCCTCATAGCCCACATAGCCCGGAGGCGCACCAATCAGCCTCGAAGTGTTGAAACTCTCTGTATATTCGCTCATGTCGATGCGAATGAGGGCATCGCTACTGCCGAACATGAATTCTGCTAATTTCTTGGCCAGATAGGTCTTTCCCACACCTGTAGGACCGAGGAACATAAACACGCCGATGGGATGATTGGGATCTTTCAGTCCCACGCGGTTTCTTTGGATGGCACGCACCATCTTGTCGATAGCTTTGTCCTGTCCGATGACAGAACCCTTCAGTTCCTGTGACATGCCCTTCAATCGGATACCCTCCTGCTCAGCCATACGCTGCACGGGTACGCCTGTCATGATCGATACCACATCGGCTACCTGTTCAGCATCTACCACCTGACGTTCCTCGCCTTCGCCCTTGCTCCAGCGTTCGTTCATCTCCTTCAGTTCAGCCTCCAAGACAGTCTGACGGTCGCGGTAGCCAGCAGCCAGTTCGAAGTTCTGATTCTTCACGGCTTGGTTCTTGTGCTCCTTCGTACGGGCAATCTCCTGTTCCTTCTCGACAATCTCGGGTGGAATCTGTGCATTAGAAAGATGTACGCGAGAGCCCGTCTCGTCCAGAGCGTCAATCGCCTTGTCGGGCATGAAACGGTCTGTCACATAGCGGTCTGTCAATTTGACACATGCCACCAGGGCTTCGTCGGTATAGCTCACGTGGTGATGATGCTCGTAGCGGTCTTTGATATTCCGCAGAATCTGCAAAGTCTCTTCCTGCGTGGTGGGCTCCACGATTACTTTCTGGAATCGGCGCTCCAAGGCACCGTCCTTTTCGATGGAGTTACGGTACTCGTCTAGGGTAGTGGCACCGATACACTGGATAGTGCCTCTGGCCAGCGCAGGTTTCAGGATATTGGCGGCATCCATCGAGCCTGGTGTCGAACCGGCACCGATCAGGGTGTGTATCTCGTCGATAAACACAATCACCTCGGGATTTGCCTCTATTTCCTTCATCAGGGCTTTCAAACGCTCTTCAAACTGTCCGCGATACTTCGTTCCGGCCACCACACCCGTCATGTCGAGGGTATAGATACGCTTGCCGAAGAGCATCGGACTGGTATGATGGGCGGCTATCTGTTGGGCGAGGCCTTCTACGATGGCACTCTTGCCCACGCCTGGCTCACCGATCAGGATGGGGTTATTCTTCTTGCGACGACCGAGAATCTCGATCACACGCTGTATCTCTTTCTCACGGCCTACGCAGGGGTCGAGTTTGCCCTCAGTGGCAGCATGCGTCAGATCAACGCCGAATGTGTCGAGCACAGGCGTCTTCGACTCTGGCTTCTTCTGCGTCGTAGCAGTCGTTCCGGTTTTTCCGGATGATCCGGATTTGCCAGAAGCACTATTCGTCTCCTCGTATTCCTCCTCCTCTTCATCGGGGAGGCCGATGCCGTTTCTGATTTCTGTATTTTGCGGGGCGAAGAGCATCGCCATCGCATCTTCGTAATTCATATTGTTCAATTCTAATATCTGTTTGGCACTGTTGTTGGCGGCATCGTGCAGGATGGCCAGCAACAGATGTTGTTCGTCAACTTTTGTAGTCCGCTGGATACGGGCTTCGAGCACGGCCAGCTTTAAAATGTTGCTTGCCTTCTCGTTGAGCACCAGCTCGTTGGTATAGATGGGCTGTCGGATTTCGTCTTCCTTGACGCGGTTCTCGAGTTCGGTCTTGATTGATGGCAGGTTCAGGTTCAGACGGTTGAACACGTCGATTACTGGTCCGTCCTTCATTCTGAGCATACCTAAAAGTAGGTGCTCTGGACCTACCGAATGACTGGCCAATCTTGCCGCCTCCTCACGCGAATAGGCGAGGATTTCGGACACTTTGGGTGAAAACTGACTTGTCACTATATTTATGATTTTACTAATTACTATTTACTATTTTGTGCAAAGTTACAAATAATTTTGCAAACATCGTGCCAAATTCTCAAAAAACTTTTGGCTAAATAAGCTTAAAAGGTTTGGTAGGATGCAAAAAAATGACTACCTTTGCACGGTTAAAAACGCGTCAGCGGGCTTAAAAATGCCCTTAAACGCAAAATGACGAGAAAAATAAAGGAATGAAAGAATGAAAAAATGAAATAATTAAAAAGCAATGGATCAGACATTCGACAACGACAGAATTATCAAAATTAACATCGAAGAAGAGATGAAGTCCAGCTACATCGACTACTCCATGTCAGTCATTGTAGCCCGTGCCCTTCCCGATGTTCGCGACGGCTTTAAACCCGTACACCGCCGTATTCTCTACGGTATGATGAATATTAACAACGTTTCCACACAGCCTTATAAGAAGTGTGCACGCGTCGTAGGTGAGGTGCTCGGTAAGTACCACCCCCACGGTGACAGTTCCGTCTATGGTGCCCTCGTCCGTATGGCACAGGATTGGAACATGCGCTACACACTTGTCGACGGACAGGGTAACTTCGGCTCTGTCGACGGCGACTCACCTGCTGCCATGCGTTACACCGAGTGCCGCCTCTCGAAGATGGGAGAGCATATCATGGACGACCTTGATAAGGAGACGGTCGACATGGCGCCTAACTTCGACGACTCGCTCGAGGAGCCAACCGTTATGCCAACCAAGATTCCTAATCTGCTGGTGAATGGTGGTAACGGTATTGCCGTCGGTATGGCAACTAACATGCCTACCCACAACTTGGGTGAGGTGATTGACGGTTGCTGTGCATATATCGACAACCCCGACATCGATACCGATGGCCTGATGCAGTATATCCCAGGTCCCGATTTCCCTACAGGTGCCTATATTTATGGTCTGTCGGGCGTGCGTGATGCCTACGAGACTGGTCGCGGCCGTATCGTGATGCGTGCCAAGGCAGAGATTGAGGCTGGTGATACCCACGACAAGATTGTCGTCACTGAGATTCCTTACGGTGTCAATAAGGCTGACCTTGTAGCTTATATCGCTGACCTTGCCAACCAGCATAAGATCGAGGGTGTGGCTAATGTCAATGATGAGTCAGGCCGTCAGGGTATGCGTATCGTCGTTGATTGCAAACGCGATGCCAATGCCAATGTACTGCTCAATAAACTCTTTAAGATGACAGCCCTACAGAGCTCATTCTCAGTGAATAACATTGCTTTGGTTAAAGGTCGTCCCCGCCTGCTTACATTGAAGGAATGCGTCAAGTACTTCGTTGAGCACCGTCACGATGTGACTATCCGTCGCACCAAGTATGACCTGCGCAAGGCTCAGGAACGTGCCCATATCCTCGAGGGTTTAATCATCGCCGTCAACAATATCGACGAGGTGGTACACATCATCCGTAATAGTAAAACTCCTACCGATGCCCAGCGCAACCTCGAAGCCCGCTTTGAGCTTGATGAGCTTCAGTCGAAGGCCATCGTCGATATGCGTCTGGCTCAGTTGACTGGCCTGCGTGTCGATCAGCTCCATCAGGAGTTTGAAGACCTGCAGAAGCTTATTGCCGAGCTGCAGGAGATTCTCGACAATCCCGAGCGTTGCAAGGAGGTCATGAAACAGGATCTGCAGGAGGTGAAGGAGAAGTATGGTGACGAGCGCCGTACGGAAATCATCCCCTTCGACCACGAGTTCAATGCCGAGGACTTCTATCCCGATGATCCTGTGGTCATCACCATCAGCCACATGGGCTATATCAAGCGTACCAAGCTTGACGAGTTCCACGAGCAGGGCAGGGGAGGCGTCGGCGCCAAGGCTGCACGCCATCGCGACAACGACTTCACCGAGTATATCTATCCTGCTACGATGCACAACACGCTGCTCTTCTTCACCCAGAAGGGTCGCTGCTACTGGCAGAAGTGCTACGAGATTCCCGAGGGCGACAAGAACTCGAAGGGTCGTGCCATCCAGAATATGCTGAATATCGAGCCCGACGACTCCATCAACGCCGTGCTGCGCATCAAGAACTTCAACGATGAGGAGTTCATGCAGTCTCATTATGTGGTATTTGCTACCAAGCAGGGTATCATCAAGAAGACGCGCCTCGATGCTTATAAGAACGTGCGTGCTGCCGGAGTCATCGCCATCAATATCAACGAGGGCGATGAAGTGGTAGGCGTTCGTCTCACCAATGGCCACAATGAGCTGCTGATGGCTAACCGCAACGGTCGTGCCGTACGTTTCGACGAGAACGATGTCCGCACCATGGGCCGTGTGGCAACCGGTGTGATTGGCATGCGCCTCGATGGCGACGATGATGAGGTGGTTGGTATGGTCTGCGTCAACGATCCTAACGAGGAGACTATCATGGTCGTTTCTGAGAACGGCTACGGCAAGCGCTCAGAGGTGGAGGACTATCGTAAGACTGCCCGCGGTGCGAAGGGTGTGAAGACCCTCGCCATCACAGAAAAGACCGGCCGTCTGGTAGCCATCAAGGTGGTGACCGACGAGAACGACCTCATGATCATCAACAAGTCGGGCATCCTGATTCGTCTGAAGGTGGCTGATGTGCGTGTCATGGGCCGTGCCACTCAGGGTGTGCGTCTCATCAACCTCGCCAAGAAGAACGATACTATCGCCAGCGTCTGCAAGGTGATGCACTCGCAGGCTGAGGAAGAGGACATCGAGGAGGCAGAGGTCATCAACGAAGAAGATTAAACCCCAAAATATTCCAAACGTCAAATGGTTAAATCGTCAAATGACGAAATAAATTGAGAAATAATAAATTGTATAATTGTAAAATTAAAAGGCTTATGAAAAAATTAATGATGATGGCAATGATGCTGGTGGCCAGCGCTACCGCTTTTGCCGGTGACAGCGACGCTTTGAAGGCTATCCTCAAGGCAAAGGACTATGCAGAGGCTCAGTCTCTGATCAACAGCTCTCTCGCTCAGCTTGCTAACAATGAAGAAAAAGCTAAGGCTTACAACAAATTGGTTGACCTCGCTTACGAGAAGTATAAGAAGGAAGACGATACAAAGACCACTAATGCAGTGATGCAGAAGAACGATCCTGTGGACACTGAAGGCATGTATGCTGCCGGTAAGATTGCCCTGCAGGCAGCTATGGAGTGCGACAAATACGACCAGCAGCCCAACGAGAAGGGTAAGGTGGCCATCAAGTTCCGTCAGAAGAACCAGGATCGCACGAAGATTATTCGTCTGAGCCTGCTCCAGGCAGGTATCGAACTGGCCAACAACGATAATAACAAGGATGCTTTCGAGAACTTCGACGTTTATCTCACCACAGCTAAGTCAGCCTTCTTCGAGGGTGTCGATGGTGTATCGAAGAATGACCCCAATCTTGGTGTGGCAGCCTTCTACGGAGGCCGTGCTGCTTACAATCTCGAGAAATATGCCAAGGCAATTGAGTACTTCAAGATTGGTATAGCTGATACTGCCAAGCAGATCCACGACCTGTCGTTCGATTTCCTGCTTTACACCCTGCGCAACTCTCAGAAAACCGCTGCTGATTCTGCCAAGTTCATCACCGATATGCTCGATCTCTACAAGGAGTATCCCGATGCAGAGCAGATCTACAGCTCGCTTTCTGATGCTTACATTTCCAAGGGTATGAACGCTGAGGTGATCAAGCTCGCTGACGAGCGCATGGCCAAGTATCCCGATTCTTCACTGCCCCATGTATACAAGGCATTCCTGTTGATGCAGGATAAGAAGTACGACGATGCTATTGCTGAGTTCGCCAAGGTGAAGGAAGACAAGTCACCCGTGTTCTTGAACAGTATCTTTAATAGTGCTGTCTGCAAGTACAACAAGGCTTCTGAGTTCAACGAGGCAAACTCTGACCTCCGTACCGGTCGTCTGAAGCCCGCTGATCATGAGAAGTTCATGAACATGTTGAAGGATGCCCAGGGCGACTTCGAGAAGGCTAAGGAGCTCGATCCCGATCAGCAGACCGTAAAGTGGCAGTATCTGCTTCACAATGTCTATACCCTCACTGGTCAGACAGAAAAAGCTGCTGCTCTCGAATAATATACATTATTGATAATAAAAGACAACCCTCGCCAAATCGGCGGGGGTTGTCTTTTTAGATTGATTTTCAGTCCAGGATAACCACTGATTATTCAATAGTCTGCATCTTGGTAATAGTGAGTACACCAGCGGACAGGGCGGGGACGGAGAGTACGACATCGTTACCATCGGTCTTTGGGGTCGCTTTCTGGAGAGCGACGGCTTGCTTGTTCTCCATACTGTTAGCTACAGTCAGCGAACCTGGAGCGTAATATTCGAAGGCAGCATCCTTCACACCTGTCCAGTCGCCTTTGATGCGCAAGGTGGCAGGCTCTTCGGTAGGATTCACCACCTTTACAATCACACCGGCACCATTCTCCGACATCGTGGTGCTCACGCTCAGATTGCCTGTCTCGCCGCTGAAGGCTAGACGGTACTTCGAGAAATGGTCATACCAAAGTTCGGTCACCTGGCAATTAGGTGCCTTGAAGAGGTCCTTGTAGTCGAAGTTGATGAAGGCGTTGTTCCAGTCGGGGGCATCGGTACGGCGTATAAACAGCGCAGCAGCACCCATTGCCACCACATCGCGAGCCTCGCACATATTGAGGAATCCGCCTGCAAACAGACCCGTGCGCCAGTCGATGCTGTTCAGGTTCCACTCCGAGATAAAGAGCTTGATGTTCGGATTAGGCCCGTCGGCAATCATCTGGGCATAGCGGTCATACTGCTGCCCCAGACGTACTGGACCAGTGGCATAGCCACCCTGCTGCTCATAGTGATGCAGGCTCAAGTAGTCGAAGTAATTGCCGCTGCGCTGGATGAACTGCTCATCCTCGCGGAATCCGCCGCAGGCGATAATCTTGATGGAGGGGTCGATCTTGCGCATGGCGGTACTGAAATCGCGCACGCATTTCTCATAGCGGTCGATACCCATCTCCCACATCTCATTGTCAATCTCCCAGTATTTCACATTGTAGGGTTCCGGATGGCCGTTAGCAGCACGCTTCGCTCCCCACTCGTCGGTAGCAGGAGCATTACAGTAGCGCAGCCAGTTCACGGCATCCTGAAGGATGCTGTTATACTCTTCGGCAGGACGCTCAAACTTGACGCTCACCACGATGATGGGCTCGGAATTGACCTCACGGCAGAAGCGGATGAACTCATCAGTGCCGAAGCAGTTCTGGTCGTAGTCCATCCACATCCAGTGTGCCCAGCGCTCGCGGTTCTCCTGCGGGCCGATGCCCCATTTCCAGTCGTACTGCGCCACATAGCCACCGCCTGGCCATCGCAGACAGGTGGGATGTAGCTCCTTCACAGCTTGGAGGATATCAGGACGGAATCCGCCCAGATTAAGGCCCGTCTGAGTGGTCATGGTTGCCATATCGACCTGTATGGTACCACCCTTTACGACTATAGCGAAATCGCCGTCGAAGCTGATGGCGTTGCGACCACCACCTATAGAGGCCCTAAATGGTCCTTCTCCATCGAACTTCGGCTTAAGCGTAAACTCGTATTTCTTCCAGTCTTTGCTGACCTTGCCTAAGGACTCGAGGGCTACAAACTTACCTTCAGCATTACGTAGTCCTACCATCAGTTCACCCTTCCCCTTGGCATATATCGAGCCGACATATTTTTCGCCATCGATGATATTTTGCGGACCTTGGAAGATACCGGCCTCGGTCTTCCCAGCTGTGATCTCCTGTGAATAGCGCATGTTCACGGCGTCGTCCTTAATGAGACGGTACTTGCCACCATCGCCGAAGGCTGTCCACTGTTGGGCGACAGCTGGAATCCGGACATCGCCAGGTGTACCCTCAAACAGCACCTTGCCATCCGTAGTTGTCAGACGGATATTGCGATAGGTGGCCTCGGTATAGTTCACCCAGAAGGTCACGAAATTGCGGCTGGCACGCTCCAGACCGTCGTAGCTCAATACTGCCTTATCGTCCCAGAATACGGTCACTTTGCTCCCCCGGCTCTCCACGCGCAGTTTGTGCCACTTCTGCTCCTCATTCACCTGCTCTTTCGTAGC
>Ga0310786_10005317_pt1 | contig 17550 bp, 15 predicted proteins | sample AusTroGonzalo_MG_FD_203881 | JGI IMG/M metagenome (GOLD analysis project Ga0310786, IMG submission 203881) | Bovine rumen microbial communities from tropical cattle in Woodstock, Queensland, Australia - Gonzalo_03 (v2) (version 2) | ecosystem: Host-associated > Mammals > Digestive system >... | reverse complement strand
CCGCGGCCCGACGGCGTATATGTATACGCCAAGCGGCCGCGTGGACGGAGAAGCCGCCCGCCCAGAAAGGCGAGCACGGTTGCCCGAAACAAAGCCGCACGTTGACAGGCAAACCAGCCCAGCACAAAACAGGGCCGCGGAAAATCTGCCGCGACACAGAGGCCGGAGAGCGCAGGCCTCGTCTTTCAATCGTAGCGGGAGAGGTGCTTTTCGATGAGCGGCGCGAGGCGAGTCTCGAGCCAGGGGACGACCTTCCACCAGTCGCGAAGTTCGAGGTATTCACCGACGGGTTCGGGCTGGCCGGGCTTGACGCCGTACTCGCACTTTAGCATTATGTTGCGCGCCGTCGCTTCGCTCGACACGAACTCCATAACCTGCACCTTGTAACCAAGAATACGAAGGATCATTGCGCGAAACGCGTCCGTCAGGATATCGCACATCCGCTCGCGCAGTATACCCTGGCGAAGAAGCCCAGCAAACGGCTTCGACGACTGTGGGCCAATCGTCTTCTGGAGCTCGTGCTGGCAGCACGGCGCGGAAAGGATATACCGCGCATGCATCTCTACGCCCTTCGCAATCGATTCGTCTGTCGCCGTGTCGCAGGCGTGGAGCGAAACAACGAGATCGACGCTCTCAGCATTGTACGCGCCGATGTCGGACTCAAGGAACAAGACGCGATCCGCGACATCAAGCTTCTCCGCCATCTTCCGCGCCGACTCGATGACATCGGCGCGCCTGTCAACGCCGATCACCTTCGCCTCGGAGTAGCCGAGCACATGGACAAGATAAAAGTATAGCGCGACCGTAAGATACGCCTTGCCGCACCCGAAGTCTACGGCTGTAAAGACGGCACTTTGTGCTTTCGCACACGGGGCGACAACTTCGCCAACGACCTTGAGAAACTCGTTTACCTGATCGTACTTGCCGCGCATCGACGCGCGTATGCGACCGTCGCCGTCGGCAAGCCCCGCGGCCTTGAGATACGCGGCAGAATCGAATTGCGCAAGCGGCAGATTCTTCACCCTGTCGTGGGGCTTCAGCGTCGCCTCACGCTCGACGCCAGCAGAACGCGAGACAAGGACATGGCCCTTCTTCGTGACTCGAATATGGAGATCGCCAGTCGCAGTGATGAGGTGAAGCTCCCTCGCGCCCTTCTGCGCGATGATTTCCTCGACGCCCTCCGCAGCGCCATTCGCATCGAAGTTCTTCACCTGGACGTCGCGTCCCTCGGACATCTCGGCCTGGTACTTGCGCTCGCCGCCAATCTCGACGGGCCTAAGCGAGATTCTGAACCGGCCGCCGCCCCTGCGCACCGACTGTACGAGCTTTATAAACCCCTCGCCAAGCGTGCGGGAGCGGATTTCCTCCTTGAGCGAATCTTCAAGTTCGTACTTTTCCATCGCGCAGATATCACGTTGTCTTCTGCATGTCGCAGAGCTTGCGGTAGACGCCGTTCTTCGCGTAGAGTTCGTCATGCGAACCGCGCTCCACGATCGCGCCGTGGTCCATGACGAGTATGAGGTCGGCGTTGCGTATCGTCGAAAGGCGGTGGGCGATTGCAAAGACTGTCCTGTTCTTCATCAGGTTTGTCAACGCATCCTGGACAAGCCGTTCGGTCACGGTATCAAGCGCACTCGTCGCTTCGTCGAGGATGAGAATCGGCGGGTTCTTGAGTATCGCCCGTGCTATGGCGATACGCTGCCGCTCGCCTCCAGAGAGGGCAAAACCCTTCTCGCCAACAATGCGGTCGTAACCTTCCGGCTGGGACATTATGAAGTCATGCGCATTGGCCATCTTGGCAGCAGCAACAACCTCTTCGTGCGTTGCGTTGAAGGACCCGTAGCGGATGTTGTTCTCTATTGTGTCGTTGAAGAGGAGTGTTTCCTGCATGACGGCGCCGACGAGCTTGCGCAAGTCCGCGACGGCTACGTCGCGCAGGTCCACGCCATCTATCGTGATATGCCCGCTCTGGGGATCGAAGAACCTGGAGAGAAGTCCGCTCATCGTGGACTTCCCCGACCCCGTTCCACCGACTACGGCGATCATATTCCCGCACGGGATGTCGAACGACGCATGCGAGACAGCGTCCTGCTCGGCGGCATCGTAGCGGAACGTCACGTTATCGAACCTGATGCGATCGTCGAACGTTGTCTTGCGCACAGGATTTGGATTCTCAGGAAGCATCATGTCCAGGTCAAGAACCGAGTAGATACGCGACAGCGAGGCAAGGGAAGTCTCAAGTTGGACCTGAAGCTTGGAGAGCTGCTTGACCGGCTTGTAGATGACAAGAAGAGGGGCGAGCATCGGAACGACGTCCGAAATCCTGATATCCATCATGAAACACCAGACGAGAAAGGCGCAGATAAGGAGGATGCCCACGGTCTCGACGGTCGGGCGCACCATAAGCCCGATGCGCAGCCCGCGCATCGTCGATTTGAGCAGGTACTTGTTCGTCGCGGCGTAGCGCTCATTCTCGTACTGCTCGGTGTTGTAGCTCTTGACGGCGCGGATGCATGTAAGTATCTCATGGATCTTCGAGCCGATCATGGAGCCGCGCTCCATCGACTTCCTCGCCCATTTCTTAACGGCACGCCCGATCATCTGAATCGGCAGCACAAAGAGCGGAAAGCCGATAAAGATGAGGCACAGCGTCGGCAGCATGTCGTTCGATATGGCAAACCAGATTATGTAGGCAAAGGCGATCACAATCTCAAACGGGGCCAACGCCACTTCGGAGAGGATTGTCGTCAAAATCGTCTGGATGGTTTGCGGGTCCCCGAAGATTCGCGTAAGGACCTGCCCCATATCGACGCGCCCGAAGAACTGGAGATTCTGTCGCTGGACATGCTCCAGCAACTCCTGGCGAAGGTCTGCGACTGCATGCGAGCCAGCCCACGAAAGGCAGTAGTTGTTGAGGAACATGAGCCCAAGTCGCACGAAAGCCACTAACGGTACGATTACACAGACAATGAGGACGAGCGCCCCACCAACGCCCCCCTTCTCCGTCTGTAGGCGTATGCCGCACTTTGACGCCCACTTCTCCACCATCGGATACCACGACGGGAGCTTGGAATTCTTGGCTATCTCCTTGTCGAAGGAGTTCTTCTTGACTTTCCTCCCCTCCGACAGTGGCTGCACATCCGTCGGACCAGATGTCTCGACTACGGCTGGATCACCATCCATGGCGGCTTGAGCGATTCCGGCGGCTACCGCATTGTCGTGCGACTCGACATGCTGGAGGGCTGGTTGCACAATCTGAAAGAATGGCACAAGGGTGCCCGCAGTCAGCATCCCGCAGACAACGCCGACAAAAAGTCGAAACTTGTACTTGCCGGCGTACTTCCAGACGCGCTTGTAGGCCTCCCATGTGCCATACTCGCGGTCGAAGAATTCCTTTTTGTACTCTACCTTTGCCATGTCCGCTATTTTACCATATTTTGCGCCAGCCGTGTGCAACGGCAGCGATTTCGCAAAGCAGAGCCGCTAAAGATTGCGCTCTTCACGTGCCTTTATATGGCTCTATTATTTTCTGGAAATCGTCGGCATTTGAAATAATCTTATTGAGCAAAGCCCTACATGCCGATGCAGAGAAAGTCCGTTCATAATGTTTTCGATTCATATTAATGGCCTCTGCCCTGGCTTCAGGATGCTTCAACAACAATTCGACACCCTCCAGATATCCTTTTGCCGTAGAATACATATATGGATAATTAGGATCCTGGTATTCATGAAAGGAAAGCAACGGCTCTTCCTTGTTAATCTTGACAACATACGGCGTCCCTATGCCCATCAAATCTATCATTGTGTATGTGCCCCCCATTGGGAAACTATCAAGAAAAACATCTGCAGCGGCAAAGAACTTCTTGTATTCCGTGGTCCTTTTGTACAGTTTAAGCCTTGATCGCGATTCTGAATCGGCAAAAATTGAAGCGATCAAGCGCTTCTGGCTTTTAGAGAAATCAGACAAAATGCAATGAATGACATTCTCATTGCGCTCAAGGAAAAGCTTTATGGTGTTAAAATATTCCGATACTGTTGGAGAATCAAAGAATTTGCTGGCTTCACCTCCCGACAGCGTAAGAAATTGATCCTTTTTCACGCCCAAGCTCTTCCGCAAAATATTTTTTTCTTCCTGCGAGAGACGGAAATCGAGAATGCCCGAACCATTTGTTAAAACGCTTGAGGAAGTTATGCACCTGTCCATCTTTCTTTCAAGCGCACAGGATCTTGTCATTTTCATTGACGCCTGCGGAAGAATATCTGCAAAAGAAACACCTATATTTGGCCGTTCTCCAGCGTGCACAACATATACAATCTTGATATTTGTCTCCCTCTTCAGAATGGACAACACCCCAGCGCCCCATACGTCAGTTGGTCTTATGAACACAAACACAACTCTAGGATTATGACGGACGATCTGTTCCGACAGATCCTTTACTTGCTTTTTTATATCCGAGGCAAATGTTGATATACCAGATATGGAAAATTCCTTTTTGAAGAAGTCCATAAGCTTGCCGCCAGACTTGCTGCTACGGGCCAAATCCGTGACAAAAAGGCGAATGTTATATTGGCTCTTCAGTAATTTTGATATCTCGACAATCATTCGCATGTCTCCGCCGCCCCTATCACGAAGTTTTGTAGTAAGAATGGCTATATTTGCGGCGTCAGTTTTACATGATAAAGTAGAAAGCGATACGGAAGAAAAATAATCGGCAATTTCCTTGTCAAGTCTGCGCGAATCAAAATCACGGGTATTGTTGACACGCGTAATCAAATCAGCAACATGGGACTTTCGGCTCCAAATCGGAATGCCCAATACACGATATGACAATCTATCGTTTCTTGCAATCTCCCTTACCAATGGAATCCCGCAACAACATATTGCGTCCTTTTTCTTTTCCAGTACGTTCATTTTAAATCTCCAATCCTTTGCTCTTTCCCTGCGGGTTTCCTATGGTTAAAATTGGAAGTACACAAATGTTTCACTCCCGGGAGCGCCGTATGCAATCGCAATCAACACCAGATAATAAAGTCCCCATCTCATCCATTTCTTAGCAGGGAGCCGTTCAAATCCAAACTCTTTCCTTCGATTAAACCATTCCACCGAAAGAAGAATCAGTATTGATGCTAGGGCGAAGGCAAATTCCCTCGGTATTTTGCCAACGGATGCAAAACTCCACGGCGTGGCCATATTCATAAGCCAAGAAAAACATTCCGAAGCCGACTGCGCGCGGAATATAGCCCACCCGATTGTTGCCATGAAAAATGTAAGCGCCATCCTTCCTATGTCTCCAATTCTTGGCAACGCACGATCTTCTGCCACGACAGAAGAAAGATATTTCCTGTTGCGTTTCATAAGCAGAAGCGGGATGAACAAACAAGCGTGAAACGCACCCCAGAGTATAAAAGTCCAATTTGCGCCATGCCAAAGCCCCGAGACGAGGAAAATAACGAAAGTATTTCTGATTTGTTTCAGATGTGAGCATCGACTGCCGCCAAGCGGAATGTAGAGGTAGTCACGGAACCAGGTGGTGAGCGAAATGTGCCAACGCCGCCAGAACTCGGCGATGTCGCGTGAAAAGTACGGGAACGCGAAGTTGCGCATGAGGTTGATACCGAACAGCCGCGAGCATCCGATGGCGATGTCCGAATAGCCGGAGAAGTCACCGTATATCTGTAGCGCAAACATGAACACGCCAATCCAGATCGCGGCACCGTTCGTCAGGCCATCCATATTGAGGAAATGATCCGCCACGGCGGCGCAGTTGTCGGCCACTACCATCTTCTTAAAGAAACCCCATAGCATCTGACGGCATCCAAGCACGGCCTGCGCATAGTCGAAACGGCGCGAGGAAAGGAATTGCGGCAGGAGATTTGTCGCCCGTTCAATCGGGCCTGCGACGAGTTGCGGGAAGAAACTTATGAATGCGAAAAATGCAAGCGGGGCGCGCGACGGGTAGAGTTTGCGTCTGTAAACATCAATCGTGTAAGACAGGGCCTGAAAGGTGTAGAAGGATATCCCGACCGGCAAGATTATCGAAAGCGATGGCATATTCACCTTGAAACCGAACTGTGCAAGAATAACGGAAAACTGATCCGCAAAAAAGTTATAGTACTTGAATACTCCAAGAATTCCAAGATTTACGGTTAGACTTGATGCAAGAACCAACCTGGATGGTTTCTTGTCCCATCTTTTCAGCTCAATAAGGCCAGCCACATACGACCACGCCGAAGTGAACGCTATCAGAAGCAGAAAACGCCAGTCCCACCATCCATAGAACAGATAGCTCACAACGATTACGAGCAGATTCTGCAAGCGCGGTCGCTTGCTCAGAAGCCAATATGCAGCGAACACAAGCGGCAGAAACACGACGAACGCGAATGAATTGAAAAGCATATCGTCAGTTCTCCTTCGATATCTGCTCGCGCAGATAAGTCGTGTATAAAATGGCGCCGCTTGCATTCAGATGGTTCTGGTTGAGCCAACCATCGTCTGGTGTGTGCCACTCGATTGTGTTAAGCCATTTTAGGCCATGCTGATCAGCCAGCATCTGCATATTGGCCGAGAAAGGGGTTATTAGTTTCTGGGAAAGTCCATCCAAGAGAGAGCCATGCCAAGGTGTCGTAAGCAGTATTATTTCCTTGCCGTTGGCTTTGACGGTTGTAATAATTTCATCAAGAATCGCCATGTTGTGAGCAACGATTTCCGTAGACGATGCCGCTTCCGTTAGGGACTCTGATATATACTGCCTAGCTTCGTTGGCGGTTTCTTCTGGATTAGAGAGCCATCGTTTTTCATTTCGCGGCTGAAATCCACCCCAGGGGTTTTTTGATAGCTTGTTGCGCTTTTTTGTGAATTTCTTGTGCGTGAGATGCTTGAATGCGGATTTGACGATCCGGTCGCGCAATATTTTGATCGGTTCGCCGATTTTTCGACGGGGACTAAAGAAATGTATGAAATTGAGCAATGCATAGCGGCTTTCAAAATCAGATGCGGTCAGCGGCTGGTCGCCATGCACCATCCTTTTGGGCGATACATCCAGGATTATTGTGAAATCCCTGTCTGCATTCGTCGAGAGAAGGTCGCGAATTTTATACAGAGATTGATCGAGTGAAAGTGCCGCTATCGAATGGTTTGCCAAATGTGGAAAATATTCTGGATCCACAGCCATCTCGCTTTGGGAATCACCTACTACTACATAACGCACATCAGGAGCAATCCTTATATTGGAACGATACAGCTTGATCTCAGAATATAACGCCCATGCGGCAATAACCGCAAGGGCTGTGGCATACGGCAAAATAAATTTCAACGCATTTCTAAGAAAAATTCTCATTATGCATCAAACCATTTGGCTGTCGCATTCTTGACATAACTCATTTCTTTCTCCGACATGCCGTAGTAAAGAGGCATTCTGACAAGGGTGTCGGATACATGATTGGTAACATCCATATCCCCGGCAGCCCGTCCCCACTTTCTTCCTGCAGGCGCAGAATGGAGCGGGATATAATGGAAAACCGCATTAATGTCGCTTTTCCTGAGGGAATCTATGAATGCGGTCCTCTCCTCCAAATCGGGGAAGAGCATGTAGAACATGTGCGCGTTGTGGCGACAGTCCTCTGGCACTATGGGACGACGAACCCTCCCGTCGTACGTCTTGAAGAACGAGTCGTATTCATCCCAAAGCAACATCCGCTTCGCATTGATGACGTCCATGTTCTCAAGTTGCGCGAGCAAAAATGCAGCAACCATGTCGGAAGGCAGGTAGGACGAGCCGATGTCGACCCATGTATACTTGTCCACCTCGCCTCTAAAAAACTGCGAGCGGTTTGTCCCCTTCTCGCGAATGATCTCAGCGCGCTTGACATACCGTTCGTTGTTGACAATCAATGCGCCGCCTTCGCCGCTGATCACGTTCTTTGTCTCATGAAACGAAAAGCACCCCAAATCGCCGATTGTCCCGAGAGGACGCCCCTTGTAGAAACTACCCACGCCTTGCGCAGCATCCTCCACAACCGCAAGTCCGTGACGGCGCGCAATGTCGAGGATAGCGTCCATCTCGCATGCGACCCCGGCATAGTGGACACAGCATATCGCCTTGGTCTTCGGCGTTATCGCCGCTTCGACAAGAGTCTCGTCGATGTTCAGCGTGTCGCGGCGAATATCCACGAATACAGGAACGCCGCCTCGCAACACAAATGCGTTAGCCGTAGATACGAACGTGTAGGACGGCATTATCACTTCATCGCCCGGCTTAATGTCTATCAAGAGCGCCGCCATTTCAAGCGCTGCCGTGCAGGAATGCGTCAAAAGCGCCTTATGGCAGCCAAGACGCTTTTCAAGCAACTCGTGACACTTCTTGGTATATGGTCCATCCCCACGAAGAATGCCGCCGTCGATGGCATCCCTCATATACTGAAACTCGTCGCCAATCGTAAACGGCCTGTTGAATCCTATGTGCATATGTCTCCTTTTAAAGATCGATTACGGCCGACCCAGACTCGTACCCCACTCCAAAGCCGACAATAAGCACCTTGCCTCCGAAAGCCGGCTTCACATCCATTGCCATACGTAGGGCAATAGGTATGCTGGCAGACACCGTATTGCCTATCTTATGCATGTTGACTATAAACTTATCTTCCGGCAGTCCGCAGATAGCCCTCAAGTTCTCAAGCATGAAAGCGTTCGCCTGATGGAACACAAACCAGCCCACATCGTCCACGGAAATCCCGGCCTTCGCAAGAGAACGATCCATAAGTTCGGGGACCTTTGAAAGAGCAAACACCATAATCTCCCGACCATTCATGAACAGGTCTGCTGGTCCTCTCAGGCCAGGGCTTGCCGTCCCTTCAACCTCACCCTTGCGCGCTCCGCTCATAGGCACTATGAGATTGCGCGAACCCGACCCGTCGGTATCAAAAGCGAAGGCTCCAATGCGCTCTGTATCGCTTTCCGACACCAATGTCGCCGCGCCAGCATCGCCGAACAGAGTCTGCACCGTACGATCGTCGGGATTCATGCGCTTGGAATAAGTGTCTGCTGTTATAACAAGGACATGTTTGGCCGCACCGGCGCGAATCAAAGCATCAGCCATCGAAAGAGCGCTTACAAAACCTGCGCACCCATGAGAAAGATCGTATGCCGGAATGTCATGGCGCAGGCCCAACCTTTCGTGCGCAAGACACGAATTGGGCGGCAGGATGTAGTCAGGATTCTGCGTGCAGAACACGACCGCATCCACCTTCTCGCGTGGGAAGCCGCTTTCAGAGAACAGCCGCTCGGCCGCCTTTACCCCAAGATCAAGGGCCGTTTCATCCTCGGAGGCGCGGCGACGGTCAGTCACGCCAGTCTTCAGCGAGATACGCCCCACATCCCATTCAGGGTGAAGCCGTGCCACTTCAGAATCGGGGAAAGTCTGTTCAGGCAGATAATACGCTATCGCCTCTATCTTTGAAAAAGCCATTCAACCTCCTGAAACAAGATTGTAGAGATCTGAAACCGTCTTTGCCGATTTCATCTTCTCGACATTAAGGACCTGCCCAAACTGCCGACGGGCAAAGGCGATGAACGTCACCTGCCCAAGACTGTCCCATCCGTCCAAGGCAGACAACTCGGTTTCCGGCGACAATCCCGGCTCCGACACGATGGCGCCGAATTTCACGGCAAACTCATTTACGTCCATTATTATTCCTCCTCTAAAACAGCAAGCCCAAAACCGGTCTTGCCATATTCATTTCCGTTGTATAACATGTACCGCCGACCATTATGGTCGAAGACATGCGGATAACAGATCATTTCGCTATCCCAACCTGAAGCCGACACGTCAAGCCCGACAAATTCCATTGGTTTCCGCGTCCACGTCTTGCCATCAGGGCTCTTTGCATAGCGCATCCTGTAGGTGGCAACATCACGCGTGCCTCGCGAACAGAACCACATGTGAAAACCTGTTTCGTCAACAACAACGGAAGGCCTTGCTATCGCGTACTCAAACTCGTCTTGAAAATCTATGGCGATGTCATGCGTCCTATTCCATATAACGCCATCATCGCTTGTGGCATGCTCTATATTGTACTTGTGGATTGACAGATCCGCAGCGTCCCATCCTTGGCACGAGACAAACCAGACATGCCATTTTCCACCTCGTAGCAAGACGAACGGCGCCGTGGCAAAATACGGATTATCCCTGTCTTTTTCTATGACTGGCCCGAGATAATCCCTCTTAAAAGCGGACGTTGCCGCATCCCATGTAGCGACACCTATCGCAGCATTGAACCGGATTGAAGCGCCGGCGTCAAAACCGGCATAATAGCACTTCAAACCATCATCGGTGCCAACTAAGGACCCCAAGAACACCCCATTATCGTCAAAGCACCCTTTCCGCCCCAGTCCCAATGTTTCATGCTTTGACATGCCTAGTATTTTGCTGGGCGAAGATATGTCAATATCCACAAAATGCAGATGGCCGCGTTTCTGGGCGTCGCGAGCCGTAAAATGTATGCGGAACCTATCTCCGCCAAGCGGCTGAGCGACAGGTCCCATGGCATAACCATCCATTCCGTTGACATCAACGGAGGAATTGAATACAAAACCGAGTTTTCTCCATTTCATATAGTATCTCCGTTCGCATTAACCGATGCAATGACCCCAAGACTTCACAACAAACTCATTTGCGTCCATTGTCATTCCTCCTCAAGGACCGCCAATCCAAATCCCGTCCTGCCATATCCGTTTCCATTGTAAAGCATATAGCGATTTCCTTTGTGATCGAAGACATGCGGGTAGCATATCATTTCGCTATCCCAACCTGAAGACGACACATCAAGACCAACGAAATCTACTGGCTTCCGCATCCACGTCTTACCATCAGCGCTCTCGGCATACCGTATCCTGTATGTCGGGATGCTTTCTGTTGCGCGAGACGAGAACCACATCTTGTAGATTCCGCCTTCCTTCAGCACGCTTGGACGAGATATTGCATATTCAAATTCTGACTCGTAGTCTATCGAGACAATGCCAGGGCGGCTCCAATTTATTCCATCGTTCGATTCGGCATACTTGAGATGATAGCGATGCATGGTCTTTCCTGCATCCTTGAACCATCCAGTACAATTCAGATACCACATTTTCCAACCGGCATCCTCTCTAAGCACAGAACAGGACGCACAAAAATGCGGCTCTTCCTTTGTCCTGTCCAAGATCGGCCCCGCATACAACTTGCGGAATGGACCGCCTTTTTCGCTGACGCATACACCGACTGAATTCCTGAACGGAACCGTCACCCCAAGATTCCAGCCGATATAATAAAGATAGCGGACATCACCAAAAGCAGTCATCCAGGTGGCCATGCTTCCACTATCATCAAAAGCCCCAAGCTCCCCTGGCGAGATCACTGGCGATTCCGATATGCGGATAACTCTTGAGGGTGCGTTCAAGTCAACGTCAACAAAATTCGTAAAGCTACGATTCTGCAAGTCCCTTGACGAAAAGTATATTCTGAATATGTCGTCATGCAAATGTTCCGCTATAGGCACAGCCGCATATCCAGCAAGCGACTCATTCTCACCGGACGCATTGTAAATCAGCCCTAACTTTCTCCACTTCATTACAACACCTCTTTTATATTACGAACCCGGATGAGAGAAATTCACTTGAATCCATCGGAAGCAGCTTTGCGCCGCGCTCAATGCAAACACTCCCCTCGGGCAAGTCAGAAAGAATCAACGACCCCGCGCCCACTATGCTTCTCGCCCCCACCTTCACCCCGTCCCGCAGCGCAGAATTAACGCCTAAGAAACACTGGTCGCCGATCTCAACATATCCGCTCACGACGACATGCGACGTCAGGAAGCAGTGCGACCCGATCCTCGAGTCGTGTCCGATATGATTGCCGCTCCACATAACTACGTCGTCGCCAATCTCCGAAAACGGCTGTATGGTGTTGTCTTCCATTATGAATGCATTACGCCCTATGCGTCCACCATTCAGGACCGTAGCCCTTGAACTTATGTAGCTGGCGAATCCATAGCCCATACCCTCCAGACGCAAAAACACGCTCTTCCGGCTGGAATTCAAGCCACCATAGCCCATAGCTACGAACATATCAAATCTATCCGCAGGATACTCCTCGATTCGCGAAAACGGAACGAGAGGAAGATCGCAAAAACTGGATGCCTTGCACCATTCATCATCAACGCAGAACGCGGCAACAGTCTTGTCGGAATCCGTCCTAAAATAGTGGCAGGCAAGCCGCGCAATGTCGGTATTGCCAAATATTACAATGTCTTTAGCCACGAGCCAAGACCTCCTTCATGTATTTCGGCGCATCCGAGCCACAGTTAAAGATAAGATCTAGCACGGTAACGCCATGCTCGAACGGAGGGAAGAGTTGCGGATATTCGGGATATCCCGAGTAGTCCATCCACGACAGTTTGATGCCCATGTTCGAGAAAACCTCTGGTACGATGTAGTCTTTTGCCGCTGGACCGGAAAGGTATTCATCGCCGCCAGCCTTCGCCACTAAGTCCGCAAGGCGCTCCGTTTTTCCGTCTATGATGCCGTAATCGCGGTCATACGTAATCTTCGTTTTTATGCCGAGTATTCCGCATATCGCCGTAATAAAACGATAGTTGACCTTTGATATTAGGCGTTCTCCAGCGCATTCTTCATAAAGATCGGCGAAAATATCCTTGTACTCTTTAAAGTGCGGGGTCTTCGCGTAGAACGACATTATTGTCTGCCAGTGCGACCGTGCCCACGAATTATCCTGTATCTCCGCCTCAGATATCTTCAATCCAGACCCCTGATATCCTTTGGAATTCACTGGGATAGTCAACCATTTCAACCCCTGCGGGGTCTTGATCTTGTTGCGGTTGCGCCAGTCACGCACCGTATACTGCATCTCATCGTAAAGGATAAACTCGTCGACCGAGGCAATTATATCAAAATACCCTTTCCACGGAATATAGTTTGATTGCAGAATTGCAACTTTTTTACCATCAGACATTTCCTGCCTCCTTAATTCTATTGCGGTATTTAAACATTAGCCAACGATAAGCGAGCCTATGTCTAAAATGAGCATACTTAAATGGAACACCACGTTTGACGAAGAACTCATTTAATATACCGACAAACTCGGCATATAATCCATCTGCCTCCGCGTTCGAAATAACATGCCGCCTACATCCACGTCGGATCTTGTTTAAAGCCGATTTCAACTTACTTACCACATATACTTTGCAAATTGTATCCCATTCTCCCATAGGATCTCCGGCTGCAATGACATTCTCATATAATTCAAAAAGGTTGCGCAAATCCGTCCGCATTTGGTGCATCTTGTGAATTGAGTACGGCTGTCTCGATAGCGACCCAGGCGTCTCTCGCTCATAAAAATACAAGACACTGTCCAATCGCGCCCAACGGCGCGACAAGCGTATCAACTTAAATTGCCGAGTTAAACAAAACTCATTTGCTATGGGAACAGAAATCGCAAGTTTACGTCGTGTAAACTGAGACCATCCGTCAACGTGGATACCGCAAAGTGCCGCACAATAACCACGTGGATCGCTATTCTTTCTTTCATCATCCCAAACGCTCACATTCCCTACTTCGCTCAATACATTCTTGAATATCGGCAAAGAACCGTCTTTCGCAAGTCGCTTGTAGGGGAACGAAATAAAATCCAGCCCATATTTTTCAGCAGCCGTTGCGCAACACTCCAAAGCCTGCGGATGCATCAAATCATCTTGGTCGGTTTGCGCTATAAAATCACCCGTAGCGCGAGCGTGGCATTCATTTAAGGTCGGGCAGATACCTTTGTTTTCACGATGAACCACAACCATACGAGAGTCCTTGGCGGCGTATTCGTCAAGGATTCTGCCTGATATGCCATCTGTTGAACCATCGTCAATGCACACGAATTCAAGATCACGCCAAGTTTGAGAAAGAACGGCTTCAATCGCCCTCCTCATTCGCTCGCCACCGTTATATACTGGCATTACGACAGATACCTTCATACCGCCTCCGCCTTTTGTTCCGCGCCGTCAAGATCAAGACAGGAACATTCCGTGGTGCACAGGGAAGGATCTGTCACAGAGTTAAGGATGGAAAGCATGTCTTCGCATTCCAAACCTCTAAGCTTGCGAATCTTGTAAAGCCGCCATGCCAAAGACCGTTTATGCGAGAACATGAACTGTATGCAAAGCGACAAGTAGTATAGCCGTATCCTGAACATCGCATACCGTCCAACAGGTGCGGTAAAAACCATTTCATCCGCCATCCCCAAAAGCTTTTTCTGCGATTCCAAGTCGTCAGGAGCAAAATGCCTTAAGCATTCGGCGAGACCCAACCCCAAGATATCGTTCCACTTCCCGAGACCGAGAGCTTCACAGTTGCCGAAGTTAACGTATAGATATTTCGGGTTACGGCGCATGAAAGCGGATTCATGGTAGTCGTTGCGGTCTATCGCGAACTGGAAATCTATCAGCTTGAGATGCCCATCGGCGCCGCAGAGAAAGTTTTTCGTGCAGACATCCCTATGGACTATCCCCGTGCTGCGCAAAGCCGCTGCCATGCGCAGTATGTCTGAAACCGGATCTGTTGGCGTCCCGCCGCCAATCTTCTCAAGAGCAACGAACGCCTTGCGCCCATCCTTTGAAACCCACAATGCAAAAGGCTCTGGGAACACACAGGCATCTGCATCGTGGACACGCTTCAGCATTTCATATTCATTCTGCATGGAATCAGGCGCACGCGACGAGCATTTGACTATGCATGGACGGCCTTTGAACACGCCTTCGTAGAAAATGTCGTTCGCCATCTTGTTCTCAAGAAACGGGCAGCCGTCTGAAAGCCCGAGTTTTGCGCCTTCCGTTTCGATTATTCGGTCCCATTCGCGACGCATGCCGTTGCCCTGAAGTCTACTGGGGAGAATATTATTCATGCCAGTAATCCTCGATCCAACTGCACGGCTTGCATGTCAGGTGCATATTTACAGGGACACCGTTGGCCTTAAAGTAATATCCTTTCAGCGCCTGCACCATGTCGGGCTGCCCGTGGAAAGCCACCACCGCCGACTGCTTGGATGGACGCCATGGCGCGAAAATCTTGTTTAACGGGAAAAGCGGAATGCAATGACGCTTGAAGGAGCAAACCCATTTTGATGGCCACCAGCTGACATGCCCTGATTTCATCATCGCAAACGTCTGGAACTTCTGGGATCCCTTTGTGAATCTCCAGCGTTCGCCCGGGGAGTCCTTCATTGATAGAAACGTTTCGTACACTGCGCCGGAGACGCCAGCATCAAAGCGAAAACATGACGAGTTGCCGATGGCGGGTAGTGCCCTGAACAGAGACTTCCTGCGCTCCACCCAGTTGTGTATTATGCAGAAATCTCCAGGCCGATAGTCGAAAAATTTATCGAGCGAGCCTGTGATGCATACATCAACATCGAGGAAGAGGGTCGGGCCGTTCAAGTCGGCGAAACCATTCTTGAACAGGCATAGTTTGACGAATATGTTTGGCCAGGGCCGTCCGATTACGCCTGGATCCTCGGGGAACGACACGGCCTCGACTTCGGGTCGCAGCCCGGCAGGATTGTCGGTAACGCAGACGAATCTAAACGGGCGCTTCAAGTTTCTCCGTACACCGGCATAGAGACGATTAACGTATTCTGGACCATAGTATGTTCCCCATTTCAAGCAGAGAACATTAACTCTTGGTGAATCCTGATTGATTTTGCTAACGGCAGGGGGGACGCTTTCAAGGACACGTAAAAAACGGGCAAACCGTCGTTTCGCCTTGAGCCTTGTAAATATCTTAATCTTGTCCAACGGCAGGAAAGAGCGAGAAACCGGTTCAAAGTCTATAATGCGAAGTTTGAGCAAGCCATCTGCGCATCTCTGTATTATTATAGTCTGCGGATCGTAGAAACTTACAGCTTTGCCGCATATCTCGTTTCTTATCGCGTTGAACGAGGCAAGAATGGCATTGCGCTGCAGAGGGTCAGACAAGGACCACTCTTCGGCAATTTTCTTCGGCATCGAACCATCAGCATTGAGGACAAGCTCCTCGACAAGCGCCCAGCCGCGGGAAGGAAGATACACCTGCTCCATCGTGGCTGGGAACATTGCCATCATATCGGCTGGGAGACGCTTCTTGAGCTCAAGCCAATAGCGATATTCCTGACAGCACGTGTTGCGACGCTCATCAAACCTACAGTGATGAATTTCGCGGGAAGCCCCAGCGGCAAGTGGTTTTACGACAATAGAGCCAGGATACTTCCCCTCTTCTATCTCCGCATCGCTGCGATAGCATTTGAGACAGTGCTTGCCGTCCGGCAGTCGGTAGCAGGCGCGGCGAGAGCCCATTCCGATACGCATAAGCGCACCAGCCGCAAGCAACTTCTCAATTTCTTCTGCGGTATAGGTCATACAGCTCAAAACCACATTTTGCGATGCAATTATACCATATTTCGCTTGTACAGTGGGGCACAATTCAAATGGATAGCATGGGGGGCTGCCCATGTGAACATAAGCAAATAGCCGAAAAGCTCCACGCTCTCCTCTATGAAATGACCGAAGCCGACAGCGTCTGCAACGCCGAGCATCTGCCATACGGCAGCCCGTCCAAGAAACTGGGATACAAAGAGCATTAGCGCAACGCCGCAGGCAAAGAGCGGGAAACGCCGCGAGCGACGCATGGTCCTCAAGCCCGAATATACAGTCTTGGCATAGCGCACGGTCACAGCCACTAAAGTGACAGTTACGCCTGTAAGCGCCCACGGCCAGATGCATGCGTCAAATGCTCGATCCAGCATGAAGTCCGCCTCGCGGATGGCCATGTCCAGAAAGAATGCCGCGAGCAGCGCATGCGCGCCGCGCCCTGTCTTCGATCGAATGGCGCAGGCCGTCATTAATACACCGCACACAGCCGCAAGCGCAAGTCCTGCGCATTCGACGAGCCCGTTCTCCGCACATGCCGTGCCAAACACAAAGATGTCTGCCCATACTGTGGCGCCAGCCATAACCGCTGCGAGGAGCGGGATGAGGACATCAAGCGCAAGGCCGAGCCACACGCGGCGGCGGGCGGCGCGAACACGCGCATCGTCGCTGTATTGCATTGGACGGAACGGTATCGGATCTACGCTCGGCGAGTCCAGTGCCGCAAGCTGGTGCACTGTCTCTTCTGGGGTCACCGACGAATGAACAACGTTGGAGCGTCCCGTGAGAGCACGAAACGACTTCTTGAGCGCATATACATTCGCATCCACGACAAGCTCATGCCCGTATGTGTCGCGCTCGCGCTTCCACACTGGGGACGGATCCTCGACAACTATGACGCGAAACGGCCCAGTCCCGCACTTCCTTGCCTTGTTACGCCAGATGTGCCAGCTTCGCCAACCGTAAAATGCCGCAAGGTTTGCGGCAAAATGCCGCTTCGGCCACGAAACATTGAAATCGCGCAGCACACGGAACCTGCTGGATATCTCCTCCACGATCTTCGCCTCATGCGCACATGCCTTCGACCAGATTACGAAAAGGAAGGTGTTACGG
>Ga0310786_10005316_pt1 | contig 17551 bp, 25 predicted proteins | sample AusTroGonzalo_MG_FD_203881 | JGI IMG/M metagenome (GOLD analysis project Ga0310786, IMG submission 203881) | Bovine rumen microbial communities from tropical cattle in Woodstock, Queensland, Australia - Gonzalo_03 (v2) (version 2) | ecosystem: Host-associated > Mammals > Digestive system >... | reverse complement strand
CTTGACCCATAAATAACTTTCTAAGTTCTTTACCTTGACCTCTTGAAGGAATATTTTGAAGATTAATAGGATCACCACTAGCCATTCTACCAGTGACAGCACCTTGTGATCTAAAGTGCGTATGAACTCTTCCATCTATATGAGTAATAGCTGGAATATTATCTACATAAGTACTAGTAATTTTTACAGCTTTTCTATAATCGATAATAGCTTTTGCAAGTGGAATAGTTTTTGACCATTCATTCATACAATCTACATCTACGCTTTTTCCTTTATCAGGAAGTTGTTTAGCTTTTAAAATATCATAAAATAAAACCTTTAATTGTGTAGAAGATTCAATATTGATTGGATTCTCTAATTTATGATTTGGATGAGACATTTTATAAGAATCAATTTTATCCTTATACTTATCAATTTCAGCATAACATTCTTTTAAGGCTTCATCCATTTTTTTATGATATTTTTCATAAAATTGTTGTTGTAATTCCATATTAACTGCAACACCATTATCTTCAAGATCAACAATTACATCTACCATAGGCATTTCAATATTTCTAAATACCCAATATAAATCTTTATAATCTTGTCTTTCAGTATCATCAGTTAAATATTTACTCTGAAATTCAAATAAATCAAATGTATCAATTGAGTCGTTAATACCATATAAAGCTGCATATTCAATAGGTACATAAATAAATAAACCATTACCAAAATAATCTGAGAAAGTTTTTTCTTCTCTATGACTAATATACTTTGGATGTAAGTCTTTTAATCTATGAGATTCATTTTCATTTAATAATGAAGCAGCTTCTTGAGTGTCCCAATAACAAGTTAATCTTACTTTACAAGTATGTTTAATAACTCTAATATCAAATTGAGCATTATGCATTAATACTTTTGCGATAATCTTTTCAAGATAAGGTTTAACTTGCTCTTCTGTTAACTGAGTATCAATTCTTTCATTAGAAAAATAATCTCTATGATTAATAGGTACATAAGCTGCATGACCAGGATAATATAAGTTGATACTAATAATCATATCACTTAAAGGATTTAAACCTGTAGTCTCAGTATCAATTGCTAAATAACCGTATTGATTAGCACCTTCTATATATGCTTCTAATTCTTCAATTGAATAAATAATTTTTACTTGAGATTTTAAATGACCTAAATGCTTTTCTACATCCTGTCTAATTGCTTCAATTGCATCAATCATATTAGATGTATTAAGTTTTTTAGGCTTCTTTGTATTTAATTTCTTTAATAATTTTTCATCACGTTCTTTTAATTTTGCTTGAACGTCATTTGAAAATTTAATAGGTAATGGCATAATTTACTCCTTATGATACTTTGTGGTCATATAATCCACAATATTATTAGAATTAAATAGACCTTGTTTAAGCTTACAATCTAAATAAAAACAGTCATTTATAATAGAAATAAGCTCTTCTTCTGTTCTATAATCAAGTAAATTCATTAAACATGTTATTCTATATTGATTCATTCCATTAGTTTGTTTTCTTTTAATCTTTAAAATATCATAACAATTATTTGATAATAAAGCTATTAAACTAATAGGTGATTCTGTAGTATTAGGTAACTTTTCATTTCTAATAAACTTTTCTACCCAATCATATATATCATTACTATAATCTATAAAATCAAATTCACCACTAATATTAAACATTTTGATGCTATTCAGTATAATACTAAAATTATTATTGCTTCTTCTAATTAATTCAGCTATTTGCTCATCTGTCATAGAAGAATGTTCTTTAATATATTGAGTATAGTCATTATTTATTTCTATAATTTGATCTTTATACTTTTTATAAGCAGATGTTCGTTTATCAATCTTATCTGTATAAGCAAATATAAACTCTTTTCTTTCAAAGAGTTCTTCGTCTAATTTTTCCAGATAAATTACATTTAAAGTTTTATGTAAAAATAGTTTACCTGTAGGTTTTATTTTTCCATATGAAACATTATCTGCTTTTATTGCGTCTTTAAACCGATTCATATATAAATCTACCATTGCACTATCAATCGATTCAAGACAATATATATTTTTAGGATTCTTTTTTATTGCAATTTTAAATTCAGATCCTGTCATTATTCTTCCTCATCAAATGTCCAATCTAATCTTTGACCACAATTAGGACAATAATCAGCTTCCCAACAATCATCATTTTCTTCAAAGAAATAATCACATGTTGGACAATTAGCCATATCATATACAAGTGATCCATCAGCGTATCCATCACCTGAATATAATATCTTTTTAGATACTTGTTTATCTAATGCTTTAATTGCAGTTCTTAAAAATTTCTGTTGATTTGTATCATGTGAACAAGATAAATCAAGTACTTTTAAATCACTTTCAGCTTTCTTTAATGCGTCTTCATTATTCATAATTTAATCCTCAATTGTCCATTTAATACTTTTATCAATACAATCAGTGCAATTAATTACATTTGGACATGCAGATAATCCACAGCCTTGTAATTCATATAAAATATTTATATTATAATTCTTAATTGCATCTACTAAAAGTTCTTTTTCTTTTTTAGTACATTTAATTTCTATCATATAAATTACTCCCTTTATTGTCTTTAATAATCCATTTAATATCTTCATCAATGCATTCATAACAACTAGTTATATCAGAACATGGTGCAATTCCACACCCACATAATTCATGTAAAAGTTCAGCACTATAATTATTTATTATTTCAGATAAAAGTGCTTTTTCTTTTTGAGTACATTTAATTTCCATCGTAAGTATCACTTCCTCTTAATTCAGACATCTTAAATTTATGAAGTCTATTTGCTTTACACCAATCGCATGTTCCATGATTTCTACAAGAACAACAAATTGCTTTAGCACCTCTATACGGTTTCCTCTTTTCTTTCTTGTGTTGAATTGCTTTGTCCAGACTCATTGTTTTGATTCCTTTCAACAATTGCTAATGCTATTTCTAAACCAGATTTTACATAAGAATTTCTAGTTATAGAAATTAAGTCTTTGATTTCCTTAATACTATTATCCATAATTTACTTCCTCTTATGTTTTTCAATTATTTCAAGCATCTTTTTCTTACTAATAGATTTACTATCTAATGTTTCAACTTCGTGTTTTAATTCATTTAAAGCTTCATTTACTTTATCTTTTGCATAAGCTTCTACAATAGGAAATTCATCTCTTCTCATGCTACATTCTCCAGAACTTGATTCATGATAGCTTTTACATTTAAACTCTTATAAAATAAATCATATTTTTCTTTATAATTCATTTTAGTAATGGTTTTCTTATTAGTGTTTTCAAAATTATCATATTTTTCCTGAACAATTGTTTCTACATTAGATTTAATTTTATCATATTCAAAGTATTTGTCAAATGTAGTATATTCAGTATTTTTTCCAAAATGTAAAAATTCATCTGCTTGATTATCTTTAAACATATTCAAAGCATCATCATGCATATAATTAAAAATAAAATTTGCAACTCTTTTACTAATCTCATTCATATCATTCATTCCTTTCAAGTGGTAACCATTTATAGTTGCTTTCAAGATCTTCAGTATTAATATAAATAATTTTGTTTTTATCATCATATTTAATATTACATTTGACTATATTATAATTATATATTGGTTGACCATCTATGTAAACAAGATATTGACTTCTATCTGGTCTATATATTTTATTAGCTATTCCATAGAAGCCAATAAATAAACCAACCATAGCAATAATGCTCATAGTTAAATGAAATTTTTTGTGTTTTCTATTTGTTTTATATTGAACTATTCCATATATAAGACAAATTAAACTGATAAAACTTATTATACTACAAATGACAAAAAGAATAACTTCAATATCCATAAAGTTATCTCCTTTCTGTCAAATTCTTTTCCATTCCTCAGATAAACCTTGTAAATCTAAGGTCCAGTTAATTATAAATTGTTTTTTGTTTACAGACTTTAAAGATTTTAAACGATTATACTTACAACATATAAGTAATTCTTTTTCTAGATGTTCACCATTCTTAATGCGTTCAAGTAGTCTATTACATAAAACTGTAAAGTATACGTCAAAATCAAATTTCTCATCATAAATAAATTTATCAATATACTTTAGCATTTCATCTGAATAATAAGCTATTTGACCAATATTATCACAATACTTATTAATACCTATATAAGGTTCCATCATTTCAATAATACATCTAGATTGAATTGATTCTGGTACATTCATTAAGTTTCTGGCTGTAAGAATTATATGGTCATCATTTTCTTCTAATCGTTTTAAAAGTACTGGAAAACACATATAATTCCAATCATCGATATCACAGAAGACATAATTTAAACCTTTTGGAAGATCTCTTAATAAATCTATATTACATGATTCAAATGTTTCATATGAGTCACTGGTGATCTCAGAGACTAATGTTTTTTTACCAGAATATCTTTCACCTACAATCAATAGATTATTAGGTATATAATTATGTAGTTTTTCAAGAAGTTTTTGTTGCTGGATCATATGTTAAAAACCTCGCAATAATAATATTCTTAGGTGATGTCTCATATCTAATATCTTGCATAATAGTAAGAGTTACATCCATAAGATCTACTATTTTATTATTTACTACATAATCTAAAAAGTCTGTCATAAATAAATGTAATTCATATCCATTATTATAAATAGATTCTAAAAGAGCAATAATCTCAGCAACATCATGATTAAGAACAGCATTTGCTACACCTCCTAACATATCTACACTAACTACGTTTAATACTTCTCTAACATTAGATTCTGTTAAATCTCCATATACAATACATTTATCTAAATTAGTTAATGCTTGTCTCAAATTACCTTTTGAAATTTTAGCAATAACTAATAAAGCATTATCTTCATATTTGATCTTTTCAGTATTACATACAATTTTTAATCTATTTACAATATCATTTTCTGTAATAGGTACAAAATTAAATCTTTGTAATCTACTCATAATTGTAAATGGAATTTTCTGTGTATCAGTCGTACAAAAAATAAAAACTGTATTTTCAATATTTTCTTCAAGTGGAATTAATAAAGAAGACCATGCTTGTGGTGATAAAGTATGACATTCATCTAAAATAAATACTTTATTCTTATGTAAAATAGACTGTTTTTTTGCTGTATCAATAATATCTTTTACATCAGATACTCCATTATGAGATGCACAATCAATTTCAAATATTTGTCCATCAATCTTAGATGAAAATATTCTGGCACAGGTAGTTTTTCCACAACCAGCTGGACCAGAAAATAAAAGTGCATGACCATAAGAATTATTTTCAATTTCTTTAGTTAAAATTGTACAATTTACTTTTTGAGAACATACATCCTCAAATTCTTTAGGTCTATATTTATTAGCAAGTGACATATTACTTACTCCTTATATAATAACTATAACCAGTCATAATATCTAATTTACCATCATGAGATTTATTATATTCTTTCAAAAACTTTACAAAATCAACTAATTTAGCAGGCTGAGTATCGCTAATATAAAAATCTTCTGCATAATCATCATTCAAATGACTTGTTACATAATCAATATTTCCACGAATAATTTCACCATTTCTAAATTTAACTTCATATTCAATAGTGTCATAAATTTCGTCAATTGACATCATAATAATTTCCTCTCTTTCTTATACTTATATATCAACCTAGATAGTAGTCTTAATTAAAAGACTACATCCAGGAGGTTGCAGATTTCATCTATAAATGTTTCACAATATCTTCCACGAATATATTTAAGTTTAACCATAGATTCATTTATATGACCTCTAATATATTTTTCATTATCATCGTCAGTGATAAGAATTGTATTCTGTTTATTAAATGCTTCAAATCCTTCTCTCTGAGAATTTCTACTGCTCCAAGATTCATCAGAATGAGCATCACCATCAAATAATACGATATTAAAAGTGGTAGCATCAGTTTTCATATGTTTTCTAAGAACTGTGTCCATTTGTTTGAATTTAAGAACATTACCATCATAAGAATCAAATACTTTTTTATGATCTGTCCACTCATTAATACGAGTATTAACAGTGATTACGTCAAATGTAAAATTAGGATCATTAATTCTATCTAAAGACTTAATGAATTTATTCATATTATCGTCATTAGAACTGAAAGAACCAGAATTATCAATAATTAAATTGAAATGAACTTTCGAAAATCTTCTCTCATGACCAAGTCTGTTCTGAGCTACCCACCATCTATAATCTTCTCTCTGACCTACAGCTCTAACATTAAACTGACCAGAATAAGAATTGATAGCAGTTCCATTCATTTTTCTTTTCTTAAGAGCCTTATTAATAATGAACTGTAATCTTTCATCTAATGCAGGATCATAATAAACATCAATGACTTTTGAAATATCTTCTTTAAATTCAGTATCAGTTAATTCAAAATCTGTGTCATTAATAATATCTTCAATATTATCTAAAATATTATTAATTTCTTCATCAGATAAAGTACCATCCATTGCATTCTGTTCTTCAGAACCTCCGTTAGGCATCTGATTTGCATCTTTATTTTCAATAGGCTGAGCAGACATAGTAGTGTCATTATTTTTATCAGATGTATTGTTTTCTTCAGAATCATTTTTATCAGAATCATTATTTTCATCAGAGTTATTATTTTCTTCTGATTCATTTTCTTTAGAATTGTCTTTGGAATTATCAGATGTATTATCCTGTTCTTCATTATTTTCAGAATTATTAGAACTCTGATTATTGTTCTGATCTTTATTATTAGAAGAAGACTGTTCAGAAGAATTTGACTGGTCTTCTTGATTATTTTGCTTATTTTCTTCTTCTCTCATAAATTCATGGAAGAAATTTAAGATTGCCTGACCATAATCTCTTACTTCCCAGTTATAGGTTGCAGCATTAATACCTCTAAATCTTTTAATAAGATTAGCTAATCTATTTAACCATTTCTCTTCACCCTTATGAAATCTTACTAAATGATAGAATGCCTGAAATGTATCTTTAGGACCTTCACCTCTATAGTTATTAATGAGTACAATATTCTTTTTGAAATTTGTATTCATATACTTATTTGCAAGAAGAGTTTCAATTCTTTCATCTTCTACAATATTAATTGCATCAGCATCCATACGATTATATCCGTAAGTTTTGAGATCCTTTGGAGTAAGAATAACGTGAGAAATTTCATGATAAAGAAGACCTCTAATTAATTCTTCAAAATCAACCTTATCACTCTCAACTGCATTTTTAATTGCTTCAGCAATCATTGGATAACTTACTACGATGGAATCAGCAGCAGGATTAAAATAAGAAGCAGGACAAGTTTCGTCTAAAATATGTTTAATATTTCTTCCTAAATAATATCCAACAGGAAGAGTATCGAAAATATTTTTAACCTGATTGAAAGTAATTGCCATAATGTTTTCCTCCGTAGTAGTAAAATTATTTATTAGTGATTATAGTTATATTATAACCAGTTTATATTAAAATGTAAACAAGTTTTATACTGCAGAGTATAATAAAATATAAAAAATTGCTGATACTACAAAAAGTACCAGCAATTCTTTTTTATAATTTTGCTATTTCACCTTTACCATATTGATTTAATACTTTTGGTAATGTTCTACTAGCTATTGGATAACGCATTCTATAAGCAAGTTGTTTATCGTATACAAGTTTCATTATACCTGTATTTGCATCCCAACCACCAAAAAATCCATCACCAATTAGGATTATGTAATTCATTTGTCATATCCCCTATTTCATCCTCATCCTATCTACAATAGAATTATGTTTATGAATATATTCTCTTATAACCTTCATTTCTTGTTTATCTAAAGGTTTACTTGTATAAGAATATAATTCATTGTCAATTACATTTAACTCTACACGTAGTTTAAATAAGCTGATTAATATATCAAACTCAGATTTAATTTTACGTAATAGTAATTTCATGTAATGTCACCTCTTACTTCTTTGCAGTAGTCTTCTTAGCAGGTGCCTTCTTCTCAACCGGCTTATCTTCTACTTTCTTCTCTGCCTTAGGAGCAGCCTTAGGAGCTTCCTTCTTAGCAGGTGCCTTCTTAGGAGCCTCTGCCTTAGGAGCAGCTTCATTCTTTACTGGAGCTGTCTTCTTTGCAGCAGCCTTCTCTTTATCTGCAGCCTTCTTAGCCTCAGCCTTAGCCTTCTCAGCAGCCTTCTTTGCAGCAGCCTTCTCTTTGTCAGCCTTAGCCTTTGCAGCTGCCTTTTCCTTAGCTAATCTAGCCTTCTCTTTTTCCTTTTCTGCCTTTGCCTTAGCTGCAGCCTTTTCCTTCTCAGCCTTAGCCTTAGCAGCTGCCTTCTCCTTAGCAATACGCGCCTTTTCCTTTTCAGCAGCCTTCTTTGCAGCTTCCTTTTCCTTAGCAATGCGAGCCTTCTCAGCTGCAGCTGCCTTAGCAGCCTCTGCCTTTTCCTTATCTACAGGCTTCTTAGCAGCCGGCTTCTTTGCCTCAGTCTTAGGTGCAGTAGCCTTGGTCTCAGTCTTCTTTGTCTCAGCCTTTACTGCAGTCGTCTTAGTAGTCTTAGTTTCCTTACTTTCAGTTTTCATAAGTTTACCTTCTTTCTTCTCATTTGTTTTTACAGTTTCTTTTTCTGTTGTATATACATGAGGATATTCTGCTATAATATCTCTTAGCATTCTATAATAATGATTTCCAAATAAGTATTTAAGTAATGCCATAGCAAGACCTTTTTCATAATCAAATTCTTCTTGCTCATTACACTTAACTACTGTTTTCTCTCCAGATTCCCATAAAAGAACGATTGTATTATCCTGTGCAATTACTTTGTCTAAACAAAGAAAACAATCATTTTCATTACAATCACAAAATTCACAATCATAATTTTCAGCTTCTTTTTTCTGATCATCTAATCTTTTTGCTGTCATAGCAACGTTAGCAGTTTCAATTAAATCGTTAAATAAAGCTAATAATTCCTGTTCTGTCAATTTGATTTCCTTCATTATGCTCACTCCTTACAATTAATTAAAAAAGTTGTGGGTTGGATTTTCACCAACATTTCTTTCACATAAGTAAAAGCGTATTTTAACCTTACTATCCACTACCCATCTTTGAAACATCTCCATTCGTCCATGTCCACCATTATGAAACGGCCTATTCCACAATAGCTTTCACTTTCTCCTTTTGATCTTCCGCCAATGTGTAACTTCAAATAAAGTTAACTAACTCTTGATCTCCATAAAACGTCCTCACTCCTGTGCCGTTCCAGCGACAAACTAGTATAGCGTACTAATCCACATTCATAATTCTTTTTTACTTCAACTTCGTGTTATACTACCACATCGAATAGAGAAATATAAACAATTTCTCTGTAGTCAAGTAAAAGACTACCAAATGAACCATGTGGGATTTGAACCCACGACACCATGATTAAAAGTCATGTACTCTAAGCCACTGAGCTAATGGTTCTAAATCTATATAAATTAAAATTATTTTTCTACGGAACCGTCACTGCTATCTCGCACTCCTACGACGGTGCACCTAACAGGAGATGTAGCATTTACTGGTCTCTAATACCTCATTACAATTTATAAAAAATTGTGTGGCCAATATTAGAGCTAAGGCGGTAGGCCACCATGACACAAACAGAAAGTTTGTAATCTAAGTGGACCTGACGGGAGTCGAACCCGTGTCCAAAATATCTTCATTGAGCTTTCTACAAGTTTATCTTATTTTCATTAAGTTATGTAATTATCTAAATAAGCAAACTAATTATATAACTAACTGTTGTAATCTTAAGTATGAATACTTTTGTCATCCTCTTCATACTGCAACGATCTTCTTTGAACCTTATAGAGTACGACCGTAATATCTACTAAGGTTTAAAATTCTCTTAAGAGAATTTGTTGCACTTAGGCAACTGCTAAAGTAGGTCTAGCGTTTATTTTTTGATGTCGGATTTAAGTGGTGTCCATCATCCACTACTTGCTTTTCTCTTTGTTAATACCCTGTCGAAACCATTACAAGCCCTTCATTGTATAATTAAATAGACCTTCATGAAATTAATTTTTGAAAATCTATTTAGCGACTCTATAGGGAATCGAACCCTAATCTACGGAGAGACAGTCCGTTATAATAAACCTTTATACCATAGAGCCAAGGATGTGGCTGCCTAATTTTTGACGGTTGACATTTAATTCTTCCTCGTCGGGAAAGAAACCAAAAAACGGAGAATATTATTATGAAACCTTATATGAATTTTTTAAATTCATATAGTGCACGCAGAGAGACTTGAACTCTCATGGTATTGCTACCGCAGGATTTTCTTACCACTCTATGTTACCATAGCCAATAAATTATTGTTGTGGTCTGGACTATATCTTTACCATATCAATTTGACTTAGGTACTTGGTGTATAGTCTCTACACATTTAGGATATTTATCCATTTAGCTCGTGGTTGTCCTTTTTAAAAGGAGTTTCCTCGAATTAGCCAAGATTCACATAAGTAATTTCTTAACTTAGTGCTCAAATTTTTTAAGTCCTGTGCGTCTGCCGATTCCGCCATGCGTGCATTTTATTTGTTATGAAATTTTTTAAGGTACTCATATATTTTATCACCAAATAATGTATCGATTATTTCTAATGCAAATACAATTATAATTGTGATAACTATCATTAAGATTAACATTATTTTCATAGACTTAATTGTAGGTACCCAGAAGATTTAACTTCCAGGTACCTTTATTATTTATTACATCAATGCTGCTAATAAATCTTTTTCATTAAGTTTAAATTCCTTAATGTCTACACATCTATCAACAAGTGGATCACAGAGAGGAATAACATTTCCATTTACATTTAAGTTCATTGTACCAATGATCTTAAAACCATCTTTAATTTCAATATGATGACCTTTATAATCAATGGCTTCCTTACCATCTGTAATACCCTGAAGAAATCTAAGCGCTTCAAAGGTTAGCATATTGACCTCATCAAGGACAATTGTTTCACCATTTTCCATAGCTTTCCAGAGATCAGAAGGATCAAAGTCAGCTTTACCATCTTTAAAACAGAAGTTCTGCATTAAGTCTGCAGGTAACATATCAGACTGACATACTATACATTTCTTAGCAAGTTTTAATGCCTCAGTAGTTTTACCAGTACCAGGTTCACCATAGAATAATTCAAATCTATTATTAATGGCTTTCATTTCAGGCTGAGCATCTCTAATCTGATCAAAGTGGCTGCAAATTTCAGTAAACTCTGCAGATTTAATTTTCTGAGCAATTTCCTCTGCATAAGGATGATTACTAATTTTGAAGTAACCATATACATAATTTTTCTTTTTATTATGTCTGCAGAATGTATTAATAAATCTGTAAGAAGGAGTAAAACCAAATTCAGAGAAGAAGTTAATTAATTCCTTAATCCAAAGTGCCTTGGTATCATCAGGAATACTAATAACTACTGTCTCACCATCTTCATTTACATCAGTTTCAATTTCGGCCTGATCTTTGGAGAATAATCTCTCATTGATCTGTTCTTCGTTAAAACCTAACTGACCATAAACTCGTCTTAATGCATAATTTCTAGTATCATCAGTGATATTTCTTCTTCTACAGATTTCTAATACTCTGTTGTAAAGGAAATATTCACCATCAGTTTCTTCAATTGCCTTACGATCCTTAATATTAATACCTAAACAAAGATTTGTGAAAATAGTCTTTGTAGCTCTGTCTTTTGAGATGTTATAAATTTTGTTAATCTTCATAATGAATATCCTCCGTAGTGTTTAAATTATTAAGTGTTTATTGATTATAGATACATTATATCATGCAATATAATCAATGTAAACAAGTTTTTATTCATTTATGAATCTTTTTTCTCAAAAGGATTACTAGTCAATAATTTAGGATCATAAGTAGGAACAATTCTAATAAAACCATTTCTACCTTTATTATCTATAAAGAAACATAAACCTGATCGTTCAAATTTACCTACTTGATAAATAACAGAATCTCTATTAATTGCTAATGAAGGATCAATTTGTGAACCATCAAATTTATCTAAAAACATTTTAGCATCATCTTTTGAAGATTTAAACATAAATTTAGACGTTAAATATGTATCAATATCTTTAGGGAAATGTGATAAACCTTGACTAGCTAATATAGTAGCAACATTTCTTGAACGACCTAAACTTAAATAATCTACAATAATTGCTGACATAGCTGCATTACTAAATAAAATACGAGCCTCATCACAAATAAATACTACAGGAATCTTATTCTCACGTACTAAGATTGCTTTTAACTTATTTGTGATAATATATAAAATACAAGATGTTAATCTTTCTTCTTCAGTATAATCCTCATACTCTTTTGTTGCATCAGGCATTGCTAAACCAAAAATAGAAATAACAATTGATCTATTTAAATCAACTTTTAAAGGCTCTACTTTCTTATCATTAAATAATAATTTACCATATTTAGACTCTTTATAAGATTCCAATACATTAGCAATATCCATAGCCTTCATATCTCTAGATTTCTTTAACATAATTATCATTTTCTGTAAATCATAATTAGTATTTTCTCCATCCATATTCTGAGGACTATATGCATCTTTTATAATATCAGATAATAAAGGCTGTATTCTAGCAATATCTTGCTCATAACTCTTACCACACATTAACTCAATAATAGCCTTTAACTTTAATACATCAAATCCAATTTCCATTCCATTTTGATCTTTTTCAGACAAAAATAAAAAAGGATTTAATGAACCAGGTCTAATATTATTAATATCAATAAACTCAATTTCAGGATTTATATTATATAATGCTTTAAAGTCTGTCTTAGGATCAATTACTATTACTTGCTGTCCTAATCCTAAAGCATTTCCTGCGATATTCTGCAAGAAAAACGTCTTACCGCTACCAGGCTGTCCGATGATGATAGTTCCCGGTGCCATATTAGATTTAATAGCTGAGATTGGTGACCATTTCACTGTACCCATATTAAATTACCTCCATAATTTTACCAATAGTATATACAATTCCTTTTTCAGTTTCATTTGGATATATATCTGGTATTTCTTCTATTAAATTATTTTTATTAAAATCTTGTTTTGGATAATTATCTATTCCATTTAATATATCCACTAATAATTTACATTGTGTATCAAAATCTTCAAATTCATATATAGAAATTAATCTTATATTATTTTTTCTACAAGTTAATGCTTTATTTAAATGATACATTTTATCTTTTCTTGGAAATGAATGCCAATAATTTCCATTAAATTCTACAGCTAGTTTTAAATCTTCAAAATATAAATCTAACTCATAATGTTTAATAGCTATTCTACAATTTTGTTTTATAGGACCATTATATACTTGTTTACATATATCATATAATATAGACTCATATCTATTTATATGACCTGTATAAGCTTTTCTAGCTTTTTCTTGTACATCAGGATGTTTAAATATATTATCTACACCATATTTTTGTAACATAGTATTACGACCTTTTTCTCTTATTTCTGGTATACATAATACGCTTCTAACATTATACTTTTCTTGACAAGTCTGTTGAGTATGACTTCTAATAATTTCACTCTGATTACCTATACCACCATATCTTTCAATACAAGTTGCAATTGCTTTTTCTTTATTAGTATAATGTTCAACTCCATATTTTTTAAGACAAGTTTGTTTAGTTCTATTTTGACATTCATCAGATTTAACTGTATTACTTATTTTTTGTTTTGTTTCTTCTGAAAGTGGATGAGACATCTTTTTACGAACTTCATCTATATGATGATGACCATAAAAGTTATTGAGTTCACCTACTTTTGTTTTACCAATTTCACTAAGTTTCTTGTTCTTATTTATTCTAGTGCATATAGGACAGTTAGGATTTTTATATAAAATTTGTGTAACTGTTTTATTATATGTACCATGAATTTCACAATGTAAAGTTATTACTGTATCATATTCTACATCCTCATAATTAAAATCAGAATATAAACTATTTAATTTATTTGCTAAATATTCACTCATTTATTCTTCCTCAGAATTGCCATACATTTTATAAGATAAATCATCATCTATTGCATTGAAGATTTCATCTTTATTTGCATATATAGCTTCTCTAAATTCATCATTATTTGGAAGTAGTCGTACATCATCTTCATATTTATATTCAACTATGACTTCTTTATCAAATTTTTCTTCTGGAAGTTTAGATGCTATAAGTTTTGTTATAGCCTCAGTATTAATAATTTCATCAAGTTTAATACCAGACTTAGTTTCAAAACAATCTTCAAAATTAGCACCATTACCAATATATAGTCTTCCATATACAATAAGATTTACATCATATTTATAAGAAGCATTATACACAATTGATGCAATTCCATTAAATCTATCTATTTCCTTAATTCCAGTATTATTCCAATCTGCATGATAGTCAGTAATTTCTTCTTTAGTTACTTCTACACAATCAGATTCTTCAATTAAATTTAAATCACGTATAAATTGTATTGTCTTTTCAAATTCTGCTCTAGAATTATAAGGCATTTGAACTGATTCAACTTTAGTTTTTCCATTATATTTTTTAATTTTACATGGACAATTTAAATTATAAATAATATCTATGTTCATAGTAGCCTTTAATTCTACTTTCACATCTTTGAATAACCTCATAATTAGTTACCTCATATAATAAGATAGTTAGAATGTTTATAATTTTTTTTACTCATATTCAGCTACATATTCTGCTAAAACAGAACCAAGTTCGTCCGTTAATTCTGCAAGCTGATTAAAAGTTTTAATTACTTTTTTATCTTGACCATTATCATGAGACATAACAAGTGAAGACTGATAATATTCTCCACTTTCATCATATAAAGGATATACACAAAGTTCAATAACATTTACATTATTCATATTATTTTACCTCTTCTAAATATTCTTTACCTTTACCATTATATTCATATTCAGGTTTAATCCAAACATATCTATCAGAACCACATGTCCATATGATTTGATTATTACTACGTTCTTTTAATTCTTTATATCTGGCAGGATTACGCGGTATAATAAGTCCCATTTTACCAGTTTCAGGATCAATTTCATCACATAACCACCATTTTGTTTCACCTGTATTACCTACAAATTTCATTCCTGAAGCGATATATGAATTTCCACTAAAAAGGTCCTTTTCTGCATATGAAAATATAATATCTGGATTATAGTCTCTAATAAAATGAGTCATTAGTCTAGTAGGACCACCTGCTACAAAATAAAGATTATCTGGATCACTATCTAGTATAGTTGTATTAAGACTTCCAGCACATCCACGAATTATTTCCCATTCATTATCAGATTTAATGTTTCTATTCCATTTAGAAACACTAAATGACATAATTTCGACTAGTTGGTCATTGTAATATAATCCATATGTTACTTTTGCATTTCTATGTCCCATTGTATGGAATTTTTCATTTAATGGTTTAGCTTCTGCATTAGTAATTTGTCTTACTTCACATTTTCTAGACATAATCTTTTTAGGATTGCCTATAGCAGTAATTAAAAGCATTTGAATCTTTTTCCAACTATCTTCATGATCAATACGCCAATCAAATAGATTCATAAGTCTAATGCCTTTGTCTCTATATTGATTAGTAATATTAGTAAAGTAATCTTTTGGTTTATAAAGGTTAGAACTTTCATATTTTTCATTTAATGAAATAGCAATCTTTTTATCTGGAAAATATAAAAAATTATCTTCATTGATAATATAATTTGGATTAATTTTATTGATAAAGTCAATTGCTTTAATTTCAAAATCACGATCAAACATTATATAATTTCCCTTCTAATGTGAATTAATAATTTTCACTATCACAATTATCACAACCTATAGAATCACAATCACTACCTTGACAGTCATTATCACAATTGTCACAATCTCCACCTTGACAATCATTATCGCAATTATAAGTATTTAATATTAATTCATCTTCAAAAAATATCATAATAATTTTCCTCCTAACATTAATTACTTATTCATCATCGAATATATTTCCACCACCACTATCACATTCGTCGGAAGCACATGTACAAGATCCACTAGCATCACAATCACAGTTATCATTATCACAACTACGATTGTTTACTATTAATTCATTTTCAAAAAATATCATAATGATTTCCTCCTTCATAACAATATTATAATTAAATAGACCTTGTTTTTTAAAAAAATTAGGCTGTATGAGTAGAGTCATTATTGTCATTATCACATACAACTCCACATTCAACAGTATCACAATTTTCGCAATCATTGTCATCGCAATTATAAGAATTATTTACAGTTTCATTTTCAAAAAATATCATAAGTTTAATCCTCCTTTCATTATTTATGTTGTAATTTATTAATATACCAAATTAATATATCATCAATAATAGGTTTATATGCAAAACATTGTGGCATTTCAGTATATTTACTTGCTTCACATCCACCTTGACAAATAGGTAAATATATACAATCTTTACATTTTTTATCTATTTCTCTATTACTCCAACTGATAAAACCTTCTTTATCAAGAATACCATCATTTACATTTCCATATAATTGATGAAAACTTTCACTACATTTTGAAATATCTCCATTAGGTAAAATAGCACAACTATTTTTATTACATGATCTGCATGAAGAATATTTTTTACTTATTCTTATAATATTTTTACGTTTATTAAGATTATATTTAATAATTGCTTCAAAAATATCTAATACATTATCATCCGCTTGTACATTAGAAATAAACTTATTTTCAGATAATTCATTTAAAGTACTCCATATTGGATATACATAAGCATTTATATTTTTTGCATCTTGAACTTTAGGTCCAATATAATCAATTAGATTTAAAATGTTTTGATAATTATCTTCAGTATAGTTTATTCTAATAGATACATTAAACTTTTTATTTTTCATTAACATTATATTATCTATAACGTTATTAAAATTATGTTCTTCTGGATTTTTATAATCTTTAATTTTATTATATGCTTCTTCATCTCCATCTAATGTAATTTGAATACCTCTAATTTTCCATTCATTTTCCATTTTATCAATGATCTCTGGAGTAATTAAACTACCATTAGAGATAATTGCACTTGTATATTTTGCATGTTTATTTTTACATTCTTGTATAATTGCTTTAGAAATTTTATCTATAGCAGAAGTATTTAATAAAGGCTCTCCACCAAACCACTCTAATGTTATTATATTATTTTCATTTATATTATTTGAAATATATTCAATTACTTTATCACATCTTTCATTATTTAATGTTTCTACTTTTAAATCTTTTTCAAAACAATAAAAGCATCTAGCATTACAACCAGACGTTGTCCATATTCTATATAATTTTTTATTATCTCTTAGATTTTCTTTAAATCTAGTATCTATAAGTTCTTGTAGTTCATCTTTATC
>Ga0310786_10005315_pt1 | contig 17553 bp, 15 predicted proteins | sample AusTroGonzalo_MG_FD_203881 | JGI IMG/M metagenome (GOLD analysis project Ga0310786, IMG submission 203881) | Bovine rumen microbial communities from tropical cattle in Woodstock, Queensland, Australia - Gonzalo_03 (v2) (version 2) | ecosystem: Host-associated > Mammals > Digestive system >... | reverse complement strand
CCAGCCCGAACTGCCCGTAGTCCTCCATGAGCAGACGGGAACTCGGCCGCTCGTAGCCGAAGCCGGCCGGGACCGCCGCCACGAGGTTCGTCACGCCCGCCGCCACCGCGCCAAGGCTCACCACCCGGTCCCAGCTCGAAGTCTCCGCGCCGCCGTCCGCGAGACCATAGGCGAAATAAAGCGTGCGCGCATGGTCGGAGATGGAGAAGTCCGCCGTCACCGTCGTGCAGTCTGCGGAAAGCTCAGCCGTCAACTTCTTATACGGCCCGGCCGTGAACACGCCGGTGCCCGCATTGACCAAGAACCTGCCCTCGACCAGTTCATAGAGGCCCGCGGCGCTGTCGGACGCGCGGACGCACGGCACGTACGAGCGCACGACTTCGCCGCCGGAGATGATCTTGAGAGAATAGAGCTTCAGTTTGCCATGTTGGGAAATTTGCCCGGTACTTGCCATGCGCGCAAAGATCGTCATCGGTTTGCGCGTAGTCTTGGAGTGCGAGACGTCGAAGTTGCCTGACGAATACCCAGGATCGCCGGGCGCGATCGAATACTCTGTCACGCCGGTGGCGACATCGGTCAGCGTCGCAGTATTCGCGCTACCGTCAAGGATTAGGTATTTGCGGGCCGTGGTCACCGCGACATCCGTGGAGCACCACTGCCCGTTGCCGTCCTTCCACGCCCAGGCGTATTTGGTGCTGCCGTTGACATACGCGGCGACCGAAAGGTAGTTTACGTCCTCCGGCGACCGATCTTCCTGCGATGCGAAGACGCCCTGCTGCTGGGTGGTGGTGTCTGTGAACGCGAAGTCAGCCTCGATTCGCATCTGCCCAGACACATAAAAGCCAGTGTTGATGTACTGCGTGCCGGTCGACTGCAGGTACTCGGCCTCATAGTAGCCTAAAGGCAGCGCCGCCAGCGCGCTCGCCACTGGTGTCGCCGCCGCCGCGAGCATCGCGCCCGCCGCCATCGCCTTGACCGCGGCAGATTTTACTACTTGGGTGTTCATGGTGGTTTCCTCGTTGTTGGTGGTGAGATTGGTGGTGGTTAATTCGGCTTGCTGGGGAACCGCATTGGTTTCGGGGGCTTCTAGAGGGGCTGGGTTTTCTAGGGATTCTAGAGACCCTAGGGCTTCTAGAGGTTGCTCCGCCGCTGGCTCCGGCGCTGGCTCTGCCGCGGCAAACGGCGAGGGCGCAAAGCCGGTCACAACCGCGGCGGCGTAGAGCAGCGACCCGCCGAAGATCAGCGCGGCAATTGCGAGCGCGGCGCGGCCCATCATCTTGCCGAGCCGCTTGGCCAGCACCTTGCGGGCGTAGTACAAGTTGCTCTTCACCGAATCCGGCGACTTCCGCAGCAGTTCGGCGATCTGGCGGATCGAGAGCGACTCGAAGTAGTGCATGACAATCACCGAGCGCGCGCTTTCGGGCAGGCGGGCGAGGACGTTGCGCACCAGCTCCGCGTCGGAATGGGCGAGAATCGCCTCGTCGGAGGAGTTGTCGGCCGGCGCAATCTCGTCTATCCGCGCGGCATCCTCCTCGTCAAGGTACACTGTGCACGCCCGCGCCTTGCCGCGGACGGAATTGTTGAAGTGGTTGCGCAGCGTGGTGCGAAGCCAGGCACGGACCTTGCCCTTCGCCGGAAGCCCCTCGTCCGGCTGCGCGAGATAGCTCTCGATGGTCTTCATGACGAGGTCTTCGGCGACGCTGTCGTCGTTCGTCAGCTGCTTCGCCTCGGCTAACAGCAGCGAACGGTATTCGCGCATCAGGCAAAGCGCCTCCTGCTCGATGTCCCTGCGGATCTCCCTGATGAATCCCATTTGCCTCTTCCTTTTAAGGTATAGACACAGGCAGAGGCCAAAAGGTGAGAAAAATTTTTACGGGTTGCCGAGGGCCGCGGCGAAGGCGGAGACGGCGCGGTCCATGTCGGCGAGCGAAAGCGTGGGGTGCACCCAGAAGCCGACGGTCGCCGGGGCGAGCGCGGCGGCGACCGGCTTCTTCGCCATCAGCGGCCAGAGGATGCGGTACGCTGGCGCGCCGGCCGCCTGCAGCGCCTCGACGAAGCGCGCGACCGGGACCTTCAGCTTCTTCGGGTCGAGGACGAACGGCACCAGCCAGAAGCTCGCGCGGCGCTCGGGCGTGTCCACCGGCCAGCCGACGATGGGAGAGGCGGGGCCAAGCGAGTCGGAGAGGCGACGAAGCCGCGCAATGAGCCGCTCCGCGAGGCGACGGCGGCGCGGCAGGTTCCAGCTCTCCAGCCGCTCGAGCTCGCAGAGACCCACCGCGCTCTGGACCTCGGTCAGCCGTGCGTTGTAGCCGATGCGGTCGTACTCCTTCGGCACGCTCCCCACCTTCCAGCCGTGGTCGCGCAGCGACTCCACCGCGCGCGCGACCTTCGCCGAGCGGCAGACCACCATGCCGCCTTCGCCGGCGGTGGTGATGTGCTTCGACTGGCAGAAGGAGAAGCAGCCGGCGTCGCCGAGCGTGCCGACCTTGCGGCCGCGGTATTCGCCGCCGAGGCACTGGGCGCAGTCCTCGACCACGAAGATGCCGCGCTTCCGCGCGAGCGCGAGGATCGGCGCCATTTCGGCGACCTGTCCGTAGAGGTGGACGACCACGACCGCGCGGGTGCGCGGCGTGAGCGCGGCGGCAATGGTGCGCGCGTTCAGCATGTGGTCCGGCCCGACGTCCGCGAAGACCGGGCGCGCGCCGGCGTTGGCGACGGCGGTCGCGCTGGCGCGGAAGGAATACGGCGTCACCACAACGTCGTCGCCGCGGCCGACGCCCAGCGCCTCGAGCGCGAGGTGGAGCGCGGCGGTGCCGGAGGAGATCGCGAGCGCGCGCTTCGCGCCGAGCCACTTCGCGAACGCCGCCTCGAACTCGCGGCCGCGCGTGCCGGTCCAGTAGTTGACGCGGCCCGAGCGCAGCACCTTCAGCGCCTCGCGCTCCGCCTTCGCCGGGAACCGCGGCCAGGCCATCCTGTCGAAAACATCGCCCATGGTGCGTATTATACCAAAACGGAATCGGGAATATATGGTATAATAGCGGCACCTATGTTTCCAGACCTCATAGACCTCGGCTTCCTCCACATCAGGACCTACGGCGCCTGCATGGCGGCCGGCTTCCTCGTATGCTGGTGGCTGGTGGAGCGGCTGAGCGGCCGCAAGGACCTCTCCAACCTGCTCATGTACCTGATGGTCGCGGGCGTCGTCGGCTCCCGCGCCGCATATGTAATCGAGCACTGGCAGGCCGAGTTCGCCGCGGACCCGCTCCGCGTCATCCGCGTCGACCAGGGCGGGCTCATGTTCTACGGCGGGCTCATCCTCGCGCTCGTCGTGTTCTTCGTCTGGTGCATCGCCAAGCGCGAGCGCATGCTCGAGCTCGCCGACCTGCTCGCCGTGGTGGTGCCGCTCGGCCACGCCTTCGGCCGCATCGGCTGCTTCTTCTACGGCTGCTGCTACGGGCGCGACTCCGACGCCTGGTGCGCGGTCGTCTTCCCGCCCGGCAGCCCGAGCTGGTTCGAGCACGGCCGCCGCGCCGTCAGCGTGCTGCCCACCCAGCTCTTCGAGGCGGCGGCGCTCCTCGCGCTTTTCGGTCTGCTCATGCTGGCGCGCGCGCGCTCCAAGCGCGGCGGCTGGGGCGCCGGGCTCGTGACCGGCCTCTACCTGGTCGGCTACGCGGCGATCCGCTTCGGCATCGAGTACCTGCGCGGCGATCCGCGCGCAGCGGTGGGCCCGCTCTCCATCTCGCAGGCGATCTCGGTCGGCATGGCCCTGCTCGGCGCCGTGATCATCGCCGTCGCCCGGATGAGCGGCCGCGCGAAGAGGGGCGGCGCGAAATGAGCGTCCACGTCATCGTCGGCGACGACGACTTCCTGATCGACGAAACCGCCCGCCGCGTAGTCGGCGACGGCGTCGGGCTGGAGCTGATCGACTCGATGACCGCCACCAACGAGGACCTCCAGCTCGCCGACCTGCGGCGCGCGGACGAGTCGTTCTCGACGCCGCCCTTCCTCGACCCGAAGAAGGTGACGTGGTGGCGCAACGTCCACTTCCTTCCCGGCGGCAGGTCGTCCGAGGGGGTGAAGGACGCGCTGACGAAGTTCTCCGAGAAAATCGCCGCGCTCGCGCCGACGATGCCGCCGAACCAGCACTTCATCCTCTCCGGCCCGCGGCTCCTCAAGACCTCGACCTTCGCCAAGAACCTCTCCGCCGTCGCGGAGATGGCGTACTTCGGCGGCGGCAAGCCCTGGGAGCAGCGCCAGAACGCGGTCGCGCGCGCGGCGGAGCTGGCCGCGGCGGAGGGCCTTGCGTTCGCGGGCGGCGTGGCCGAGAAGTTCGTCGCCGTGGTCGGCACCGACTCCCGCTCGCTCATGAGCGAAGTGAAGAAGATGCGCACGTACCTCGGGCCGAAGGCGAAGAAGATCGAGGCGAAGGACGTCGACGCGGTGACGAGCCCGGGGGCGAAGGACGAGCCGGAGATCTGGGCGGTGACCGACGCAATCGGCCGGCGCGACGCCGCCGCGGCGATCGCCGCGCTCGAGCCGTTCGCGCTCATGAACGGCTTCGCGGTGTTCATGTCCGGCGTGATCGAGAAGTTCTTCCGCCAGTTGGTGGACCTGAAGCGCGGCGGAATCCCGGAAGACATGAACCCGTTCGTCGCGAAGAAGAACTCGGCGTTCCTCGCCAAGTGGTCGCTCCTCGAGCTGCGCGCGGCGCGCGCGCGCTTCATCGCGCTGCGCGAGAAGGTGGTCTCCGGCACGGTCGCCGGCGACGTGCTGGTGGTCACTGAACTGCTGCGCGCAGTTCGCAGGGCAGGGAGACGGTGACGTCGGCCTCCGCGAGCTCGTCGGGACGGCCATAGCCCCACTCCACGCCGACCGAGAATACGCCGTTCGCGCGCGCCGCGTCGAAGTCGCTTTCGGTGTCGCCCACCATCACCGAGTCGTGGGGCGTGGCGCCGATCCGCTTCATGACCTCGGCGAGCAGCTCGGTCTTGGGCAGGCGGCGGCCGGGAAACATGTCGCCCGCCCACACGCCGCCGGCGAAGACCTCCTCCCAGCCGAAGCGCCGCGCCATCGCGGTGGCGCCGGCGTGGCGCTTGTTGGTGACGATCGCGGCGGTCGCGCCGGCGTCGGCAAGCGCGCGCACCTCGGCGACGACGCCCGGGTACTCAAAGGTGTTGGGGAATCCGTCGTTGTCGTAGTGGCGCGCGAAGAGCCGGCGCACGTCGTCGGCGAGCTTCGGGGTGAAGCGGTCGGGGAAGAGCCGCCGCGTCATCTCGTCGATCGGCGGCCCGGCCACGAACACCTCGTCGAAGCGCGGGCAGTCGAGCCCGAGGTCGCTGAGCGCCGCCTTCCACGCCTCGCGGATGTCGCGGTCGGTGTCGGCCAAGGTGCCGTCGAGGTCAAAGAACCAGAACTTGCGCATGTCGAAATCCCTTTCGTCTATCGGGTGAACTCCCCTTCGCACTCGCTTACGGCCGCGAGCACCGCGTCGGCGTCCGCCGCCTCCTCGAGCCGCTTCACCAGGTTGGTGCCGTGCGCGAGCATCGCGAGGCGCGCAAGGATATGCAGGTGGGCGGCGTGGTCGGTGGAGCCGATCAGGAAGAAGTGCCGCGTGCCCTCGCCGTCGGGCGCGCCGAAGAAGACCGGGCGCTCCGCGCGGCCGTAGGCGATGAACGACTCGGAGAAGAGGTACGGGTCGTGGAAGCGCGGGTGGAGGAGGGCCACGCCCTCGCCGATCGCGGTCGGCGCGGCCTCCTCGCGCGCGACGAGCTCCTTGAAGAGCGCGTCGGCGTCGTTCACCTGTCCGCCGCGGTCGGCGAGGTCGGTCATGTCGCGGAGGATGCCGGCCTTCGCCTTGGCGGCGACGGCGAGGTCGATGGTGGCGGCGCTGAAAAGGCCGGCGACGCCCCAGCCTGGCTGCTCGGCGCGGCGGTGCTCGTCCATCATCACGCGGTGGCGCTCGGCGAGCGTGCGCTGCCCGGCGGCGAGCAGGTTGCGCTGCGCCCACTCGTCGAGGGCGCGGTGCTCGAAGTACCATTCGCCGCCGCGCTCGACCGCCTCAAGCTCGCCGCGCTGGGCGCAGTGCTTGAGTTCGTTCGCCGTCATGTGGACATGCTCGGCGGCCTGGGCGAGGTTTAGAGTTTCGCGTGACATCTTTCTGGGCGCGGATTATACCATAACTTGCGCCGGCCCTCAACGAGGCTCGGCGCCCGGGGCCGCCCTGCCGCCGCGGCGCGAATAGCGGAAGTAGAGCGCGAGGTCGGTCGAGACGAGGGCGATGTCCACGAGGTACACCGCCACCAGCCACAGCTTCGTCCCCTCCACCAGGTGCGACGCGATGCCGCAGCAGTAGCCGAGGATCACGATGACCATGAACATCGGCGACTTGCCGTCCACGCGCTTCGCCTTCCAGGTGCGCCAGATCGCGAACGGCCACGAGAAGCCGAACGCGAACAGCATCGCAAACTCGAGCAGCTCGGACATGCGGTTTTCCTAGAGGCAGAGGCGGTAGATCGCCGCCACGTCATCGTCCGCAAGCGGCATGAAGCCGCCGAGCGTGTTGCCGCTCAGGTTCAGCTTCTTGACGAGGAACGGGATGTCCTCCTCGCGCGCCCCGAGCTCCGCGAAGTTGAGCGGCAACCCGAGCGACTTGAGCCAGGCGCGGAACGCCGCGATGCCGTCGAGCGCCGCCTTGGCGTCGCTCTCGCCGACGCCGACCCCGAATACGTTCCGCGCGAAGCGCGCGAAACGCGCGTCGTCCGCCGCGTGCACATATGTCATCCACGCCGGCATCACAACGGCGAGCCCGGCGCCGTGCGCGCAGTCGTAGAGCGCCGAAAGCTCGTGCTCGATGCCGTGGCTGGACCAGTCCTGCACCCGCCCCGCGCCGCAGACGTCGTTGTGCGCCAGGGTGCCGGCCCACATGATGTTCGCCCGCGCCTGGTAGTCGGACGGGTTCGCCATCACCTTCGCGCCCTCCTCCACGACCGCCCGCATGACCGCCTCGCAGAGGTTGTCCGAGAGGACGACGTCCTCCGTCGGCGAGAAGTACCGCTCGCAGAGGTGCGCGAACATGTCGGCAAGTCCGCACGCGGTCTGGAACGGCGGCAGACTCATGGTCAGCTCGGGGTTCATCACCGCGAACTTCGGGCGCAGGATGTCGCCGCCGGCGGCGCGCTTGAGGTTCTCCGGCTCGAGGTTCACCACGCTGTTCGGCGAGCCCTCGCTCCCAGTCGCGGCGATCGTCAGCACCACGCCGACCGGCAGCGCCGCGGGAATCGCCGGCTTGACCTTTACCTCGCGACCGACGTAGTACCGTCGCCACTCGCCGCCGTTCGCCGCGCCGATGGCGATCGCCTTAGAAGAGTCGACCACGCTGCCGCCGCCGACCGCGAGCAGGAAGTCCACGCCCTCGGCGATGGCAAGCCGCACGCCCTCCTCGATGAGCGAGCTGCGCGGGTTGGGCTTCACGCCCCCGAGCTCCACGAAGCCAACGCCGGCGTCGCCAAGCGACGCCTTGACGCGGTCGAGAAGCCCGCTCCGCACGGCGGAGCCGCCGCCGTAGTGGAGCAGCGCCTTGTGTCCGCCGAAGCGCCGCACCAGCTCGCCGGTGCGCGATTCCTTGCCCTTGCCGAAGGCGATGTATGTAGGCGACCAGTAGTTGAAGTCGATCATCTTGATGTCTCCTCTCTCTCTATTCGAGGTATTGTATCATATGATCGGCGCTTTGCGCAAGGGCGCCGCGGTCGAGGCAATGGCCAACGCGACGCGTTGGAAGTGTTTCAGCAGCCAGCTGCCAGCAGCCAGCAACCAGTGACCAGCAACCAGCGTCATGTAGCCAATCTGAATGGACGTGGCGCGTCAGGCGCTTCACCGTGACCTCGCAGGGACGATCCATCGGACGCGCCCGACTGTCTTTTCGTGCGTAGGCATCGAGCCTACGCTCCGATGGTCTTGCCCTGCATGCGAACGGACGCAGTGTTGATGCTCTTGCCAATCATCAGCAGAAGTTCGCGAGATTCAGCCCGCAGCGATTCGACTGCATCTCCCTGCACCAGCCTAGACGCGAAACACAGCCAGACTCTGGATTCCTTCAATTCTTTCATGGCGAGCTTCATCTTGTGGATGAAATCAGCCGTGCTCTCCGCCTCGGACGCCTCGGCGTAGTTAGCCGCGACGCTCGTCGCCGAGCGCTGCAGCTGGTCTGCGATGTGCCGACCCGCCGCAGTGCGCGGCAGCGACTTGCAGAAGTCCATCGCCGCAAGACCGTAGTCAACGGTTCGCTCGTCAAGACGCCTTGCCCCTGCTTCTTGCATCCTTCACCTCCTCACTGTCCACTGATCACTGGTTGCTGGCTGCTGGTTGCTGGCTGCTGGCTGCTGGTTGCTGGCTGCTGGTTACTGACCACTGGCTGCTGAAACACTTCCAACGGCTCTCCCAGCGAGCAGTCGGCGCACAAGGGATGGTGCGCCAGGCAGAGCTCCCTGAAGAGGTGCAGCAGCCCCTGCACCAGCAGCCCGTTGCCGGCGTAGAACGCGGCGGGATTGTGGTCCCGGCCGAAGAGCCTGAAGGCCATCAGCCTCACCGGCTTCGAGATGTCCTCGACCGGCAGCCAGTCCGGCGCGGCGGCGAGCCGCCCTTCCGCGACCGCGAACGGCACCACCACGTTCGCAATCACCGCTGCCGCGCGCCCCGGACCGATGAAGCCTCCGCTGCCGCGCGCCGCCGCCTCGCCGCGGCCGCGCATCACCGCCACCATCCCGCGGCATCCCCGCCGCGAGAAGTCCACCGCGTCGGCGAGCGACATGGTGCCGGTCGAGGTGAAGACGTCCGCCGCCGCCGCCAGCCTGCGCTCGGGCGAGTTGTTCGGCCTCAGACAGCGGCGGTCCAAGTCCTCGAACGACCCCGCGGCCAGAAGCGCGGCGCGGGCCGACGGCGGCTCGCGCGGCATCTCCGCGATCGGCACGCGCCCGGCGACGCGGCGGAACGCCTCCGCGTTGCGCGAGTACCCAAGGGCCGTCATCACCTCCTCGTAGAATACCTGCTCGCGTCCTCCGGCGCGGCTGGCGACCGCCTCGCCGAGCCGCCGCCGCACCCGCTCTGCCTTCGCCGCGAGCCGGCGGCGCCCCGCCTCGGCGAGAAGCGCCTGCGCCCGGTCTGGATCGCCGCCGAGCGCGCGCGAGCAGGGACGCTCCTCGCCGGGCAGCCGGTCGTAGGGATAGGCAGCGAGGTCGATCGCGTCCGCCGAGAACGCCGGGTTGGCGAGCGCGAAGCGCCCGAGCCAGATCGACACCGCGCCCGGCGGCAACGAACGCGCCTCGGGCCCACACCCCCAGGTCACGTGGGCGACCACGCGGCGGTAGTTCGGGTCGGCGCCGTGCCCGTGGCGGTCCCAGTCCGCAGGGCGGATGTGCACCTCGACGTCGCCGACCACGCGGCGGCGCTCGGGTCCGAGCTCGAGCACCGCACCGGTGAAGTCGGGTCCCGGGCCGAGGTTCCACTCGCCGGGACTCACCACCTCCACCGGAGTGCCGCGACGGGTGGCGAGGCGCTTCGGACGCAGCGCCGCGTCGTACCACACCGCCTGGACGTGCCTCTCGGTGATGTCCATCGCCGCCTCCTCAGGCCGCCTTCCGGCCCTTCGCCGCCGGCACCGCCGGCGACTCCTTCACTCTGGCGACGATCTCGTCGCGCAGCTCAGGGTTCGCCTTCAGGAACTCGATCGCCGCCAATGTGCCCTGCCCAAGTTGCCGCTCGCCAAACGCGAGCCAGCTGCCGCGCTTCTCGACGATGCCGCGGGCGATCGCGGCGTCCAGCACCGAGCCTTCCCACGAGATGCCACAGGCGTAGAGGATGTCGAACTCGGCCTCGGCGAACGGCGCCGCGACCTTGTTCTTGACCACCTTCACCCGCGTGCGGCTGCCCACCACCTCGCCCGCCGCGTTCTTGATTGCGCCGATGCGCTGCACCTGCAGGCGGCAGGAGGCGTAGAACTTGAGCGCCTTGCCGCCGGGAGTCGTCTCGGGGCTCCCGAACATGACGCCGATCTTCTCGCGCACCTGGTTGGTGAAGACGACGAGCGCCTTCGTCTGGGCGATGGCGCCGGCAAGCTTGCGCATCGCCTGCGACATCAGCCGCGCCTGCAGCCCGACGTGGCAGTCGCCGATCTCGCCATCGATCTCCGCCTGCGGCACGAGCGCGGCAACGGAATCGACCACGACCACGTCCACCGCGCCTGACTTCACCAGCCGCTCGCAGATCGCCAGCGCCTCCTCGCCGGAATTCGGCTGGGAGACGAGCAGCGAGTCGAGGTCGACGCCGATCCGCCGCGCGTAGCCGGGGTCGAGCGCGTGCTCGGCGTCGATGAACGCCGCAGTCCCGCCGGCCCTCTGCGCGTTCGCCACGACATGCAGGGCGAGGGTGGTCTTGCCCGACGACTCGTGTCCGTAGCATTCGACGATCCTCCCCTTCGGCACGCCGCCCACGCCAAGCGCGAGGTCTAGCGAAAGCGCCCCGGTCGAGACCGCCTCGACGGAGCGGTCGGCGGCGTCGCCGAGCCGCAGCACCGACATCTCGCCGAACTCCTTGCGGATGGTCCTGAGGATGTCCTCCAGGGCCGTTGACAACTTGCCCATTCTTGTTCTCCTTTCCTTTTACTCCCAGCGCACGAAGCGTCCGCGGCGGGCGAAAAGATCCACCTTGCGGATGTGGTCGATCACCGGCCGGCCGCCCTCCGGCACGCCGTAGATCTCGATGACGTCGAAGCGGTAGCCGCCGCGCCAGCGGTTCGCCCGCCGCCAGGCGTTGCAGGCCCGGCGCAGGTTGTCGCGCTTGCGGCGGTCGACGCTGCGCAGGCGCCGCGCGTAGGGCGAGAGCGTCGCGTGCTGCTTCACCTCGACGAACACCATGGTGTCGGTCGAGCGCTCCCAGGCGACGATGTCGATCTCGAGCCGCCGGTCGCGCGCCGACGGCCGCGAGTTGCGGTCGACGATCACGAATCCGCCGCGGCGGAGGAATTCCGCCGCGACGTCCTCGCCCCAGCAGCCGTGTGCCGCCGAGACGCTCGACTCCTCACGCGGCCGCGGCATCGACGGCCTCCTTTCCGCGCTTCGCCGCAGCGTCCCCGGCCCGCTCCGCCGAAACCGCCTGCGCCATCGGGATGCCGAAGCAGATCACCGCCATCGAGCCGCACACCGCCTCGGTCAGCCCAAGCGCCTCGGCCGGCGAGAAGAAGAACCGCGAGGACGTCTCCTGTCCGCCCGGCAGGGTGCGGTAGAGATCGAGCGAGTAGCCGACGATGGGCTCGACGAGGTGGCGGAGCGAGATGCGCGTCTGGCCGCAGCCGGCACGGTGGAAGAGCCCCTGGCCGTCGCCGATCGACTCGCATTCGCCGCGGAAGACCTGCAGGATCTGACAGAGGTCGGTGAAGCCGAGCTTCACGACGATCTTGTTCTCCCAGTCGAAGCGGGCGTACGTCGGCGTCGGCGTGCGGCGGTCGCCGACCGCGCTCTGTCCGGCGATGGTGAGCATGATGCACCCCTCCGCGTCGTCCGTCGCCGGCAGCAGCTCGAGCCTGACGGCGCTGCCGGTGCCGCGGGCGTTGGGGTGGTAGAGCGCGAGCTTCGGACGGTAGGCGCGGCTCTCGGTCTGGTTCGTGGTTGTGTTCATCTGGTGTTTCCTTTCCTTTGGTGTTGTCGTGTATTCGTCCCGGCGCGGCGAACCTCGCCGCCCCGGTCAGATCCAGTAGGAGTTCTCCGCGCCGTCGAGATGGCGCATCCTGAGCGCGGCGTTGATGTGCTCCTCGCCGACGGCCTCCTCGCCGTCGAGGTCGGCGCAGGTGCGCGCGACCCTGAGCACCTTGTCGTAGGCGCGGGCGGAGAGCCCGAGCCGCTCGATCGCCCTGACGAGCCGGTCGCGGTCGGCGGAGGAGAGCCGGCAGACGTCGGCGAGGTCGCGGCTCTTCGCCTCCGCGTTCGTGTACACGCCGGCGACGCCGCGGTACCGGGCCGCCTGCACCGCGCGCGCCGCCACCACCCGCGCGCGCACCGCCGCGCTCGATTCGCCGCGGCCCAGGGTCGGCAATCTCGCGGCGTCCACCGGCGGCACCTCGATCTGGATGTCGATGCGGTCCAGGAGCGGGCCCGACACGCGGCTCTGGTACTTGATGATGGCCGACTGGCTGCAGCGGCAATGGCGGCGTGGGTCGTTGAAGTAGCCGCAGGGGCAGGGGTTCATCGCCGCGACGAGCATGAACTTGGACGGGAAGTCGTGCGCGGCGGCGGCGCGCGAGACGCCGACGTGGCCGTCCTCGAGCGGCTGGCGGAGCACCTCGAGCGCAGAGCGCGGGAACTCGGCGAACTCGTCGAGGAAGAGGACGCCGCGGTGCGCGAGCGACACCTCGCCCGGCACCGGCTTCGCGCCGCCGCCCAAGAGGCCGATCGAGCTGACGGTGTGGTGCGGCGCGCGGAACGGGCGCGAGGTCACGAAAGTGCCGGCGCACTTCTCGCGCCCGGCCACGGAGTGGACGCGCGACACCTCCAGCGCCTCCTCCACCGTGAGCGGCGGCAGGATGGACGGAATCCGCCGCGCGAGCATCGTCTTGCCCGAGCCCGGCGAGCCGATCATCAGGATGTTGTGGCCGCCGGCGACGGCCACCTCGATCGCGCTCTTCGCGTTCTGCTGGCCCTTCACATCCGCGAAGTCGTCGCCCGCGTCGCTGTTCTCGCGGATGAGACGGGAGAGGTCGTTGCGGCGCGGCTCGATGGCGCGTTCGCCGTTCAGGTACTGCACCGTCTCCTGGAGTGTCCGCACCGGGATGATGTCGATCCCCTCCACCACGCTCGCCTCGTCGGCGTTCTCCTCCGGGACGAGCATCGCGCGCCGGCCGATGCGCTTCATCTCGAGCGCCATCGGCAGCACCCCCTTCACCCGACGGATCTCGCCCGAGAGCGCGAGCTCGCCGGCGAAGGCGTAGTCGCCGAGGCTCTCGCTGAACACCTTGCCCGTCGCCTTCAGGAGCCCGACCGCGATCGGCAGGTCGTAGACCGGACCTTCCTTCTTCACGTCCGCGGGGGCGAGGTTGACCGTGACGTCCAGCTCCTTGCGGGACGAGAGGCCCTGGCTCTTGAGCGCGGTGGGGATACGGTCCTTCGCCTCCTTCACCGCCTGGTCCGGGAGGCCCACGATCGCGAACTGCGAGTTGCCCAAGGTGGAGAACACCTCGATCTCCACCGTCTGCGCCTCCACGCCGCTCACCGCGGCCGAATAGCATTTTGCCAGCATCTTTCTACGTTCCTTTCCGCCCTCCAGTCCGGGAGAACGGTGCGTAGAATAGCAAAACGACGGAAATCGAACCTTAATGGAACCTTAATTGAATCTAAAGCCGAATTTAGATTCGCTTAAGGTTCCATTAAGGTTCAGAATCGGGAAATTTGATATACTCCGTTTTTTTTGCCGCGGCAATCCGCCGCGACCGCCGCCGAAAGCCGTATAGGTCGTGCCGCAAATCGTCAGCGTCGTGTTGCAGCCGTTGGTGCCGATGCTGACCCTTTTGTTCCTATATCCGCCGCGCAAGCTACGGGACGGACGGCGCGGGGCGGATTTCAAGCGTCCAGCGGACTTCCTTGCGCGGATCGAAGACGTTTTCCTCAAGCGGGCCCGGGCCGCAGCTGCCGCCGCCGAGACCGGTCTGCCGGACATCGAGGTCGACGCAGACTTCCGGACGCGGAACGAGCGGAGTGCGGTGGCGCTTCTCGCCCGCGCGGTGCCGCGCGAAGTCGAGGTCTTCCCAGGTGTAGTGGAGCGCGGCGACGAACATCGGCTCGGACGCCGCGAACTCGACTCCCCTCCCGCTCTCGTCGGAGAACCTCACCCACCTGACCGCGCTCTTGCCGCCGCACGCCTGCGGGCGCGCGTAGTCGACGAACTGCTCGGCCACGGTCGACTTCCACACGCCGAGGAACGAGCCGGAGCAGCGGTCGATGTAGTTCTCGCCGGGGCCGCGGCCATACCACTCCATCCGCTCCAGCGCACGGTCGAGCCTAAGCGAAAGCCCGAGCCTCGGCAGCGCCTTCGGCAGGTCGCCGCGCGGCTTGACGAGGTTGTCCGCCCGGATCGAGCCGTCGGGACGGAACGACCACAGCGTCTCGTGGACGAACCCCGCGCTCTTCGCCCCCGTCACCTCGACTACCGACATCACCCTGCCGCCGCCAGACTTCAGCGGACGCGCATGGTAGGAAAGCTGGGTAAGCCCCTTGGAGAAGAAACTGCCTTCGCGGCGTTTTTCGTACTGCACCGCGCCGCGCATCCAGTGGTCGTTGTCGGCGAAGGCGCGCGCGCAGGTGAGGCGCGGACCGGCGACGACGCCGTCGACGTCGCCCAGCACCTTGACGCCGCTCATCGTCAGCTCCGAAAGCGTGCCGGTCGCGCGGGAAAAGACGGCCCGCGTGGAACCGGCTTCGACCACGAACTCGGCTCCCAGGTCCTTCACCGTCACCGCCGAGGCCTCGTCCGGCGGATTGTCCGCGAGCTTCGCGGCGAGCCATGGACGCTCCGAAACGACAATCTGGTCGCTGGCTACCTTCCATCCGCGCTTCGCCCAGATGGTGTCGGCCTTCAGGCTGAATTCCAGGTTGACGGCCAGCTCCTTCCCCGCCGGGGCGGACGAAACCGCCTTCGCGACATCGGCGAGGACGAGCTCGCCGACGGCAAGCGGCGCGACCGGCGGCGGCTCAAAAGCTCCTGCGGCTACCTGTACCCCGTCAGCCAGCACTTCCCAGCGGCCGGCAAACCTGTCCGCGCCGGTAAAGCCGTAGCGGTTCCAAAGCCGGAACACGCCCTTCGCCGCGGACTCCGGCTCGGCGGAGACCGCAATGCCGCGGTAGACATGCGCCACCTCCGCGAGTTTCGCGGTCGGACGGTGGTCGGCGCCGATAAGCCCGTTGCAGCAGAACGGGCCGTCGTTCGGCTCTTCGTCCCAGTCGCCGCCGTAGGCGAGGTAGCGCTCGGGGCGTCCGGTCTTGGAATCGACGCGCCCTGTGTACTTCCAGAGCGACTGGTCGATCCAGTCCCAGATGCAGCCGCCGATGAGCGAATCGTAGCGGTAGACGACGTCCCAATACTCCTTCAGGTCGCCGACGGCGTTGCCCATCGCGTGCGCATACTCGCACATGATCATCGGCTTGAGCGCGGTCTGGTCCTGCCGGTCGCTCTCCTTGCGCCCTGGCATGACGTCGGAAAGCCCGTCGCCGTAGCGTCCGCGCATTTCGAGCCACCAGACCGGCGGATACATGCGCGAGTCGATGTCGGCGTCCGGGTTGCCGCATTCCCAGTGGGTCGGGCGCGACGGGTCGAGCGCCTTGACCGCCGCGAGCGCGTGGCGGAAGCAGTCGCCGTGGCCAGTCTCGTTGCCCATGGACCAGATGGTCACCGACGGATGGTTGCGGAGAAAACCGACCTGCCGCACGTTGCGCTCGACGATCGAATGGTCCCAAATCGGAAACGCGCCCAGGCCCTTGTCCGGCCAGTAGACGTAGGACTCGTGCCCCTCGACGTTCGCCTCGGCGATCACGTAGACGCCGTAGCGGTCGCAGAGGTCGTACCAGCGGCGGTCGTCGGGGTAGTGGCAGGTGCGCACGGTGTCGATGTTGGAGCGCTTCATGAGCTCGATGTCGGCCACCATCTCCTCAAGCGTGACCGAGCGGCCGTGATCGGGCGAGTGCTCGTGGCGGTTGACGCCCTTCAGCTTCACCGCCTTGCCGTTGACGAGCAGACGGTTCTTGTCGATGCGCTGCTCCTTGAAGCCGATCCGCCGCGCGCGGATGTCGCCTCGCTTCCTGACGACGAGGGTGTAGAGATACGGATCCTCGGCCGACCAGAGGCGCGGGAAGGACAGTTGGGCGGTTAGGTGGTTGGATGGTTTGGTGGTTAGGCTCGCGACGTTTTTTCCGTCCGCGTCAAACAAATCTGCGCGACATTCTCCATCGATGCCTTCAACGGAAATTGTCGCCGACTTGTAGCCGTCGCCAAATTCCGTCCTGACGACGAAGTCCCAGATGCCGTCATTCGGCATCGACCAGATCGCGACGTCGCGGAAGATGCCGGAGAAGCGGAACATGTCCTGGTCCTCGAGGTAGCTGCCGTCGCACCAGCGGTACACCTCCACCGCCAGCACGTTGGCGCGTCCGCCGCCGCGGACGAAGCCGGTGACGTCGAACTCGCTCGGCAGCTTGGAATCCTCGGCGTAGCCGACCTTCTGCCCGTTCACCCAGACGTAGTAGGCGGAGGCGACGCCTTCGAAGCGGAGAATCGTCCGCCTCCCCTCCCATCCTTCCGGCAGCGTGAAAGATGTGCGGTAGCTGGCGACCGGGTTGTAGTTCGGCCGCTCGGTGTCGCGGTCGAGGATGCGCGGCACCGTGTTCGTGGCCGGGTCGCGCCAGTCGCGCCCCTCCACGATCTTCGGGAACTCGAGCGAGAAAGGATAGCGCCAGTTGACGTAGCCGGGCGAGCCGAAACCCTGGAGCTCGAGGCAGCCGGGGACGCGCACCGTGTGCCAGGCGCGGGCGACGAAGTCCTCGCGCCAGAAGTCCTTCACGCGGAGCGCGGGGTCGCCCGTCCAGGAAAGCCGCCAGACGCCGTTCAGCGACTTCACGAACGGCGACGGATACTCGAGCTCGTCGGTGAACGCGTCCGACTCCTTCGCAAGCGGAACCGACCAGGTGCGCGGCGGAAGCCTTCCAATCGAATTGACCGCCGGATCCTCCCACTCCGCCGCGTCAGCGGACGCCAGCAGGCCGCAGAGCGCTGCGGCTAAAGCGTTTACTTTCATGGAGTTGCTCCGTTTCACTGCCGCGTATTATACCAAAAGTGACGGAGGCGCGTCGTCGCGTGGAGCCAATGCTCGGTCTCGGTGCGCAAACTGCCGCGAAATCCAATCACATTCCTCCAAGCATATACAGTAAAACATATACAGAAGGGTCTGACCCTTTTGTTCCAATACCAAATCGACGCAACGGTGGCGAGTGGGGAATGCTAAAAATGGACCTTGGATATCCAAGCGCCCCAGGCGCCAACGCGAAACGTCGTTCCGCCGACAAATTCCGCATTCTTCGAATAGACAGCATCAGGCGAGACACGCCCCTTGACGTCGCGATTTTCTTCATCTGCCGCAAGATATGACGCCGTCTTGCGCTTCGGAACAGCGAACGAGACGTCGCAACGGACGTCTTTGCCTGTCCAGTTCTGCACCACAAGCATGGTTTCGCGCCCATTCCGCCTGACAAAAGCCGTAACGGAATCATTTGCCGTCGTGTCAAGCCATGTCAGCCCCCCCTCGCCGTTGATGTCAGTGAACGCGGAATGTTCGCGGCGAAGTGCAGCAAGGCGCTTCACGAGTGCATGACGCGACTTCCCCGGCTCGCGGTCGAGCTGCGTCCAGTCCATCGGGGTCTTGCCGAACATCGAATGGCGCTCGTCGGAATCGGCCAGTTCATTGCCGGTGAAGAGCATTGGCACACCGTCGAGCGTAAACATCCAGACAAGAACCTGATCGACGGC
>Ga0310786_10005313_pt1 | contig 17555 bp, 7 predicted proteins | sample AusTroGonzalo_MG_FD_203881 | JGI IMG/M metagenome (GOLD analysis project Ga0310786, IMG submission 203881) | Bovine rumen microbial communities from tropical cattle in Woodstock, Queensland, Australia - Gonzalo_03 (v2) (version 2) | ecosystem: Host-associated > Mammals > Digestive system >... | reverse complement strand
GCATTTTCTTCTGTGTTGCCGACCTGATTCAGTACATACTGGAATACATCTTCGCTTCCCTTACTGCTGTTCAGCATGGCATCCATTGCGGTATCGCTGATCTTCGATGCGGTTTCACGATGCGTGTCAATGAATCTCTTGATGGCTTTTTCACCGCCTGGGAATCTGCTCAGTTTCTGCTGGACAGCATCCATAAGAACCATGTCTTCAGGAAGATCTATATTCAAACCAAGCTGATGCATGATCTCCGTGACCAGTTCCTGTAATTCAGGTTCTGTGAGTCCCCACTTCTTATTCTCTTCCAGGAAGTTCTGCGTTTCCAACCGCATACTTTCTTCCGCATTTGTTTTCATGGTCTGGATTTTTTCACCGCGCTTTGCGGAATCCGTCATCAGGAATTGTCTGATACCCTCCGGGATTACATAACCGTAAGAACCGTCATCTGTAATTGACATTCTCTCTACATCCGTCAGACCGTTCCTGTCGATGTTGAATTCGCGTCCGCTGTCGATGAGCATGGATTCAAAGATTTCTGCCAGCGTCACACCGTGCTGTTCTTTGTGGATGTCGATCTTCTCACCCTTGTAGATGAGATTCCGTACCCCATGATAGATTTCCAACAGATACCGCTTGAACGTTTCGAATATCTCTTTCATTGCGGAGTTCGGTGCTTTACCCTCCAGAAGGTACTGTTCGAAACCGTAAGCGAATTTCTCCTGTGCGTCTTCCCAGGCTACCCTGTCTTCTGCGGTCATGCTTGCTGGATCGTAATACCACTGGTTCTCAAGCTGTCTGTACTTGTCTGCCGTCCATCCGTTGTATGCAGCCAGAGCTTCCAGCTGGTTATCGTTCAGCGTAGTTGACCAGCCGTGTGCCATCGTTTCATGAATCAGCGTAGAGATGTCAGAGCCAAGGAAGAGCTTCGCAATCTTCTCACCGTCCTCGATACTGAACTGTCCTTTGATGCGCTGTTGCTGTTCCTGATGGTAGAAGTTATTCTGTTTGCTAAATTCACCCCCGTTATGAATTGATTTTGTCTGGTTGGGGTTCTTCAGAATGTATACAGTTGCTAACTGCCCAGCACCATCATAGACATTTTGAACAACAACTCCATCGCAACCTTGGTAATCAGCTTGAACAATTGCGTCATGATATTTGTACATATCATAGCCTTTACCTTGCATATCAAGGTAATAAGGCTTTTCCATCTTTACAAAAAATTCTTCAACAAAACCTTGCTTAGAACTTTCTACGCTTTTATCGTAACGCCCGCCCTCAAGAAATTGACTAACCCATTTATCTTCTTCCAGAAGTCTACCAAATAAAGTTGCAAGTTTTCTCTGTCCTTCTGTAGCTGGAATTTCTTCGTTATCTATATTATCGAATAATCCTTCATCAGACAATAATTCTGTCATTTCGCTGATTGCCTGTTCTGGATTCATTAGCATACTGGAATCAATATACTCTCCAAAACGTTCCATAGCAGAGCGATAATCATTAGAATATTCGTTTGCTGAATCTTTGAAAGCGTCTTTTCCTTGAAATCGTAAGATTCTACTCATCCAATTTTTGGCTGAGATTGCATCATGATCATAACGGTCTGGAATTGTGAAATCCGTATATGATTTTGGTCTTTCACTGAGATAAGATTGTAATATTTCTTCCGGAGTAAGTCCCCACAAAGGAGTATTGTAGCTTTTGGCAGCCTTATAACTATTTGTGAAGTATATCCATCCTAACTCAGTGTCCCATCCTCCAGCACCAGTCTTTCTCTTTGATGGATCAAATTCTTCAAAAGGATTAGCCCTTGTTCCGTGGAATGCGGTAACAGCTTCTCCTTTTCCTTCAATATTGTTATCTTTGTTCCACTCTTTGAAGTTTTCACTTTCTGTCTGTTTTATGAGGAGTTCGATTCGATTTGGATCAGTAAGATATTCTTCCGTAGTCTGATACAGACCAGGACCGTTTGCGATCCGTTCTTCATTGGAATACTCCACCGTGATATCACCGACATCGCGGTACTTCCTTCCGGGATGGTTCTGTTCCCATTCTTTGTCATGAATCTTGTTCAGCTGAGAGTACGCAACAGCAAGGTCATTGTCTGCTCCCATCTCCTTGGCAATCTTATAAGCCGTCTTCTTCCGCAGAACTTCCTTGAAATTCTTAGGAGTGAATGAGCTCCGCATCTCGTCAAGTTCCTGTTCGATCTGGTATGCCCGGATGTTCTTACCCGCCCTTTCGGAACTGAGTCTCTTTATCTCATCCAGATTCTTTTCCAGATTGTTTTCCTGAATGAGAGCATTGATCTGATTCGTCAGGTCTTCTACATCCTGATAGATTCCCTGTAACTCGTCCTCAAGACCTTTGCGGTATTCTTCATCGATGGCATCCGTAACGTCTCCGGTTTCAGCCACATCCTCAACGGTAGCTTCTGCAAGCTGTTCCGCTTCCCTCTGTGCCTGTTCAGCTCTGCGCTGTGTCGCGTCAGCACGGATGTCTGCAGCAGGATCAGGTGTCGCTGTCACGGAATTCTGTGCAGGTGCTACGGTCTGAGGACCAAGTGCACGGATTTCTTCGTACAGCTGTTTCTGTAATATTCTGTAATCGTTGACCAACTGGTCACGTTCTGCCTGTGCTTCTTTGTAGACCCGGTTCTTCTCATTCAGAACATTTGTATTATCAGCGATCTCACGGAGCTCACGGTTCTTGTTTACGATTTCCTGGCGTTTATTCCTGATCTGTTCCTGAAGCGGAACGATATTGGCATCGACCTTCGCTTTGTTTCTCTTGTCCAACGTAGATTTCAAACCGTCAGCGAATGTCTTATCCATCTGAATCTGAAGATTCTGTTCTTCTTTTACAGTATCAGCGTACTTCTGGTTGATGTCTTTTGTATAGTCTGACCAGGCTTTCCGCACACGGGAATCCCATTTCGCGAAGTCATCATCTGTCTGCCAGACAAGAGCATCGAGGTACGGCTGAACTGCTTCAGGCTGTACTTCCTGATAGAATTTTGTCCAGAGACCATCCTTCTGCTTCATCTGATCTGTATATTTCTTCGTGGTTTCATCAGTGAATCCGAGACCATTCAGAATACCGAGATAATTCTGTTCTGCCGTTGCATATACGCCAGCCCATTGTTCATTCAGAGCTTTCTGATGTTCAACATAAAGCGCACGGAATTCGTCCGTCTTCATGTTTTCCTTTACTCTCCGATTGAACAACTGCGTGTTAGCATCATGGCTCTTGATCCACAGGTCTGCCATCTGATCTGCCGTTTCCTGCCCGACCTTTATCGCTTCAGCAAAACCATAGTTTGCCGTATCATTCGCGACCTGCTCCGCTCTCCGTGCGAGGTCTTCCGCTAACCGTATGTTGGCAATAGCCTGTGCTCGTTCAATAACTTTATTGATGACCGCATCGATCTCATTACCGCGCTTCCCTTGCAGAGCTTTTTGCAGTTCAGCATAGATACCGCCCTTATTGAACAATTCAATGATCGCGTCTTCTGCATCGGTAATCCCCTGTCTCCGCGCAGCATCGACCAGCGTGTCCTGAATCGAAGGAATGATGAATGATCCGTAAATCGCGTTCTCGATTTCCTTCATGTTCACACCGGCAGAGATGGCAGAATAAATAGCATCCACCATTCCCGGAGCCTTGGAATTTATCAGGTTCTCCAGCTGTGGGTCCATCTTTCGGAAGTTTACACCCGGCTTCCAAGTACGAGCCATGTATGTCATCATGGCAGAGGCGTATATCTGTTTACTCTCTCGCTCTTCTACCCATCCTGAGATAGCACTAAAGAAACCGGCATGGTCGCTTACCCAGTCCAGTTTGCTGTCAACTTTATCGAAGAATTTATTCTTACCCTTCCGCTTTGAACGGATAGCTGCCCGCATCTTTTCCGATGCCTTACCACTATCCTTCTCAAGAATCCCTTCTGCCATAGATTCAGTAAAACGTCCTGGCTGGAATCCGAATCTGTCTGTCCAGTCATTGATAGCTTTCGGAGTCAGGAAGCCACCGTAACCGATAGCCGCCCTTGTCAGAACGTTGTTTACCACATTGTTCGCGAGATAAGACGGTGACAGACCCAACAGCCAGAGGTGCTGGAGTTTCTTTACGGTATCACCAAAGCGGTATACCCATCCTTCTTCCTGAATGTTGTATTTATTGATGAGCGTTTCCGTAACGCCATCGCTGATCCTTGAAGTGATCTGAAGCATCAGCGCACGAGGATCATAGGCTTTCGCATCCTTACCGGCAAACGGAGCCAGCATGGAGATCACACGGTCACCGAATTCTCTGCTCTCCACATCAATGTCGATACCAGGAATCTTGCCACCATTCTCATCAGCTTTGTTGATAATCATCTGGGCAAGAACCGTCTTCTGATCCTGATACTTCTGCATGATCTTATCAGGGGAAAGACCGAGAGCCTCAGACAATGTCATCAGCACCTGACGGTTAGGCTCAAGCTTCGCGTAATCCTGAATGACCTTATTGATTTCCTGTCTGCGTGTACGAACAGCCTGGGACAGATCCTCTTTGATGGAGTTGAACAGGATCGTCTTTGACGGTTTGCTGAACGGACTGTTCTCAGAAATTGTTTCAGGATTCTCCAGTTCGTCCACAAATTTCATTACCCTGTCGATGCGTGCCTGATCGTTATCGCCGGGTCTTGCAGACAATGCGTCTTCTATCCCTGTGGAAATGAAGTTCATGATGGAATCGCCAGCCATTGTAGCACGCCACTCAGGTGTAGTCTGGAACAGCTGTTTGATTTTCTCTGCACCACGCAAGAACGGATTCTTTATCTCATTCGGATTCTTGAGCGGTTCAAGACTCTTGAGGCTTCCATCTTCATTGATACCGGAAACCCTTCTGTCTCTTGCTGTCAGCTTACTTGGGTCTGTGGATTGCAGATTCTCCATATCCCATGTATTGATTACTTCGTCAATACCACCGGAGGATCTGATCTCTTTCCCAAACATACGTCCTACAGTTTCGATAAGTCCCTGTAATCCGGGAACCTGACCGGCAAGATCCATGCCGAGGTTTCCGATATTGTCATATGCTGCATTCGCAAGATTTTCATCGCCTGTAAGTTTTGCATAAGCGTAAATCTCACGAGACTGCATACCTTCCATCGTATTACCGGGATCGCCAATCTCATGTTCGATGAATTCGGAGTAGTTCGACAGATCGCCATATACTTCATTTACGGCATTGCCGAGCTCATACTCAAGCTGTTTCGGATTTGTTACGCCGTGATCCCATAGGTACTTACCATATTCCAACCAGTACATATAAGCATTCGTACCGAGCAGTTCTTCTGGAATCTCATAAACCCCTTCAAGACCGCTGTTGGCTCTGGTTGTCTGATTCCGTTCAAGGTGAATCCTATCTTCTGGATTATCCAGAACCGCTGAAAGAATATTTCTGACCTGACGCGACGCTCCCTGCCCATTTATACCAATAACATTCGCGCCCATATTAGGAACAAGGCTTCCTACGACATCGACAACTTCGGCAGGATATTCGCTGGATGCTCTCCCTTCGCCAAAAGCATAGTGCATGATTGTATCGATATTATTGATGAGAAAGTCCAGGTTCTCCCCAGCTTTACTCCAGTCTGTCCAGTCACCGCCACCGGCTTTTTCAAAACCGTAGGCAAGAGCACCCTGTGCCTGTGCACCTTTCTTATCGAGAATATCCGTCAGTTCAATAAACTTATCTAATGTATCGTTTCCTTTAATAAGATTCGCGCCTTTGGCATAGGAATAGGCTGCGGTCCCTGCCCATGCAGCACCATACACCAGACCGGCTGGACCTCCTACTGCAACAGCAAGAAGCTTCGCAACAGTTGCCGGTCCTCCTGCGGACGCAAGTGAACTGATAACAGGCTGAGAAAACCTCTGATAAGGTTTGCGGTTCTTCACATCCGTGCCTGCTGTCCCAGGCATGAAGTTGAAGTTTAGCTTTCCAGAACGGGATAGGCTCTCGTAGTCAGCAGAAGTTTTGTCGATATCATGGAGCTTGTACGGAGAATTTGCTTTGATGCTGTCAACCTGATCCTGAGAAAGAACTCCTTCCTCTCCTTCAAATGAAGTAGTGTTCATTTTGTTGTTATGGTAGGAATAGAACTGAGCCTGTTGTTCAGCTTTTATCTTTTTCTGCTCTTCCTGATACGCATCTTCTATCGGCTTGATCGTTTCCTGCCACAGCTGTGTAGACGTATCCCAGCCGGGATCACCGTAACGCCATTCGTTAGGATTGTTATTCTTCATTCCTGTGACATAGTTAGCAATAGCATCGACCTGCTCATTTGTCCAGTTAGCGTCAGGCGTGTATGTCGGATTTTTCCTGTTAGTCTGTTCTTCTACAAACCATGACGGCTTGTAGTATATATCCCAGGCACGAGGTGCTGGAGTATCAGATTCGGGAGTCCATTCCGGTTCTACAGGTGCTGGCTGAAAAGTATCTACCGCATTTTCAGGAACATAAGAATCTGGCGTGAAATTCCCAGCAGATACAATATTTTCAGTTTCTTCTTCAGGAAGCCATTGGTCCGTATTGTTCATTGACTGCGAACCTTCAGCCATGTAATTAGTCCATTTACCCATAATTAGAAGCTCCAGTTTTTCATGATGTTATAAACTCTGTTCTGCCGTTGGCTTGTAGTCGAAGGAGTTACATTGCTTCTCCCTACACTACCATTGCCATAGTTACCATAGTAACCACCACTGCTGTTTGATCGAGGAGTATAGCTGCTACTGTATCCTCCATTGTTGTAACCGCTACTGTAACCGCTGTACCTGTTATATCCACCGGAAGACTTTCCGCTGTAACCGCTTCCGCTGTAACCGCTGTATGATCTTCCGCTATAGCTACCGCTCCCACCTGATTTAGAACCACCGCCTGATCCAGAACCGCTTCCAGACCCATTCGGTGCTTTGAAGAAGAAGTTAGCGAGGTCTTTTTCGCTCAATACTCCCTGGTTGATAAGACCCTGGAGTGCCGGCATCTTATTCAAAAACAGCTGTGCGAGACGCTCGTATTCAGCTTCGGTCATTCCAGTAAGTTCACGGCTGAATCCATCCCTTAGCCTGTTCAGATCACCGCCACCCACAAAGTTTGCAAGCAGTTCTTCCATCCCAGCTCGTTCTTCCGGTGTGAGTCCTTCGAACACGGAATCAAGACCGCGCCATGCAGATTCGCCATTCCGTCCACCGTTCGGATTTACATACATAGAAAGAACCTGATCAGGCGTGTAGTGATATGTAGAGGTTACATTCCCGGTATAGGGTTTGTATCCTGTTACGGTTTTTCCATCGTCACTCAGGATCGCTTCTGTAAACGTGCCGTCAGGATTTCTGAAAATGGTATTACCTTTGTCATCAAAGTAATCTACGCTGTTAGAAAATTCGTTGTACGCAGCGTTTCCATTACCGTATTCATCGACTGTAGGAATTGCCATATCTTCAGGCAGGATACCTGACCCGGCAAGAGCAAAGTCATAATGCTGATTTCCCTGTGCATCTGTTGCACGAGCCAGAGGATTCATATGTTCTGCTGCCCTTCTATACAGTTCAGCAGAAATCTGACGGTCATTCATACCGAGGTCTTTGAACCGCTGATATTCTTTTTCAAGTTCTTCTGCATACTGCGTATCGCCTGTAAGATATCTAAACGTTTCAGCAAATGCCTCCGGCGGTATATTGCGAGGATCCCCATTTGCGAGCTCATTCGCATAAGTAGAATTCAGATCGGAGAATTCTTTTCTAACTTCCTGCTCTATTTCTCCGTACCGTGGTTCATTGAAAAGCGGATTTATATTCGAAACGTAGTTCTCTACAAACCTATCGTAATCATTAGTCCCCTCTGGAATTCCAGCATCTCGCGCAGCTTTATCAGCCTGTTCCCATGCTTCTGTGTATGATGGAGGATTCACAACGTTATCCGCTGTGGAAGTTGAAGGCGGCGTGTACTTACTTACATAGTTGTCAACAAATCTATCGTAAGCTGCTGTGCCGGGAGTCAGACCAGCTTCAATTGCCGCATCTGATGCCAGAGTTACAGCATCACCATAACCGCTACCTGATGTTGCCCAGTCAACTAAATCTTTCTTCATTGGCTGAGTAACTTCTCTCGCAGCACGAACAAGCCTATCTGTGAATTCTCGTGTTTCCTGCTGAGAATCCTTTAGGGCTGTTTTCAATTCTTTTCCGGTAATGTCAGGTCTGTCATCGACTAACTCATCGTCAGCCTGAATCTGCCTAACCAGGTCTGCAAGCCGATCCCTTCTCTGTTGTTCAAGAATGTCAGCACCAGGAGATTCCGGGTCAATCGCAGGTAAGTTTCCATAAAGATCAGATACCTGCTGTGTAAGCCATCCGTCAGATTCTGACGCATTATACAATCCAGCTAAAGCGTCAAGAATCACATCGTCAGAATTAGTGATAGCCGTATCGTAATCGGAAACAACTTCATGGGCAGCATTTCCTAAACCTTCTAAGAATGGATTAGTTCCAGAAGAATTGTCAGACGGCTGCATCAATTCACGACCTCGATAAAAACCAGAATACGGCTGGCGTGCATCATTGTTTCCGGTGTACTTCGGATAACTCTTGCCAAGCCATTCCGTCAGCGGATTATCTGAGTTGTTATATGCCTGGATTGCGTTCTGGATACCAACCTCTGTAGGATTCGGCACAGTAACGTTTGGTCCTACGCTAAGACCAGGAATATCCATCTTGAATGCAAGAGGATTCGTGACTGGAGCAGGCGTTTCTTCTGTAGTAGTAGGTCCGGTATAGAATTCTGTCTGATCTTCTGTCTCATCAGCAGTCATCTTTGAGCCAGCCTTGAAAGCATTCTTAGACTGCTCCGTAGTTGTATAGACAGGTTGCATGAGCTCACGCCCACGATAATAGTCTGCGTTTTTATTTCTCTGTCCGTATAATTCCGGTTGCTGTCCAGTATATTCAGGATATTCCCCAGCGTATTTCCCGGCTCGTGTGGTTGTCGTGGTTGTTGAGGTTGCCGCAGGAGTAGTCCTGGGATATCGTGCATCATACCGCTGATTCCCCGGAGTCGCATCACGAAAATAATTTACAGGATTATTTACCTGAGTTCCTGGTTGTTCCTCAATCGTATCTGCCTGTGGTATTGTTTCAGGCTGGGTATTTACAGGATTGTTTATTTCGTTGGCACTTTCAACAGCCTCTCTCGCGTCTGCCTGACGCTGTTGTGCTGCCGCAATTTCAGCCTGACGAGATGCTTCTTCCTGTTGTCTCTGCTGTTCCTGTTGCTGGCGTATCGCTTCCGCTCGCGCTAATGATTCCTGGTAAGCTCTCTGTTGAGCTTCGGCAGCAGCTTGCTGTTGTCTTTGGAGTTCTTCACGTCTTGCACGTTCTTCCGCAGATTTCCGCTGTGCTTCTTCATATGCCTGACGCTGTCGCTCTCGTTCAGCTTCTTCAGCTTGCTGTTGCCGTATTGCTTCAGCCCTTGCCAAAGACTCTTCATAAGCTTTACGCTGTGCTTCGGCAGCAGCCTGATTCTGACGCTGTACCTCTTCCCGCCTGGCTTTTTCTTCGGCAAGTTTTCTCTTTCGTTCGGCTACAGCATCATCCTCATCATTGTTATTCACAGGATTATTTACAGGGGTAGAATACTGAGACCAGTATTCATTCATTTGCTGTTGAGCGTTCTCTGCAAGCTGCCGATATTTGTTTGAGCCGTTATCCTCTACGGCAGTCGCTCTATTATTTCCGTATGCCATAATATCAAATCTCCTCGTTCGTCAAAGGATTGGGGTTTTCAGATTTCCCCTTCAATTGTTTGATGAGCATATCTGCCACGTCTTCCATATCGGGCATATAAAACTCAGCCTGCACATTATCTATCTGATCGTTGATCCGTTGCTGTGCACGAACGAATGCGATTTCAATATCACGGTTGGTTATCATCCTATCATTCCTCCACCACCCGGAAGAAGACCGCCCATCTCAGGAGGCATCGTGCCAATCATTCCACCGCCTCCCAACCGTTCAGCCTGTCCTTCGGGCATCTGTTCCTGACCTGTAGGATTCATGTTGTTGTTCATAGCCTGGTTCTGGATCATCGCCAGCACATCAGTTTCAAGCTGTTGTCCTCGCGGAATGTTCTGAGCTCCACCCATGTTCATCTGCTCCTGCTGTTGAAGCATAGCCTGTTCCTGCATAGCTTCTTCCTGCTGTCGCTGGATGCTTCTCTGCTGTGCTTCCTGTGCCTGTTGGTTAGCCATCGCCAGCTGCTGTTGCTGTGCCTGTTGTGCCTGTTGCTTCTTCATCTGCATATCCTGGATGATCTCCTGGATACGGTAATCCGTAAACGCCTGTTCAACTTTCTCACTCAGCATCTTGTTATTCATTTCCTCAGTATTCTCCACACCGATGGTATTTTCCTGAGTCCATTCCTTAGATGCCAAACCGTTCGCCAGAATGATCGCAGCTTCGTTAGCTCTCTGCAATCTTTCCTGTGGCTGGGTCATATCGAGCTTGCAGGTGATCTCATAATCAGCCGGGATGTCCTTATAAGAGAACTGGATATTGTCATGCTTATAGGTGATCTTCCGTTCCTTCATCGTCAGCAGGGCAAGATCGACAGCGTTTGCCAGAGCCATACCGCATTGAATCTGCGTGGACTGGAGCGGAAGCCGGGATGCCACACTAAGCAGAGATGCTTCAGAGAAGTTTGCCCCGCCGCCGGCTTCACCAAAGGCAGTATCGAGAACCGTGCTCTTGTCAATGTAGTCCTTATACATCTGCCCCATATTCTGCATTTCCGTTGTCAGGAAGCCTTTGCTCTGGATAAAGTCCAAGGTCTCGCCCTTTGACAGATCAGCTTTCAGCACACCGTCATCATTGTTCAGCTTCATCTTGCTGTTCATGTCATGCGTCCATACAAGCAGAGGCATACACCCTAAAGCAAATAGGTTGGATGTGGTCACCGTCAGATAAAGGTTCTCGCGTTCCCATAAGCGAGATTGTGCCAACGTATATAACAAAGGTTGTCTTGACTGGTCACTCCGATCAAAGAGAGATGACCCGTCTGACATGGTCACAGCAATGGGGATGCATGGCAGATTATGCTCGCAGCAGATGATATTGTCATAATCCAGATCGACAGCGTAATACTTGAGATCATAGAAGGTCTTCAGCGTTGTCCACCCGGATCCTGCCATCTTCTTCTGGAGATCAGGTCTGTCTTCAAGAAGGGCAGCGTAGTTCGTCCGCACCCAGGCTTTCTCTACCTGGACCTCACGATAGAAAGCGGACAGCCCAAACTTATCGAATTCGGGATAGCCTGTCTTCGGATTCCATACATCAAAGAACATAGGGGTAAGCTTACCGATCCGATCTACGCGCTTATCGTCAGGATTGAATGCCTTATAGTCCTGGATGGTATTGATACCGACATGAGCTTCACCGTAAAGGAGCATACTCAAAATGATCTCATGGTGAAGCGGTCTGCCGTTTACCTTGCCTGTCCTCTGCCACATAAGGGAGATGAACTTCTCCAGATTCTCGATCACTTCAGGTTCTGCGGTATCGGAACGCACCTTGAACTTCGGGTCCTGAGAGATCAGCAAACGCCATGCTCCCTGAATCTTATTCCTCGCAGTGGGGGAAATGGTCTGCTTGATATTGTCGGCAGCCTTTCTCCGTCTGATATCATGCTTCCAGTTCATGTTGTACATATCCTCATAAAGCTGGAACATGGCATCTCGCTGTGAGTACTGGTTCTTCAAATCACGGGAGTGCTGGACGATCTCCTGGTATTCCCGTGAGTTTCTGTCAAATTGCTTATAATCTTTTATCTCCATAACACTCCTATGCAAACAGCATCCTCATGATACTGTAGTGGCTTACCTCTTCCTCTTCTTCATACTGTGACGGTCGCTGGTCCTCATAAACAGCCGGTTCCTTGAAGCGGGACAGACCGTAACGCAGAGCATCGTAAGCGTGATCCTCTTCATCCGTGTTGACATCTTCGGGATCGTTAGGATCAGTTGTAAGCGTATCGAGCTGTCCGATCAGATGCTCGCACCCTGGGGCGATGATGATGCCCGGCAGACCATCAGGTCTATCCTCTAACAGGTTATCGATCTTGATCTTCCCTGCTTTTCGCCAGCGCGTCCCTGGGGTAAGAACAAGACCGTACTGTGCATATTCATCTGCGGCATTCGTGGAGAGGTCGCTTTCGTATTCACGAGCCATCGCGGGATCGCAGAAGGTGACAAGGATATCTTCCTCGTCTGAGGTCTTCTGCGTGATGCGTGTGACCTGCTGTTTTACGGAAAGACGTGCAGCGTAATCCTCGCGGTATACATACACACGTCCGTAATTCTGATTGATCGCGATCCACAGATGGCAGTAAGGTTTGCGTGAGCCGTAGTCGATACCGCCCACACGGATCCAGTTATCGTCAATAACGTAATGCTTGCCATTGATGTCGAACGCAAACGCGCTACCCGATTCGGCAACGTGCTTCTTCCGGTTGAACTTGAAAGCAGCTCCGTCATTGATATCCCAGTTACCTTTGAGGAAGCGTTCCCTGAGATGCTCGCTGGAATACTTCTCCAGCTTATCGCGCTTGTAATCCTCACCCATACCGGGAGCATTGTTATCCGTAGTCTCAGAATGAATAGAACGGGTGTCAGTTTCAGTACCTGAACGCCACGGTTCAATGAACTTCTTCTTCACCCATTGATGACCGATACCGCCGGGGTTGGTCGATGCGTACATTCTGGGATAATAACCGGCAACGGCAAGACGGAGGTTGCCCCACATGGCTTCATAGTCTTCCTGCTTGATCATCGTTAGTTCATCGTAGATCAGGAGAGAATGGTTCTCACCGTTGTATTTGATGATGTCACCGGAAGTGTTGTAACCACCGACCTGAATAATGGAGCCGTTGGGGAAGGTAACTTCCTTTTTACCGATGTTACATGGAATATGTCGGAAAGCCGTAGCCAGCTCATTGAGGTGCTCAGAAGCGGAAGCCTTTTGTTTACGCATGAAAAGGCATCGGATGCCGGGATACTTCAGGCATTCATAGGCAGCCTGGATCAGTTCGGCATGGGATTTACCACCGCCCTTCGGTCCTTCCATGAGGATCTCCTGGACCTTGCCAGGACCGCACTCTAATGTAGCTCTGTGAAACGCTAACTGGGATTTATTGGGAACGTACTGAGCCTGTAAGAAGAAATCGATCATATCGTCAGGGAGTCCAGCCTGGACTAAATAGGCGATATAAGTGCGGATAGCCTCCTGTTCAAGGCTATCCTGCTGTGGTTCCGGATTCTTCCGCGGTCTCCCTCTCTGTCCCATAATCTACCTGCTCTGCCTCTATCGGCATGACATCTATAACCGGCATAGGCTCCGGAAGATTTCCCCTGATACCGGCGATCAGTTCCATAAAGGTGCTGTCCTTCGCCCCAAATGTATTGGAAATCTCCTGACGCTTCACACGTCCACCGGCTTCCTTCGCAATATCATCGAGCAGACCGCGAAGCTGCTGGAGTATCTTGGCTCTCTGTTCCGGTCTGATCTCATCATACTCACCGAGAAACTGATCTCTTGTGAGGAGATAGAGATTCTCCAGCTCCTGTATCCGCTCTTCGCTGTCGTTCAACTTCTTTCTGCTCATAGTTAGATTATATCATATAAGCGATTATTTATCACTCATATTTAGTTTTGAAAATGTTATGGTATAATAAATATGCCATTGGAAAAACTCTTTCTCTATTTTGGGTATCCTCCAAAAATGGCGTCCTCTGTTGCACAATTGGCAGTGCGGTGGGCAAGAGCAGATAAGGGAGAGGTCTGCATCACTACTCATGTACGTTACAGGTTCGAGCCCTGTCAGAGGAGCATAGAACCCTGAACGCTTGTCCGGTTTACCCTTCGTTTCACGGACAGCGGACCGATCAGGGTCTTTTATAGGAAATGCAGGATAGCCTTAAATCCTGCTTTATTCTCGAATAGCTCAGTTGGCAGAGCGGGTGCCTGTTAAGCACCATGTCGATGGTTCAAGTCCATCTTCGGGAGCCTCGATCCTGTAGAGCGAAGTTGATTGTAGCTTACGATCTGCCGGGCGATAATTGGGTTTTACGTTCGCTGTCTTCCGTGAAACTGAAAAGGCAGAAGGGCGGAGGAGACTTCTTTGCTTTGTGAATTCTCAGTTGATGTCTACCGCCCGTATAGCGGGATAGAGCAGCGGAAGCTCGTTGGTCTCATAATCCAAAGGTCACCGGTCCGAATCCGGTTCCCGCTACTGTGCAAGAAGACGCCGGGAATATGACTGTACCGGACAGGTCTGACAGGAGCCTGTGTAAACGAAAGTCCTGTCTTTTTTTATATAAGGAGGAATCATGCCGGTAATCCGAATCTATCATTGGGATAAGAAGATCAAGAAACCATGCAGCATATCGTACAACACGGACAAGGCTGAATTCGTCTGTAACGTCCCCGAAGGAAGACTCCTCAAAAAGAAAAAGAAATTCAACTTCTATATCTATAACCCAAGAGGCAAAACCAAAAAGGAACAGATAAGGGAAGTCCCTTACCTTGAAGCTAAAGAACTCATCAGAAAGTGGGGAACCCGCGAACAGTTCTGCAAGTACTTCACAATCATGAACGCAGACGGTACCTATAAACAGGGCAACACTCATGTGGTCATCGACCAGGTCCATATGGCTAAACTCAAACGCACAGCTTCCATGCTCTCCCTCTCTATGAAAGATACCCTCGCCTACCTTATCGATAAGTACGATGACATGGCTAACTATAACAGGTCCTTCACTTCCCATAAGAAAGGTTACCGCGTTACCCCTGCCGATATTACCGATCTTACCTCATAAAATAACTTGTCTATACAAGTGTCCCTTAAGGAAAGAAAGAATTAAAGAATGAAATAAATGAGATAAGGAAAGAAAGAAAGAAACGCTCCGCGATCCGCGACTTCTATCAGTTGTCCATCCGCGATTCCCGGAACCCTGAAATTTTTTTCACCCCCATCTTTTTCGTGATGCCACGAAATTGATCCAGGGGGCTATTTGTTTTTCTTTTAAAATTTTTTGAGGGGAAGATTTGGGAGCAATAGAGGTGTGTATGTGGAATATGTCACACATCTCGTTCTCGTTGCCCTCGACCAAGCCGCCACCGGTGGTGTCGGTGCGCATTTCGTATAGTTTAACAGAGGTGTCCAGGTATGCATTATTTGGGTTTGATAAGTCAACTTATCGCACCCATTGCGTATAGTCGCCGAGGAGATGCCGAATAGACGGTTAGTTATGCATAACTATGCGCGACGCATCGGCATTCCGATGTTTGGTTAGTATATTCTAACTACCCAGGATACTTTACATTTGTTCTAATTTGAAAGACATATTCAATCTCCTACTATTCATTAAATAAATACTCAATAAATACACGGTCTATTCAGTTACGTGATACCAACTCATGCGATACGATACGGTCATAATCCAATTACATCCAATGAAAATTATTTTCATCAATCCAGGGATATGGTAATTATTTTCATAAAATACCATATTTTTTCAAAAGTGAAAACCTCGTCTAAGGGCATAAAAACGCATTCTAAGCGGTTTTTCCGTTTTAGGTCATATTATATGCCGAAAAATAAAACGTAATGTATTATCACTATGGTGTCTTATACGATGTTTGTTGTTCTAATTACGGTCATTTTTTCAGGTTTTATTGCGTATAACCGCCGACATAATTTCATGCTTGTTCTATAATAATTCTTTAAGATTCGCAGTCGTTTTCTTTAAGGTAATGCGTTAATATATACTTCCTATTATATACACGCGTGAGGATCTTGCTTGTCTGTACAACATGACAAATGTCATATAAAAAATATGACTTAAATCACTATTGACGTTTTGTGATATCTCATGGTAAACTTTAGTTACAATCAAGAAATTGATTGAGCCTCTAGTAGGCGGACAGCCGTTGCGGTTCTAAGGCGCGTTTGCAGCCGAAGTCTCCGACCTTCGGTCGGTTGAGTAGGCGAGCGTGATAGGCTTGCAATCGTGAGTTAGTCATCTAACAAGTGATTGACATCGTTGCAAGTGAATTAAGGGCATATCCCAAAAGGCGCGGTCCTCCCTTTATAGTATACGAGTAGTGTTAGACTCTGTTCAGCCTCCTAACCGTCAATTCTAATCGATAGATGCCTACTAGAATAGCAAAAGAAATTAACTCATATAAGAATAGCAAACGATGCCGAATGAATTTTTATAGGAATATAAAAACGAGAGGCATCACATAAATTCTCATATGGGATTTCTTTTATAGCTTATAAGCCATCCTGGTTTGTAGGCTATAGAGGAAAAAACAAACAACAAAAAAAGGAAGAAAAAAATGATTTATAAAGGTTTCAAAATTACTAAAGGTTTATTCGATGATTATGAATTCATTCATAATGAAGAAAAAATCTCATGCGCTTCGCTGCGCGTTGCTAAAGTTGAAATCGATAGCATTCTAAACGAATGCGAAGCGGATAATTTATCGGAATCCCAAAAGGTAAAAATCATTAACGAGGCTGTCGCATTGTGGTTTTCTGACGATGATTCCGATAAAGCTAATAAGAGATTCGCAGACTTATGGGTAAAGATGACTAAAAACAATCTTAAAGATAGGTTTTTTGAGGCTTGTTCTTCATATGCCGAATAAAGTTTATCGCTTTTTACCGCTTACATCTATTCGGATGCAAGCGGAATAAAGGTTATAAACCTAAAATAATAATCCGTTTGTGCTCAACTCTCACCTATCACACAAACGGAATCAACAATCTATTTTCACTATGAAAGGAAAATATCATGCTCAACTATTCTACCACAATTCTCAATATCGTTCTTGCCATTGTTGCAAAAGTAGTTTTTCTCATTCGCTCTATCAAAGCAAGCGGAAAAGAGATCTCTCTCCATATCTCTCGTGAAAATAAAAAGCTTAAGCCGAATTCGGCAACTGCTTTTATCATTTGGAATCTCCCATCTGTTTTTACATGCCCTTTCCGTACTATCCATTGTCTGCTCTCATGCTATGCTCGTAAAGCGGAAAATGCATATCCGCAAGTACTCCCATCGCGTACCGAAAATTATCTGATGTCATTACTTCCTAACTTTGTTGAGCTTATGACTGATGAAATCCTTCGCATCGCAAAAGGAACGAAAAAACCTATCATCATTGTTCGTGTCCATGAAAGCGGAGATTTCTACAATCAGAAGTATGCAGATAAATGGCTGCAGATTATGGAAAATTGTCTTGTGGATAAACGCATCCGCTTCATCGCATATACAAAGTCGTTCCCATACTTTGACGGTAAAAAGTTACCTTCGAATTTTTCTCTCCGCGCTTCCATTTGGGATGATACTTCAGAAGAACAGAAAGCAATCGTAAAGCGTAACGGATGGCCCATCTATACCGCGGTCAAAAAGTTCTCTGCTAAAGACTTATTCCATCAATGCAGATGCTCTGACT
>Ga0310786_10005312_pt1 | contig 17558 bp, 15 predicted proteins | sample AusTroGonzalo_MG_FD_203881 | JGI IMG/M metagenome (GOLD analysis project Ga0310786, IMG submission 203881) | Bovine rumen microbial communities from tropical cattle in Woodstock, Queensland, Australia - Gonzalo_03 (v2) (version 2) | ecosystem: Host-associated > Mammals > Digestive system >... | reverse complement strand
CTAACGACTTTCAAGGCCTAAGGCCGGGAAAGTCAAAAAATGCCGAGCACCAAAGGTGCGAGTGTCTGCCGGATGGCAAATCAAGCGTCTATGTTTGCGTATGTTGCGTTACGCTCGATAAATTCGCGGCGGGTTCCTACATCTTCACCCATCAGCATGCTGAAGATGCGGTCAGCCTCGGCGGCGTCCTGGATGTGGACCTGTTTGAGCAGGCGGTTTTCGGGGTTCATTGTGGTTTCCCAGAGCTGCTCTGGATTCATCTCACCCAGACCTTTGTAGCGCTGGGTTACGATGTTCTGCTCAAGTCCTCCGCCGTACTGGTCTATGAAGCGCTGGCGCTGAACGTCATCGTAGCAGAACTCCTTGACCTTACCCTTTGTACAGAGGTAGAGGGGCGGGGTGGCTATGTACAGGTGACCGTTCTCAATGAGTTCCGGCATGTAGCGGAAGAACAGGGTCATGATAAGGGTGTCGATGTGCGAGCCATCGACATCGGCATCGGTCATGATGATGACCTTGTAGTAGCGCAACTTATCATAGTTGGCAGCCTTGGAATCTTCGGGGTTAAGACCGAAGCGTACGCCCAGGGCCTGAATGATGTTGTTTACCTCTTCATGGTCAAAGGCCTTGTGCCACATTACGCGCTCCACGTTGAATATCTTACCACGGATGGGCAGAATAGCCTGGGTATGACGGTCACGGCCCTGCTTGGCGCTGCCGCCTGCGGAGTCACCCTCAACAATGAAGAGTTCGCAGTTGGCGGGATCCTTGTCGGAGCAGTCAGCCAGCTTGCCGGGAAGTCCGCTGCCTGAGAGCGGGCTCTTGCGCTGTACTTTCTCGCGTGCATTACGGGCTGCGACACGTGCCTGGGCAGCAAGGATAACCTTATCTACAATCAGTTTGGCCTCCTTGGGATGTTCTTCAAGATAGAAAGTCAGGGCCTCGCCTACAGCCTGCTGTACGGCACCTGCCACCTCGCTGTTGCCAAGTTTGGTCTTGGTCTGGCCTTCGAACTGTGGTTCGGCAACCTTTACTGAAATGACGGCAGTGAGACCTTCGCGGAAATCCTCACCTTCAATCTCAACCTTGGCTTTCTCAAGGAACTTGTTGTCATCGGCATACTTCTTGAGTGTGCGGGTGAGAGCGGTGCGGAAGCCGGCCAGATGGGTGCCGCCTTCTATCGTGTTGATGTTGTTTACGAATGAACGGATGGTCTCCTTGTACTCCGTGTTGTAGAGAATGGCAACCTCAATGGGTACTCCCTGTTTCTCCGTATTCAGGTAGATGGGGTCCTGGATGAGATGGACACGGTTCTCATCTATGTAGGCCACGAATTCCTTGAGACCTTCATTTGAGAAGAATGTGTCTTTCTTGGGTTCACCCTCCTCCATTACACGGTAGTCGGTGAGTGATATGCGGAGTCCGGCATTCAGGAATGCCAGCTCATGCAGGCGTGCAGCCAGGATATCATACTTATATTCTGTTGTGGTGAATATGGAGCCGTCGGGCCAGAAAGTCTGGCGGGTACCGTTGATATCAGTGGTGCCTACGCATTCAACACCAGTTACCGGTTTGCCGCAGGCATATTCCTGACGATATACCTTGCCGTCACGGAACACCTCTGTGATCATCTTGGTGGAGAGGGCGTTTACGCACGATACACCTACACCGTGCAGACCGCCGGAGACCTTGTATGAGCCCTTGTCAAACTTACCGCCGGCATGCAGTACGGTCATTACAACCTCAAGAGCTGATTTGTGCTCCTTGGGGTGCATGTCAACCGGGATACCTCGGCCGTTGTCCTGAACGGTTATGGAACCGTCCTTGTTGATGGCAACCTCAATGTGGGTGCAGTATCCTGCCATTGACTCGTCAATGGAGTTATCGACCACCTCATATACCAAGTGATGCAGGCCCTTCTCGCTGATATCACCAATATACATTGCAGGGCGCTTGCGCACTGCTTCCAAACCTTCCAGAACCTGGATGTTCTGCGCGGAGTAGTTGGCCTGTCCGTTGTTGAATTCGTCTGTCATTCTATGTATTTTTAAACATACAAAGATAGTGAAAATGGTTGATACCACATTGTTTAAAAATGAAAAATTTATTGTTGTTTTCAACAAGTATTATGCACTTTCCTACATATTTATTGGGCCTTTTTTGTATTTTTGCCGGACGAAACGGGATATTCCGTATTTTAATACAAAAAGCATGAATACTAAAGTACCAGTCGGAAAGAAAATCCGCTCCCTGAGGGAGTCAAAACAGATGGAGATTGAAGTGCTGGCCGAACGTGCCCAGCTCTCTGTGGAACAAGTCAAGGCAATTGAGGATGACGGCCCGCTGCCAGGTCTGGCACCTCTGATCAAGATTGCCCGTGTTCTGGGCGTCCGTCTGGGTACTTTCCTGGATGACCAGCAGAGCGTGGGTGCCGTAGTAAGCCGCGCACAGGACGAACGTGAAAGTGTACGCTTCTCTAACCATGCGGCAGGGGGCCATGAGAACATGATTTACCATTCTCTTTCAGAAGGTAAGGATAACCGTCATCTGGAACCGTTCGTAATTGACATTCTTCCTGATGAGAATTTCAGCTTCGATCTCTCTACACATGAAGGTGAGGAGTTCATCTATGTGCTTGACGGTCAGGTGGAGATCAACTATGGCAAGAATACATACGTTCTTGAGAAAGGTGACAGCATCTATTACGATTCAATAGTGAAACATCATGTACACGGCTACAAAGGCCAGAAGGCCCGTATCCTTGCAGTGGTTTACACTCCCATCTGATCATATATGTACCAGTTATCGGAAAGAACATTAGGAGACTGGCTGGAGCATTGGGCACAGGTTTCTCCTGACCGCGAATATATAGTCTATTCGGACCGTGACCTCCGTTTTACATGGAAACAGTTCAATGAGAGGGTCGATGACATGGCACGCGGTCTTATAGCCATAGGCGTGACTAAAGGTACCCATGTAGGTCTTTGGGCCCAGAATGTACCTGACTGGCTTACATTCCTGTATGCATGTGCCAAAATTGGTGCCGTTTGCATAACGGTCAACACTAACTATAAACAGAATGAGCTGGAATACCTGTGCAAGGATTCCGATATGCATACCCTGTGCCTTACCGACGGCACATGGGAGAGCAATTACGTGGATATGACTTACGCCATGCTGCCGGAACTGCGCGAGTGTCAGCGCGGACATCTGGAGAGCAAAAGGTTTCCCATGCTCAAGAACGTGGTGTACATCGGTCAGGAGAAGTACCGTGGCATGTACAACACTGCCGAGATCCTTCTGCTTGGTGAGAATACCGATGATGACGAGTTCCTGCGTCTGCGCAAGTCAGTGAACTGCCACGATGTGGTGAACATGCAGTACACATCAGGTACTACAGGATTCCCCAAGGGCGTAATGCTTACTCATTACAACATAGCCAATGACGGTTTCCTGACAGGTGAACACATGAAGTTCACTCAGGAGGACAAGCTCTGCGTATGCGTGCCGCTGTTCCACTGCTTCGGCGTGGTTCTGGCTACAATGAACTGTCTTACCCACGGATGTACTGAAGTCGTGGTGGAAAGATTTGACCCGCTGGTGACTCTGGCGTCGGTCCATAAGGAGCGTTGTACCGCGCTTTACGGCGTGCCCACCATGTTCATTGCAGAACTGAACCATCCAATGTTCGATATGTTTGACCTGTCATGCCTGCGTACCGGTATCATGGCGGGCTCACTCTGCCCAATTGAGTTGATGCGCAAGGTTGAGGAGAAGATGTATCTGCATGTAACCAGTGTGTATGGACTTACCGAGTCATCACCCGGTATGAGCCAGACCCGCATAGACGATCCGGATGAGGTCCGTTATACTACCGTGGGTCGCGACTATGAATTCGTTGATGTCAAGGTTCTTGATCCTGAAACCAACAAGGAGGTTCCGGTAGGTACCCAGGGTGAGATGTGCTGCAAGGGATTCAACGTGATGAAGGGTTACTATAAGAATCCGCAGGCAACCGCTGAGGTGATTGACGAGAACGGTTACCTGCACTCAGGTGACCTGGGCGTGATGGATGAGAACGGAAATTATCGCATAACGGGACGTATCAAGGATATGATCATTCGCGGCGGTGAAAACATCTATCCGCGCGAGATTGAGGAGTTCCTCTATCACTTGCCCGGCGTACGTGACGTTCAGGTGGCTGGCGTGCCCTCAAAGAAATATGGCGAGGAGGTGGGCGCGTTCATCATCCTTGATGAAGGTGCAAAGCTTACCGAAGAGGAGGTGCGTGACTGGTGCCGCGGTAAGATAGCCCGTTACAAGATACCCAAGTACGTGTTCTTTGTAAAGGAATATCCGCTCACGGGTAGCGGCAAGATACAGAAATTCAAGCTTCGCGAGCTTAGCCTCAAGTTGTGCGAGGAACAGGGAATAGAAGTGGTCTGATTATGGAAATAAACGAACAAATCAAACAAATGGCCATGCGTCTGCGCGGACTCCGCGAAGACCTTGAGATGACCGTTGAGGAGGTGGCGCAGAAGTGCGGAATCACTCCCGAAGAGTTGAAAAGATATGAGTCAGGTGAATCGGATATTCCGATGAATTTCCTGTGCAATGCCGCAAACGTGCTGGGTGTTGAGCCGTTGGAGCTGTTTGCCGGTGATGCGCCTACCATGAGCAGCTATTGGCTGGTCCGCAAGGGAAAAGGACCGGTCATAGAGAGGCAGAAAGCTTACAAATATCAGGCCCTGGCCATGGGATTCAAGCATGCCAAGGCTTCACCGTTCATTGTGACGGTAGATCCCAAAATGGAGAGCGAGATGCATCTGAACTCACATGAGGGCCAGGAGTTCAACCTTGTGCTCAAGGGTTCCCTTCTGCTGAGCATAGGCGGAAAGGAACTGGTGCTTGAGCCTGGTGACAGTATATACTTTGATTCAACACAGCCGCACGGAATGAAAGCGCTCAATGGTGAGCCTGCCAGGTTCCTTGCCATCATATTCTAAACCTTACAATGTTAGAAAAATATTTACAAAAAGTAGAGTTTGACTCTCTGGAGGATTTTCAGAAGAATTTCAAAATAATTGTTCCGGATAACTTCAATTTCGGTTACGATGTTGTCGATGAGTGGGCTCGTACCAATCCTGACAAGCTGGCTTTGCTCTGGACCAATGACGAGGGTGAGGAATACCGTTACACTTTTGCCGACATAAAGCATAAGTCTGACCGGGTTGCTGCATTTTTCCAGTCTTTGGGCATAGGACGCGGTGACTGCGTGATGATGATGCTCAAACGCCGTGCTGAATTCTGGTTCTCGATTGTCGCATTGCACAAGTTAGGTGCGGTTGCAATTCCTGCCACTCACCTTCTTACCCCCAAGGACCTTGTCTATAGGGCCAATTCGGCACATATAAAGATGATTGTATCGGCCGACGAGCCTGTCATGATACAGCATGTCAATGACTGTCTCAAGGATGCTCCCTCCGTGAAGGTGCTCGTTGCCACCGGCTCCTATTGCGAAGGCGGTTGGCACAGCATGGACGATGGCGTGAAGAACGCACCTGAGTTCCGCAGGCCGGAGTATGTGAATGACAATCATGATATTTCGCTTCTGTATTTCACGTCGGGTTCAAGCGGTAACCCCAAGATGGTGGCGCACAATTTCCTTTATCCTTTAGGACACATAGTCACCGCCAAGTACTGGCATAACGTGAATGAGAACAGCCTTCATCTTACCGTGGCTGATACCGGATGGGGCAAGGCCGTATGGGGAAAACTCTACGGGCAATGGCTGTCAGGTGCGGCGGTGTTTGTCTATGACCACGAGAAGTTCACTCCGGCCAACATACTGGCTGCAATGGCAAAATATAAGGTTACATCATTCTGCGCACCTCCCACGATATACCGTTATCTGATACGCGAGGACCTGAGCCAGTATGACTTGAGCGCCCTCAAGTACTGCACTACTGCAGGTGAGCCGCTCAACCCGAGTGTTTTCGAATTCTGGAAAGAGCATACGGGGCTTGACATACATGAGGGCTTCGGCCAGACGGAGACCGCAATGACAATAGGTACTTTCCCGTGGATGAAACCCAAGCCTGGTTCTTTGGGCGTACCTAATCCTGCATACGACATGGACCTGCTCACGAACGACGGACGTTCGGCCGAGGACGGCGAGAGCGGCGAGATAATACTTCATACCGACAAGCGTGTGCCGTTAGGCCTGTTTGAGGAATATTACCATAATCCTGAACTAACCAAGACCGTCCACAACAACGGAATATACCATACAGGTGACGTGGCTTGGCGTGACAGTGACGGCTATTACTGGTTTGTGGGCCGCACCGATGACGTGATAAAGAGTTCCGGTTACCGCATAGGGCCGTTCGAGGTTGAAAGTGCACTGATGACACATCCCGCAGTCGTGGAGTGCGCAGTGACCGGTGTGCCTGATGAGGTCCGCGGACAGGTGGTCAAGGCTACCATCATCCTTTCAAAGGAGTACCGGGACTTTCCCGACAAGGAGGCGTTGATCAAGGAAATTCAGAATCATGTGAAGAAGGTTTCCGCGCCTTACAAATATCCCCGTGTGGTGGAGTTCGTCGATGAACTGCCCAAGACCATTAGCGGAAAGATACGTCGTGTTGAAATCCGTGACCGTGATGCGGAGGCAAAAAAGCAGGGCTGATGGCATTTGGTGAAAAATAAGTGTTAACTTTGCAGACTGATGTAAGTGTTTTGTTTTTTCTCGGAACTGTTTAATTAAAACTTTGATTATGAGAAGGACTGTTACTCTGTTTGTAATTCTTTTGTTTGTTTTTGTGCAAACTCCTGCACAGAATGTTGCAACCGTTTATGAAGACATTCCGTTAAGTCTGAATGCCGTTCCTGCCGAAAGGCCGGACAGCGGATACAGATGGATAGACCGTATTGAGTATATTCCCGATTATATGGTTGAGTTCCACGAGAAATACGGAGAGATGGTCAGAGAGGTACTTGAAGGCGGTCAGAATTGCCTTACGGATCCTTTGCTGGGAGAAAAAACCAAGATGAGCAATGGCGTGGAGAGTTACAGCCTGAAGGTTACCACATTTTATGATACCGTATCATTCACTTTCAGGGCGGGATATACGGAAAGACAGATTAAGGCTATAGCGAATAATGTAGTTACAGACTATGTCATTAACCAGTCTTTTGACGTGTCTGAGGCAAACATGTATGTTGATTATCTCATTATGTGCCTTAATTATGATTATCCCGAGGCATTCTGGATAAATACCGGTTTCCCGCTATTCTTTGATCCCAGTGGTTCAAAGATCATATATGCAGACCAATTGACAGGTAACGGACTTATAGCCATAGAGATTAAAATGTTGCTTCAGCTTGCTGACGATTCGTCTGACAACAGGTTCGGTGAGTTTCTTGAAGAGGCCGTTATCGGAATGCAGGATTTCAGGTATGAGAGTGTCAATGCTTTCAATGATTCTATAGAGAGGATCCTGGCTTGTTGTCCTTCGACAGACCGTTGTTCACAGATTGTCTATTTCAATGACTGGCTTACAAAGCATAACGGTTACTGCACAGATAATCCGGTAACCGCCACCCCAACCATTCGCAGTTCCTATTCCGCCATCAGCGGAAGATCCGGTGACAATGGTCCTGTATGCGAGGGTTATGCGCGTGCTTTCAAGACCCTTTGTGACAGGGTGGGGATTCCCTGCATTGTCGTGACCGGCTATGCCCGGCAAAACAGCATGTCATCTGCAGAACTTCACATGTGGAATGAGGTGCAGATGGAAAACGGGTATTGGTATGCTGTTGACGTTACGTGGAACGATCCTGTTCCTTTTGAGATGGAGTTAAGGAAAAACGCACATTCCGGTTATGAAAGCGTTTCCTGGCTTTTGAAAGGCAAAAGGGACAATATGGGCCAGAATTTCACGTTTGGTGATTCTCACCCCAATTCCATGACTTGGCAGACTGAAAACAGTATTTATTGGATGTATTCCGTAAAATCACTGATTGTTAATTCGGGTTACGACATTGACTGGGATAAAGCATGGGCGGATATAGAGAATGCCAGGAATCATGATGACAATGCCGTATATGACATACCTTACGACATCAGGCCTGAATATTTGAGGGTGTATTCCATGTACGGGCGTTATCTTGGCACTTTCAGCACTTTTGATGGCATGTGCCGTTTCCTTAAGGATGCCGGTACTGTAATTGTCAACGGTAAGAAAGTGTATATCAGGTAAACCGGTTTTGTGCGATTATTTCCAATATTGTTTCTGATACTGGCATGTGTTATGTCCGTAATAAGATTATTTTCTGTATTTTTTTGAAAAAAGGTTGTGTTTTACTCCTTTAATACTATTTTTTCTAAAAAAACATATCATTAATTCAAATTTGAATTGCTAACTTTGCAGTTCGAATGGTGAATTCCGTTATATATAATAATGTGTATGCCATTCGGATATTGAATATTATTTGAACTTAAATAACATTTTTAACCGTTTCAACAAATGAAAAAGAAATTAGTTAGCTATTTGGTGTTGGCCTGCTCTGTATTCGGGCTGACAATGGTTGGCTCTTGCAAGGACTATGATTTTGATGTTCTTCAGGACCAGATTAATTATCTTGAGCAAGATCACGTTGTGAATCTTGGTAAGAAACTCCAAGACATGCAGGACAGCATTGACGCTTTGAGGGGCCGCGTTGCTGCAATTAAGTCATGCGAATGCACAGGTACAGGCTCCGGATGCAGCGTAGACTGCGATTCTCTTGCAAATGCGCTTGATTCCCTGTATAAATACATAGGTGAGATTGCCGGTGACTCTATCGGTACTGTTATTCCCGGTTATACCGGTGGTAATGGCTTGTCCGGAATCCTGACTTATATAAACAGCCAGCTCACAAATGCTGCTAACCTTGCACAAAAGGCAGATTCTGCAGCTCAGGATGTAGCTCAGGAACTCAAGGATTTGAGATACGGCTGGTCAGATTCTCTCAAGAAGGCTTATGACACTGCATTTGCTGCATTCGATCAGGCTAAGGAGAACAAGGCCAAGATAGATGAACTTCTTCTGAATGATTCCATTCAGGATGAAAAGATAGACAGCCTTGCACAGGTTACCGATGATCTGTATGATCTTGCTGAGCAGTATCTTGACAGCGCAAAGGCTTGGGCTGATTCAGTTGCCAACAACGTAAAGATTGAGCTTTCAACCAGAATTGACAGCGTTGAGGCACAGTACAAGAGGGCTGACTCTCTTATCCAGAAGAACATTGAGAACGCATGGGATTCAATCCGTGCCAACAAGCAGCGTATTGATGAGATAGCTGACCAGATTGATGAGATTGAGGCTCGCCTTGATACAATAGAGTATGCTCTTAATTCACTTGCTGATGCAGAGAGCAAGCGTATCACCAGTCTCTATGTCCAGGGTGCCGTGAACCCCATCTTCGGTTCATTCGCTCTTCCTGTAGGCATTAAGTCAAATATCCTTGCAACTTATTACGGCAAGGCTACCAAGTCAAGTTCATTCCCTGCAACAGGTATGGATGACTTGAGCGCATTGCTTGACGAGGGTATGCAGCTTTCAGATGCAGAGGCTGCCGTCATCGGTGTAGTCAATCAGATTTCTACAACCAGTGGCCAGGCTCTTGCCGGTAGCGATGAAGGCAACGCCGGTAGGATTTTCCTGACAGTCAATCCTAACGAGGTTGAACTTGACTCTACCTATAAGTTCACATTCGTGACCAGTGACGGAGCTGAGACAAAGGCTACAATCGGTGAGCTTGTTCCTTCTACCGAGAAGCTTTCATTCGGACTCCAGACCAAGGCTGCTTCCGAGACAGGTTTCTATGAGGCTCCTGTAACAATCAGCGCTGATGATGCTGACGCACTTTCTCCCAAACTTGCTGTTACAAAGGATCAGCTTAAGAGTATTGCAAAGGATGTTGTATCATACAAGGACGGAATCAATCTGGCAGGTATCGGTAGCGCAGTGTTCCAGCTGGCTCAGACCAAGCTTGATGCAAATGCAGTCAAGGTTGAATGGTCAGACAGCTTAGGCGACCACAGTGTCACATCATTCTATGATGTTGCCGTAACAGCTATCAAGCCTTTGTCATACAATGTTCTTGATGGTGTATCAATCGTTAAGAGACTTCCCACAATCAACAACATATCAGAGCTTTCAATAGACTTGAGTTCAATTACATTCAATAACATTGAACTTGATGACATTGATTTCGCAATTGACGGTACTTCTGCACACATTTCATTTGACGGAATTGAAATTGACACTACGGGTCATATTACTGTAACAGCACAGGTTCCTAACCAGGTTGATCCTATGACAGGTCTTGTTATCGGTTATGATACTAAGACTTATACTGTAGATGGACTTGGTGACATATTGTATGATGTACAGGAAACATTCAACGGCAAGGCTGTTAAATGGGCCGCTAATGTGAACTCAGCTATTGATGATCTGGTAAGCAAAATCAACAATGAGGTTAATACAAAGGTTAATGCTCTGTTCGCTGACATTGAAGGTAAGCTGAATACTCCTATCCAGAATCTGCTCAATGATGTAAAGGATCAGATTAACAGTTCTCTGAGCGGTTACAATGGATACTTTAACAAGATGAACTCACTGATTGACAGAATTAACAGCCTGACTAACAGAATCAACAGCAAGATCGGTGCTGATCTTGGTACATATGTTCTGCCTATGATTGCTTATGAGGGTGCTAATGGATCACTGCATCTCATGAGTAATGATAAGGTTGTTCCTTCTTCATTCACTGCTGCAGGTGGCGGCACCAAGCTGTACCTTACTTCATATACAGCTGAGTTGCTTGCTCCCGCTTATAAGAAGTACATAGCAGTTGTTGATTACGTGATGCCCGATGGAATCACTCATGATACTTCAGTAGCTAAGGCAGTCAACAACAGCAACGAGTATTTCAACACTGTTATTGACGGTGCACAGTTCGCTGTTCCGTTCGCTCCCACACAGAAGGGTACATACACAATCTACTACAGTGCTATTGACTATTCAGGCTTTATAGCTTCTGGCAGATTCTATGTGACCGTTAAGTGATAAGTGTAACTACAAAATGATTTTTGAACAATGAAGAGTTATAAATTATTCGCAACGGCAGTACTGATGTCATTCTGTGCTGTGTTGCCCGCTCAGGCCCAAAAGACGGCCGGACAGGATCAGCAGTATGAATATGTGTTCAACCCGCATTGGTTCATACAGGGTCAGTTCGGTGGTCAGTATACTCTGGGTGAGTTGAAATTCGCTGACCTGACCAGTTTGAATGCTCAGGTTGGAGCTGGTTACGAGTTCAATCCTTGGTTGGCCGCACGTCTGTCATTCAACTTCTGGCAGGGTAAGGAAGGTTTCAAGAAGGATAAGGACAATACATACAAATGGAATTGGAAATATGTGGCTCCCTCTATCGACGCTATGTTTGATCTCTCCAATGCCATTGGCGGTTTCAATCCTGAACGTAAGGTCAGTCTTGGAGCTATCGTAGGTCTTGGAATGAATGTAGTATTCAGCAAGGATGATGCTGACAAGACAATTGACGAGATTGTTGCCGGCTATCCTGCAGGTATAGCTCCCGGATTCTACAAGAATGCTACAGGTCCTTTCGCTGTTGGCCGTTTAGGCGCATATGTTGATTGGCATATCACTGACAAGCTTGCTCTTGGCCTTGAACTGCAGTCAAATACAACCTTGTTTAATGACAAGTACAATTCAAAGGCTGCAAACGACGGCAACTGGGACTGGTATTTCAACGGTCTGGTAGGTCTTAAGTACTGCTTCGGCAAGGATGGTAAGACTTATGAGAAGAGAGCTAAGGAGAAACTCGTTCCCGTATCTGAGGCTGCAAACTATGCACCTGATTGCGATCCTGTTGAAAAGATCGTTGAGAAGGTTGTTGAGAAGCCTATCGAGGTTACAGTTCCCAGCATCTATGAGGAAATCTATTATGACATCAATAAGGACCAGATCAGTGCTAACGAGAAGTACAAACTGCGTCGTATCGTTGATTTCATGAAGAAGTATCCTGATACAAAGATTGAGATATCTTCACACGCTGATAAGGCTACAGGTACATCTGATTATAACCAGAAGATTTCTGAGAGACGTGCTGCAAATGTTGCCAAGGCTCTTGTTGAGGCTGGCATCAGCGAGTCCCGCATCTCAACATCTGCTCATGGTTCAACCCAGAATATGTACAGTGGCGATGAGATGAAACTTAACCGTGTTTCTATCTGCATAGCCAAGTAATTAATCTATAAGGTTAAACAATAATACTTGCCTGTGGTCTGCCGATTTGACAGGCTACGGGCAAGTTTTTTATTATGAAACGATTATTATTTCTGATTTTTATTGCCGTTTCTTCACTTTCCTTTGCGCAGGATCTGGAATCAGGTTATTACAGAGTGTCCAACCTTAAGACAGGTCGTTATGTCTATGTGAAGGATAATACCGGATCAATCAGCATTCAGGCAGCTACAGCCGAGATGGGTGCTATTGAATTGTGGAAGGACCATTCACTGACATTGTCAGACCCGGCTTCGGTTATTTATGTTGAGTACTGCGGTTCCGGCTCAGGAGGTGCATATTACGACCTTAAAGCACAGGGTACGGGTGTATATTCAATTATAGGATATCACGTGTTTGCCGCATATTCAAGAGGCTCATATCAGGTATATGCCGAGGGAAAATATCTCTGTGACAACAATTTTGGCTCAGGTCCATCCGGACAGATGGGTACAGACCGAACAGGTGACTACCGTCGATGGCTAGTCTCCAAGATTGACGGATCGGATGAAGAGTTCTTTGGAATCAATCCTTCTGTAAATGTCAATGGACGTTATTTCTATCCATTTTACGCCGATTTCGGTTTTTCTGTAGGAAACGGAATGAAAGTTTGGATTGCCAAGTCTGTTGATGCGAGTGCTGTAGAGATGGTACCTTTTGAGGGTAATGTCGTTCCGGCAAAGACCCCTGTCGTCATAGAGTGCTGTTCAGACGATATTTATCAGAATAAACTTGATATTGTCAAATCAGAAGGTGCGATTGCTCAGTCAAACCTTCTTAAGGGTGTCTTCTTCAATAATGCAACCAGAAAAAACCGTGTAGCGTTTGACAGCAGTAAGATGCGTGTTCTTGGTGTAATGCCTGACGGTAATCTGGGTTTTGTCTTATCGGATGTTACACCCGACAAAAATGATGGCAAGAGGTATCTGGCAGCAAACCAGTCCTATTTGGAACTTCCGGCAGGACTGCCTGATAATATACGTGTTTTGTTTCCTGGTGATGAGAATGGAGTTACAGAAATATTATCTGGCTATACAACCAAGGAAGTATACACTATCTGGGGTGTGAAAGTAGGAGATTATCCGCCATCTCAGATAGAAAATCTGCCAGTTGGTATTTACATAATTGATAACAAGAAAGTTGTTATAAGATAATTACTGTTTGACAGAAAAAAAAGACCGGATTCGCTTCCGGCCTTTTTTTATTTAAACAGTCTGTATGATATGCTCAAGTTCAATACAGGATATACTTTTAACGGCTTAACCCTGTCAACATATCTGCCTACCTGACCTATAATGTTTTCAAGTCCGTCCACTATCTCAGTACCGTCGTGAGTATAGACTTTTGGGGTTCCTCCCCAGAACAATACTCCGCAGTCAACAGAAAGCCTTAGCCGGTCGTTATTTTTATCAATATTTCCGCTGTATCCGGCGCCGAGATATGGTTTGAAAGCGTTTACTTTCATTTCGGCCTTTACCATATTGTCCTGGTCAGGCTCCATAAGATATGGAATGGCTTTCCCGTTATCATCTGTCCGATCCTTGTAATCTCCTATGCGCATACCCATGCGTCCGGCATCAAGTATCTTGTTGTTTACATCAGGCGGAAGTTCCAGACCAAGGAATACACCGTTAAGTTCGCTGTCTTCATTGTATTCTATGTCATAAACCTTGTCGTAAATGTTATTGTACATTGCGACACACATAAGGGTGGTCATATCCTCAGTACGGTTATATGCGCGCCCTATTACAGATGGTCCGGCAAAGAAACCTGTTGTGAAATACCAGTGTTTGTTCGTGAAAGGATATACATCAACCAATAGTTTGAAATTGTAGAAATGTGGTTCTCCAATCATATCAATCTGTTGGTCTATCCTGAAACCGGTCATCTCTTCCAGGTAGCCGGCCATACGGTCAAAACGGGAGCGTCCCTGACTGTCATATCCAGGGTCACCATCTTCACCCACCTGAATGCTGAAATGCATAGGAAACTCAAAATGTGGAACCCAGTTGAAACCGGTCCGCACGCTTAAGAACTGGTTCAGTCTGGATTCCAGTCCAAGTCCTATACCGGTGGAGCCTGACTCTACTGTAAATCTGATGTCAGGATTAAAAGAGAATAATTCAGATTTGATTGGCAATTTCTTGCCGTCATTGTCAGAAGGCAAAGCCGCCGCACTGTTCATTAACAATGCGGCTGCCAATAGAGCCTTTAATCCTGGTCTTATCATCGCGGAAAAAGTTTGTTTATTACTTAACCAGCTCCATTCCGGCCTTGATGGCCTTCTCGTTCAGGGGCAGGTATTTCCAGTTACGCTCCGATACGGAGTGCTTAATACCCTCCATAACGTACTCCACATCCAGAATGGGGCGTATCTTCATGAACGCTCCAAGCAGGAACATGTTGGCTACCTTGGTGGCATTGATTTTGGCTGCCTCCTCGATGGCTTTGATGGGATATATGGTTATGTCGGTACGGACAGGCTTGCGTGTAATGGTACTGGGGGTGTAGATTAGTACGCCGCCGGGCTTAACCATAGGCTCGAACTTGTCCATAGACTGCTGGTTCAGTATTATTGCGGTGCTGAACTTCTGCAGGATAGGTGAACTGATACGGCTGTCACTAAGGATAACCGTAACATTTGCTGTGCCGCCGCGGATCTCAGGACCGTAAGACGGCATCCATGATACTTCAAGGCCTTGCATAAGACCTGAATATGCTATTATCTTGCCCATAGAGAGGACTCCCTGTCCTCCGAATCCGGCTATGATTATCTCTTCTGTCATAATGCTTGTGTCTTTTCAGGTTATCTGGGAGCGTTCATATCCATGACAAGCTTGCCATCGACCTTCATATCGCCCAGAGGGTATTTCTTGAACATGTTCTCAACCATCCAGTCGTTTGCAGCCTTGGGTGAGAGACCCCAGCCGGAGTTGCAGTTGGATACAACCTCGACTATTGATGTTCCCTTCTTGTCACGCTGGTTCTCAAATGCCTGGCGCAGAGCCTTCTTGAGCTTGCGTACATTGGCGGGAGTGTGTACTGAATGACGTGTTACATAGCATACACCGTCCAGCTGAGCCAACAGCGGGGTGATGTTGAGCGGGTAACCCATGGTCTTGACGTCACGGCCGCGGGGGCAAGTGGTGGTCTTCATTCCCTCCAGTGTGGTGGGAGCCATCTGGCCGCCGGTCATTCCGTATATACCGTTGTTGATGAATACTATCACGATGTTCTCACCACGGTTGCAGGCGTGCATGGTCTCACCGGTACCGATGGCAGCCAGATCACCGTCGCCCTGATAGGTGAATACGAACTTGTCGGGCTGAACGCGCTTGATGCCGGTTGCAACGGCGCATGCACGTCCGTGTGCGGCTTCAACTACGTCGAACTTATAGAAATCATACAGGAACACTGAGCAGCCTACCGGTGATATGCCGATAACGTCATGCTCTATTCCCATCTCCTCAATAACTTCAGCAATGGTGCGTACAACAACACCGTGGCCGCAGCCGGGGCAGAAGTTGAACTGCTTCTCGGCCATCAGACGGCTTTTCTGATAGACCAGATTCTCAGGTTTGATTATATCGTTTACTTCCATTGTGCTGATCATTTGATATTAAAGTAATCATAGAGAGCGGTCTCAATCTCCTCAGGGGTGGGAACCATACCTCCCAGGCGTCCGAAGAAGCCTACGGGCTTGCGGCCCTCGACAGCCAGGCGGATGTCCTCAATCATCTGACCGGCGCTGAGCTCTACAGACATGAAGCCCTTTACACGGCTGTTGTCGGCCAGTTCACGTATCTGGTCATACGGGAAAGGATATAGAGTGATGGGGCGGAAAAGACCTATCTTGTGGCCCTTGGCGCGTGCCAGTTCAATGCTCTTCTGTGCTATGCGGGCTATGATACCGAATGCTACTATTATGTAATCGGCATCCTCGCACTGTATCATCTCATAACGGACTTCGTTCTTCTCCATCTCACGGTATTTCTTCTGGAGACGGATGTTTACCAATTCGTGCTCCTGCGGCAGCAGGTTCAGTGAGGTAATAAAGCGACGCTCCTTACCCTCGGGGGTGCCGTTGGTGGCCCAGTCGGGATATTCGGTCATGCGCGGACGGGGTGCAGGCAGATAGATCTTCTCCATCATCTGACCCAGAGCACCGTCGGCAAGGATCATAGTGGGGTTGCGGTATTTGAATGCAAGGTCAAAGCCGAGTGATATGAAATCGGCCAGTTCCTGAACTGATGAGGGAGCCAGGGTGAGCAGCTTGTAGTCACCATGACCGCCACCCTTGACAGTCTGGAAATAGTCAGCCTGGCTAGGCTGGATAGTTCCAAGTCCGGGGCCTCCGCGTGATACGTTTATAAGCAGACAGGGCAGTTCTGCGCCGGCTATGAATGAAATGCCTTCACTCATAAGACTAATACCCGGGCTTGACGATGAGGTCATGACCCTGTGTCCTGTAGATGCGCCGCCATAGACCATGTTTATGGCTGAAACTTCACTCTCGGCCTGGAGTACGGCCATACCTGTGCGGGCAGTGGCATCGGTCTCCATAAGATACTCCATTACCTCCGTCTGCGGAGTGATGGGGTATCCGTAAAAGGCATCGGCACCGGCGCGGATAGCGGCCTCGGCAATCGCCTCGTTGCCTTTCATAAGTCTCATTTCTCTTTCTTCCATAATTACTCCTCTACTTTTACCCTATAGACCGATATAACTCCGTCAGGGCAGATAATACCACAGTTGGTGCAACCTATGCATGATTCGGGGTTGGCCATGTATGCATAATGGTAACCCTTGCTGTTGACTGCCGTTGACATGCCCAGAACCTGCTTGTCACAGGTAAAGACACACAGCTCACAGCCTTTACAGCGTTCGTTGTCAACTGTTACGGCACCTCTGATTTTTGCCATGATAAATAACTGTTATTGGTATGAATTATTGGTATAAATTATCTGGGGGAAAGATCGTGCCCGGTAAGGGCTATCTCAGTAAGGTTAATTTCATAGATAAGGGTGGAATAAGCGGGGATGGTACCCTTGTCGTTTGTTCCGTATCCGAGTCCGTACGGGATATACACCCGCCAGAAATCACCTCTGTGCATGTTCATGACAGCAGTCGTTACCCCGTCAATAAGACCTGATGCCAGGAATGAGTAAGGTATGTTTACTGACGGGTCCAGTTCTGTGGTCT
>Ga0310786_10005310_pt1 | contig 17561 bp, 23 predicted proteins | sample AusTroGonzalo_MG_FD_203881 | JGI IMG/M metagenome (GOLD analysis project Ga0310786, IMG submission 203881) | Bovine rumen microbial communities from tropical cattle in Woodstock, Queensland, Australia - Gonzalo_03 (v2) (version 2) | ecosystem: Host-associated > Mammals > Digestive system >... | reverse complement strand
TAGTGCTACAGGCGTGCGGACGCTTCAGACGATGTGGCCGAAGGTCGCGATGCTCGTTTCCGTCTTTTGTCCATGTCTCGCCGTGCTGCGCTTGAACATCGTTTCGTGGTTCAATATGCAGCTCTTCCTCCTTTCGCTCTCCATTGTCGCTATTGTCTTCGCATTTCAGTACTTTATTTCTCGCGGCCGGTTCCATCGTGCGACATGCCTGAATTGCCAGCTATGCGTTCTTTTGCTGCTCATGCAATTCATTGCCGTGACTTGGATCTATGCCATTGCCTCGCTTGTCGCCATCCAGCTTCTCTTCCTGTGGTACAACGATGAAAAGGAATGAGAACATAACGGGCCTTCGAAAGATGCTCTTCTACGCGCGCATGTCGCTTGCGTGCGCGTGGCGGCATTGGAATCGTCCTGCCGCGCTCATGAAGGCCTCCCAGCTCACGCGCATCTTCTACCGCCACAAGCTCAAGCGCCTCGCGTCCGGCGAATACAAGCTCGACTTCTATCTTCCGCGCTATCCGTCGCCGGCGTTCTTCACGGCCCTGGAGGACAAGGTCGTCTGCCGTCCGCCGCGTCCCGTGAGCGTCGTTCTTTCGATTTCGAAGGCGTGCGCATACAAGTGTCCGCACTGCTACCAGCGAAAGGACGATCCGCGTGAACTGCCGCTTCCGGCCCTCGTCGAGAACGTCAGGAAGATGCGCGACTTCGGCATCGTCGCGTGGGCGGTGGAGGGCGGCGAGCCGCTTCTCAGGTTCGAAAGGCTTGAGGCGGTGCTGGCGGAGATCGCCGGACTCGAGGTGTGGGTCAATTCGACCGGACATGGCGCGACGCCGGAGAAGATTCGCCGTCTCGCGGAACTGAAGGTCACGGGCGTCATGTCGTCCATCCATTCCGTCGACGCGCGCAAGCACGACGAGTTTACGGGCGTCGCCGGATCGTGGCGACGCGCGCTCGACTTCCTGCGCGACTGCCGCGAGGCGGGGATGCTCGTCGGATTCAACACCGTCCTGTCCGACCGCGAAGTCGTTGAAGGCGGAATCGACCGCATCATGGACTTTGCCGACGAGAATGACTGCGACTACGTCCAGCTCATACATCCGAAGGCCTGCGGCGCATGGATGGGAAAGCGCTTCGACACCTCGCTCCATGCCGAGGCCGTGCGCATTGCGTGCGAGGCCCAGCGGAAGTACAATTCCGCGAAATCGCGAATACCAACGATCCTCACGGCACAAGTCTACGAAGAGTCGCCCGAGATGCTCGGCTGCTGCTGCGGGGGAATCGACCGCTTCTATGTCGGCGCGAACGGAGACGTCCAGCCGTGCGAGTTCGTCAACATCTCCTTCGGCAACCTTACCGAGGTGCCGTTCGAGACGGCATACGCGCGGATGCGCAAGGCGTTCGCCGTTCCGTGCGAGGAGTGGACGTGTGCGCGACATGCGGACGAGATCGCGGCGAAGGCGGGCGAGAAGCTGCCGCTTCCGTGGTCCGAGACGGAGAAGCTTGTTGCGGACTGGAAGTGCGGTACGCCAACGAAGGTCTACGACAAGATGGGAATCTACCGATGAAGCGATTCCTGGCCTTGGTCAATCCGCTGTCGCACGGCGGACGCTGCGGGCGGCGTCTTGCGAAGTTGCAGGCGCTTCTACCCGAGGGAGAGTTCGTCGTCATTGGCGACATCGCTGAAGCGCGGCGCCGCGCGCGCGAGGCGTCCGGCTACGAGACCGTTGTCGCGTGCGGCGGCGATGGAACAGTGAACGCCGTCGCGGCGGGCGTGTTGGAGAATTCCGACCCTGCGCTCAAGTTTGGCGTACTCTACCAAGGGACCAGTCCGGACTTTTGCCGTGAACATGGAATCCCGACGACTGCCGAGGCGGCGGTCGATGTGCTGCGAAAAGGCGGGGTGCGCGAGATTCCCGTCCTTGCGGCGAACGGGGAGCCGTTCTTCTGCTCGATGAATCTCGGAATGGGTGCGGCGGTCGCGGCATCCGCGAACAGGCTGCGTCCGAAGCTCGGCGACTTTCTGGGAACGCTTTGGTCTGTCTTGCGCGAGGTCATGCGCGGACGCCGATATGACATCGAGGTTAACGGTGAGACTATTTGCGGCGTTGCGCACATGCTTGTCACGAGGATGTCACGGATAGCCGGGGGGCTCAAGGTGGTGATTCCGTCGCTTGCCGATGACGAATATGCGCTTTGGTTCCTGCGCGGGGTATCGCGGCTGGGCGCCCTGAAATGCATCTGGAAGATGTACCGAGGCAAAGTATGCGGAGAGGTCCGCGTCCTGCGCGGCAAATCGGCGTTCGCGTCCGCCGTGCCTGTCGCCGTTGAATACGACGGCGACCCGCATGGCAAATTGCCAACCACGGTTTCGGTTGCGCCACGTCCTCTGCATTTGATGACGAGCCGGGTGTAATCCTCTTTGAGTTGTAGTTCCTGCCTCTGATTTTGTGGCGGTGCAATAGTCAGCGGGCCATTGAGAAAGCATCAAGTGGACTTTCTTGCGACAAGTGGAGCGTCTAGAAGGATTTCGCGCGGGTCGTTGTTGGGGTAGCGGATGCGCGCGAGAAGTGTCTTGAACGCGGTCGCGGCGAGTTTCTTGACGGGCTGGGCGATGGTTGTCAGCGGTGGCGTCATCGTGCGTGCGACGTCGATGTCGTCGAATCCGACCACGGCGATGTCGTCGGGGACACGCCGGCCGATGCGGTTCAGCGTGTCGATCAGCGTGGCCGCGTGCTCGTCGTTGCCGCATACGATGGCGTCCGGACGAGCCCGGCTGCGCATCATCGTGCCGAGCGCCTTCTCGTCGCCTGGCCCGAAGTCGAGTTGGCGAACGCTTCCTTCGCAACCCATTAGCGCAAGTTCGCCAGCGAGGCCGAAGAGCCGATTCCCCCAGTTCGCGTTCGCCATCGGGCTTCGGTTCTCCAAGAGGAAGGCGATTCGTCTGTAGCCTCGCTCGGCAGCCGTCCGGCCTTGGCGTATACGCCGGACATGATGTCCTTCGTCAGCCGTTCGACAATGTCCCTTCTTTTCACATGGAAGATTATATCAAATTTGCGCGTCCGCGCGCCCGCCCTGTCTAGACAGGTGTTGCGGCCGGTGGTGCGGTTTGGTAGAATTGCTACGTCTTTAATCACAAGGAGCGACGCAACATGAAGGCGGTCAAGGACAAGCAGATTCTGATGGCGGCGGACTTCGCGGGCTATCCGCTGAAGGAGGCCATCAAGGAGTATCTTGAGAAGAAGGGATGGACGGTGACGGACATCGGCGTCAAGGCCGACTCCGATCCGAACGACACGGAGCTCATGTTCCACCGCATCGGCCTTCGCGTCGGCGCGATGATTTCGGAGAAGGAGTACGAGCGCGCTCTTATCTTCTGCGGGACGGGCATGGGAATCCACATCGCTGCGTCGAAGTGCCCCGGAGTGCATGCGGGCGTTGTGGAGAGCGTCCCCGCAGCGTTCCGTGCAGTCACCGGCAACGGCGTGAACGTGCTTGCGATGGGCGCCTTTTACGTTACGGCCGAGCTTGGCAAGCAGTGCGCGGACGCATTCCTCTACAACGACTTCGGCAGCGGCTGGGAGTGGTGGCCCGACTTCGACAAGTTCCACCAGATCGCCATTGACGAGCTCAACGCCTTCAACTACGAGGAATACAAGGCGAACGGATTCAGGGTGAAGCACCTCGGCGACTGCCATTGCGAACTCTACGACCGCCCGGAGGGTTTCTCGCCCGTTCCGCTCGTGTGCAAAAGGTGATGTTCAGCCAGTGACCTGTCTATGGCCCGCGCTCTGCGATAGCCTCGCGGGCTATTGAGGCGAACGCAACGAAACGAAGCCCAAGAACTCGCAGAGCAATCGACCGCATAGGCAGAGAGGGAGAAGACGGCAGAAATGCACGGGCTTGAAAGCCGAGGATGGCATTTGCCCGCCCAACCCACACATAACCTCTGCAATAACCCACTCACAACCAAACCGCCTTACAACCACCATCCCCACCACCAATCAACCATCTTCCCAACCATAACAATGTGCTAGCGCGGCAAATGTGCCGCGTTGTGCATACGGATACGGCTGGACGCACATGAAGGTCGTCGCCCGCGGCGTCGCCCCGGGCTTCGGCGGAGTGTCCGTCACCGAGTCCGGCGGCAAGTTCGGAATATACCTCAAATGAGCGTTGTTTTCCGCGCGCCAGTGCGCGTGCCGAACTCCACCCCCTAATCCCTAACCCCTATCTCCTAACCCCTAATCCCAAATCAAGTGGAGATGGCGGGGTGTGACTCGAGTGGACGAGAACGAGAGTCAGCGCCCTGCCCTCGGCACCATACCCAACCATGCCCCCCCTTTGCAGAAAGGAGGAGTTGTGATATACTATGTGATGTCAAAGGGGTGCGTGGATGCGGCTCCTGCGATTATGTGATCTTTGACATCGGCGGGCGGCATCCAGCGCTCGCCATCGGCCGAAAGCCAATCGAAAGAAAGGCCGACGGCAGAACCTCGGGAAACCATGTCGAAAAAGTGGTGGAACGAGGGGCCGGGGACTCCCGAAAGGACCCCGGCACGTACGCATTCTTGCGTATTTGGACTCAGCCGAAATCGCCAAGTTTCAAATCAGTAGTCCGAATATGTGAGATGCGCTACGTGTGTGATTCACACGTGGCGTGTCTTATATTCGTGTTTACTGAAAGGTGTTTGGCGATGCCTGGCTGAGACATGGATTGACAGGCACGCCACGTTCTCTTTTCCGCGCTGACGCGGCGAGCCTTTTATGAGGAGGTGCGGAGGAAGAGAAAATGCAGTTCTACCAAAAGTACATTGAGGCGGTCACGGGCAATGACGAAAGGACGCGTTCGTCCGTCGATGCTATTATGGAGAGGATGGACGAGCTTCTTGAAGACCGTCCCGACGGACGAATTTCCGGGCTTGTCGTAGGGCGTGTGCAGTCCGGCAAGACGCGCAACTACGTCGGTCTCGCGCTCAAAGCGGCGGAAGCCGGCTATAATGTAATCCTCGTGCTGACGAGCGCGATAAAGGCCCTAGCAGAGCAGACTGAAAAGCGCATAGACAGAGACTTTAAGAAGTCAAAGGTATTTGCCAACTGCGCCCAAAAGCTTGACTTTCTTGGCAAAGGTGCAAACCAAGACGCTGAGTTATTGAGTGAACCTGACCAAAAATTCTTCTTCTGGGGTGTTGCGATGAAGCAAACAACATCTCTTGGGAACATTGAAAAATGGCTTGCAGCAAACAGCCGATATGTGAAGAACATGCGGGTGCTTGTGATTGACGACGAAGCGGACAACGCTACACCCGACTCAAATGCAGGCAAAGACCCAGATGAGGAAAAACGCGAGAGCTTTGTCCAAAGCGTGGCGGATGCTATGCTTGAAGGGGATGGAACCGCCGAAGATGGCGAGTCCAATGGCTTTCAGGCACTTTCCGAATGGCTTGACAATCTTTGGATGCAGGAAGATTTGGACGAGGATGCGAATACTCCGCAAGCGGCTTGTTTCAATGAGCTTAAAGAATGGTTGTCATTGTCCAGATCCCCAAAGGTTATCATGGACAAGATTCTCGACTATGACAAATACAAGCATCTTCTTGGCCTTGATGCGCTTGCTGACGAAAACGACAAGTTCGGAGAGGATCTTGCAGCAGTTGCTCAACGCTTTTTCTGCGGACGTAGCGCGCCGCGTTCGCCTGGGACATTCATCAAGACGTTGCAGTATGTCTTTGCAATTGCCAAGGGGCGTAGTCGCATCAACAAGGCCATCATATCGCTCGTAGACAAACCAAGCCAGGACGCGGCTAACTACACGTACCCTTTTGAAAGATGCGCGTATATTGCATACACCGCGACACCATACGCCTGCATTCTGAATGAGCGTCCCAACCAGACGCCCATCTATGCAGATTTCATCTACTCGCTCGACAAGTCGCCAAAGTATTTCGGCCTTGACGAGATATACGGGCAGAACATCAAGAACGCGACCGCCAAGATGGACATCGTCCGCTCTATACCTGATGAAGAAGAAGGCGGGATCCTTGCGCCTATAGAGGGTGCGCGCAAGTACGTGAATTCCAATGGGAAGGAGAGGCTTGCAGCGTCTTCGGTTCGTGTAGAGGAGAATCTTGATTGTGTTTGGGAGATTCCTCTGCCAGCCGATGACGGCGACGACGACGAGGACGATGAAGACGAAGAGGACGGTGCAGAGTATATAAACACGGAGGTGGAAGGAACTTGGCAAACTCTGAAAGATTCAATCGCCTGGGCGTTTTGCTGTGCTGCGGCACGGAGATGGCGGAGGCTGAATGTCATTGACCCGAAAATCATGGCTGAGGTGACTGACGAGAAGGAGCGTGAAGAAAAGCTGAACGCCATTGAAGACCGTTGGACTACAATGCTTTTCAACATCTCTCAGAAGCGAAGTATTCACGAGGAAACTGCAGGTTACTTGGAAAAGTATTTGGATTGCCGTAAGGCAGATGAGCATGCAGTCGAGGAATTTGCCAAAGAATGCAAGACCATCTGGAAGCGCGAGACGGGGCGCTTCACCTTGGAGAAGTTCGACGCGCTCTTTAATGGTTCCGCAGCAAGGCGGCAAACGTATGGTGACGTTGGTGTTGTTCCTTCGTGGGAGGAAATAGAAGAGCATTTTCGTCATTTTCTGCACGCAAAGAACCGCCATGTCATAGTCATCAACAGTACAGACAAGAAGACTAAGGAGAATCAGGCGTTTTACACGCAGTCGTCAGACAACAGGCTTGGCACGTTGAAGGACGATCATCTCTGGTTTATATGCGGTGGCAACACGATTGCGCGAGGCCTGACGCTAGAAGGGCTCGTCTCTAGCTATTTTGACCGAGTGAAGAAATCCGTAGCGGTCGATACTATGACGCAGATGGGACGCTGGTTTGGCTATCGCATGGGCTACGAACTTCTGCCGCGTGTGTGGATGGCGCCGTATTCTGTTGGCGAATTCAAGAAGACGGCTATTGTCGAAGACAGAATGCACATCAGCATCGCCGACAATTTCGCCAACAAGGCTTCGCCGTGCGACCGGGCCAACTACCAAATGGTCTATTACTATGGGCGGAAACTGTCTGGCCGCGCAAAGGCGATGCGAAAACTCGACATAGGAGTCGGCGCATATGGTTCGGCAAACGACATTTCCGTCGACAGGGATGACGCGGAAGCCGTCATGAAGGAAGTGCGAGGCTTCATGGCCAAGCTTCAGGAGTCGTATGCCCTTACTTCTGAAGAACAGGCGAGGCGCGAACGGGAATGCATGTACGGTCACACTCCGCTTTGGCGGAATGTGCCGAAAGAACGTGTCGCATCGTTTCTTGAAGATGTAGCCGTGCATTCGCCGGAGAACACCAGAAGGTTCCTGAAGTCGCTTGCTCGTGAGGTAAGGAACGACGTGCCTTCCTCCGTATGGGATATTGTCGTGGCCGAGCCGGTGAATGCAAAAGGCAGAAGAATATACGACATCGGCGGTCCGCGCCCATACGCGCTTGGACATCCCAGCGCAACAACTGTCGTGAATGGCATCGCCCGTTTCTCCGCCGCCCGCCTACATTTGCCATATTATGCCGACATACCGACCACGGCGATAAATGCAATTGATTTCAAGGTGTTAAGGGACCATCTTGAGAAAGACATCATTCCGTCCATTGAGAAGGAACTTAGCAATGGCGTGGGACTCCGGAGCCTCGAAAAAGCCCTTGCGCCATACGGCGGAAGAACTCTCAAGGAGCGGTTTGGCGCGTTTATGATGGACATGGACAGAGAACCATACGAGAGAAGCGTACCTGAAGGAATACACGGACAGATCAAGGGGAAGTTGGAGGGCTTCCGCAACCGTGCAAGTTCGGAATACATGGAGGCCGTTCACAAGAGGGCCGGCAACTTGAAGCCAATGCTTCAGATATATCTTCTCGAACCGCCCACCGACGCAAGTCTTGGGGATTTGCCTCTCGTCACTTTCGCATTCTACTGGCCTGCGCATGAGCCAGACAAGTTCCTTGCCGTGACAACAGGGCTTGAGGATGCTCCGCCGCCACCGTCGCCGCGCAAGTTCTATGACGCTGTGGAGGCGGTGCTGAAGGAGTGGGATTTCCCGATGGCCACGAAGCGGCTCCGAAACACGGTCATGGAGCGGCTTGGGCCGGGTTGCACAAAAGATTTCTTCGACAAGCACATTGCGAAAATCCCCGAAGGGCGGCAATACGAGGCGGTGCCGGAGCACAATGCCTATATGCCGAAGGGATGGGACGAGTATCATCCTATTGATGCGCGGATAGCGGAGGCTCTCGTTGAGGCAACAATAGACTTCTTGCGTAGAGACAACAAGGAACACTTGTCGAAAGATGTGTTCAAGAAGATACTTGAAGATCCGAAACTCGGAGATTTCTTCAGTGCTGGTAATACAAACGATCTTGCCTACTACAATAGCTTATTCATGGCAAATGAGCATGCCATGTTCGACAAGCTGTTGCCAGATGGCATTTTGGAGAGGAACGGTGTGAAGGTCGTCAAGCGTCGGCCAATCACTTGGCAGTATCAGGGATGAATAGCGAGCGAATAAGGAAAGGCTTACTCGTAATGACCAGCACAGGAATAGATTTCCAAGGTGTCGCCCGCAATCTTGAATACAATCCGATTGGCGGCGTCGATTCGGACGCTCCATTTCCCCGCAAGGTTGCCCTTGAGAGGTTCCGGTTTCCCTATGCAATTAAAGCCGTTGCGATCAATGCTTTTGAGAAGGTCGTTGATACGCTTCGCCATTTTTGCGTTGCGCTGAATGATGCCGCAGAACTGATCCCAGGCTTCGTCGTGCCAGACTTTTTTCATGCTGCGCGGCTCCGATGCGTTGAAGCCCGCTTTGCATTACGGCGCTTTGCCATTGTGCGTCCTTTGGTGTTCTGTCGCTCTTCGGCTTCGGCTATTAGACGCTCCACCTCTTCATCGGTGTGTTCATGACAATTCCTTCCATGCTCCACGTCGTCTATACGCCGAAACAGCTCCGACATCGGGCGCGCGGAAGGATCGCGCTTCTGAATCGGGAACGGAAGACCTTGATAGGCAAGGGAGTGCTTGATGAATATCGTTATTGCGCCGGACATCGTCATGCCGAGATCGGCAAAGAGCTTGTCGGCCTTGAGCTTGGTGTCGTCGTCGATTCTGAAGTTTACCTGTGCCATGGTTCTATCTCTCCTTTGCGCGAGTATGATACCAAAAGCCTGCTTGCAATGTCAAGTGGATGCTATACAATTTGAGGGGTTGTGAAAATGGAAAAGAAACTGCAGAAGCTTGAGCTGACTTGGGTTGGCAATGGTAAGCGGGCAGGGGTTGAGCCAATAGACCCTGTGTATTATATTGTCTTCGATTCGTTCAAGCCTGAGCCGACAGATGTCATTCAATGGTTCGATGCGAAAAGAGGGATGTTGAAATTTGAGACATACGAGGAAAGATTCCGTTATATTCTTGGCGTGTTCAAAATTCCTAAGGAATGGGTGGACGCGCTTTGCAGCCAACATCCGAATAACAAATGGGATTTATTTTCGGTTGATATCGTAAAAAGTGTTTATCGCGATACGAATACGCCGCTTGACGAATTCCTGAAGAAGACAGAGACATACTTTGCGTAACAGAATGAGGGTGTATGAAATTTGAGGAGTCGTAAAGATGGAAGACACAAGAGAATTCATCAACGAATACCAGAGGCGACACTACGAGGCGTGCATGAAGGCACAAGAACGCTCGCTGAAGCATCCATTGTCTGCCGCGCAGCTGAAAGAACAGTCGTTGCGGGTTCGGGCGATAGCCGAAGCGGATACGCCAACTGAGAAAGAGCGACTTCGAGAAGAGTTTGCAGAATGGGTGGCAAAAGGGAAGCCTGTTAGTTCAAATGGGAGAGTTTGAAGTATGGAAAAGAAACTGCAGAAGCTTGAGCTGACTTGGGTTGGCAAGGAGAAGCGGGCGGGGCTGGAGCCGAGGATGCAAGTTGAGTGCTCTGGGTTGTTACATCATGTGCGGCGATGACTTTTGTAATTAGAAAGTGAGAAAATCATGCGTGATAACAAAGCAGAATGTAAAATCAATCCGTTGGCAAATAAGAACAATGTGGTGAAGGATTCCATCTGTTCAAATATAGTCGCGAAGTCATGCAAGTATGGAGAGGCTCGTTTGAGTTCAATAGTTGATGATGAGTGTGTTATGGAGAGTGCAAAGCGAAACGTCAATGCATCAGAGTTGAAACTTGATAAATATCGCGTTGTAATGCGGTGGGTTCCTAAAGAGCGTGCCAAGGAAGATGATGATTATGGGAGATGGGAGGTTTATAAGACAGTTACAACGTTGAAACCAAACGAAGTTTGCAATGAAGCCCATCTTATTATAGCGTCATATTCTACAAGAGACGAAGCATATAATTTGTGTGCGTATTTAAAAACTAAGTTTGTCATCTTTCTTGTTGCATGCGAAAGTTTAGAGAATAAAATCTGCAAGACTAGTTTTATACATGTTCCTATGCAAGATTTCTCGAAACCACTGACGGATACTGATTTGTATGCCAAGTATGGGCTAAATCAAGAAGAAATTGCCTTTATTAAGACTAGGATACAATCGATTAATGAAGAGGGACGATAAGATGAACTGGCGACAATTATGTATGTTGAAAACGCTCTTTGCGATTGCGGATAGAGACGGTGTGACAGGTGACGATGTCACAGTGCTTCAAGATGCTCCTCCAGAAGATGTGGCGTTCATGGAGAGGTTGATAAGGGAAGAGAGTGTTGTCGCTTATCGGCCAAAGAAAGGATATTCAACGAATTGCTATTTGTTTGGTGGAATAACCGACAAGGGGCGAAAGGCTTACGGGCCTATAGTTGAAGCAGAGAATAGAAGATGTGCTGATGAGATGAGGTGTGTTTCATCGGTAGAGGGTAATTTTCAGGGAAATAATAGATGAGCCAGAAACTGCAGAAACTTGAGCTGACTTGGGTTGGCAAGGAGAAACGGGCGAGACTAGAGCCGAGGGTTCTTGTCGAAAATCCCGAACTTTCCCACCACGCTGCGACGCGGCGGCGCGATGAGAAAGACATCTTTGACAATATGCTCATTCATGGCGACAACCTTCTTGCGCTCAAGGCGTTGGAACAGCAATTTGCCGGGCAAGTAAAATGTGTCTACATCGATCCGCCATACAACACAGGCAACGCTTTTGAGCATTACGATGATGGTATGGAGCATTCAATATGGTTGGGATTGATGAGAGAACGGTTGGAGTTGCTCTATAGGTTACTTGATTCAAAAGGTAGCCTTTGGATAAGTCTTGATGATGTAGAGGCGCATTATTGCAAAGTGATGTGTGATGAAATATTTGGGAGACAGAATTTCGTTGCAGATGTTGCATGGGAAAAGACGGATAGCCCACGAATGGATGCGAGATTGTTTTCTACTCGATACGACCATACTCTTGTATTTGCTAAAGATGTGGAATGTCTTCAGCTTAATAGGATTTCATCAGATACTTTGCCTCCGCACTATTCGAAGACGGATGCGAAAGGCAGGCACTATTACTTACAGCCAATGCGTAAAACTGGGGCAGGCGACAGCAGAGAAGACAGACCAAATTTATATTTCCCAATTTTAGCGCCGGACGGAACGGAGGTGTATCCCTTTAGGAAAGATGGTTCTGCTGGTAGATGGCGATGGTCTAAGCAGAAAGTCGAGGGCAACGCTGACATAATTGAGATGAGCAAGACTAAAAATGGATGGTCAGTGTATTATAGAATATATGCAGAGGAAAACATAGGACGTCCTCCAGAAACGTTATGGTCGTTTGATTTTGCAGGAAGTAATCGCAATTCAAAGGCGGAGCAAACGGCATTGTTTGGAAAGGAGAACGCATTTGCAACACCAAAACCTGAAAAGTTACTTGAAAGGATATTAGCAATCGCTACCAACCCTGGCGATCTTGTTCTTGATTCATTTCTTGGCTCCGGCACGACCGCGGCGGTTGCGCATAAGATGGGGCGGCGGTGGATTGGCGTAGAACTTGGTGACCATTGTTATACACATTGCAAGGTGAGACTAGACAAGGTGATTGACGGCGACGACGCGGGCGGGATCACGAAAACCGTCGGTTGGAAGGGCGGCGGCGGATATCGCTTCTATGAGCTTGCGCCGACTCTGATAACAAAAGACCAATGGGGGCAGGAGGTCATCAACCGTGACTACAATCCTGCTATGCTTGCGGAGGCGGTTTGCAAGCTTGAGGGCTACATCTACGCGCCGAGCCAGGAGGAATATTTCATTCACGGACACGCCACAGAAAAGGCGTTCATCTACGTTACGACGAACTACATGCGCAAGAAGAACCTTGCAGCAATAAGCGAGCGGCTTGGCGCGGGATGCCAGTTGCTCATCTGCTGCAAGGCGTTTGACAAGGCATCGGCGGAAAGTTTCGACAACCTGACCGTCAAGAAGATTCCAGATGCGGTGCTGAAGAAATGCGAATGGGGGCACGACGACTACAGCCTCAATGTCAAGAACCTTCCTATGGCGGAGGAAGAACAGCATGTTGTTCAAGATGATCTGTTCTGATAGGAGCGAGCCATGACGGAACATGAAAAGATTGTCAGGGACATCAGAAACCGCCTGAGTCTGCGCAAGCCGCAGGCCGACTCGCTGGAGTTGTTGGCGAAGATAGCAGAGGTTGGCATGCTCAAGAAGGACGCCGATACTGCCGCGCAACTTGAGGCGGTCAAGGCGATAGCGCCAAGTGTAACGGCTTTTGACCGTGATTTCTGCTCTCTTTGCTTTGCGCTGGCTACTGGCGTCGGCAAGACGCGGTTGATGGGTGCATTTATCTCGTATCTCAATGAGGCGCATGGGATGCGCAACTTCGTCGTCATAGCGCCAAATCTGACGATCTACGAAAAGCTGATAACCGACTTCAAGCCGGGAACACCGAAATATGTGTTCAGCGGGATAAAGGCATTCGCGGCAAATCCGCCGATTGTCGTTACAGGTGATGATTACCAGTCTGGAAGGGGTGTGCAGGGCGGCGATCTTTTCAGGGATACTGTCGTAATCAACATCTTTAATATCGCAAAATTGACTGCGAAGGACAAGGGGCATCTTGCGGCGGACGATGCCAAGGCGAAGGTTGCGAGGATTAGGCGGCTTGCCGAGACGATAGGGCAGAGCTACTTCGACTACTTGGCAAGCCGCGACGACCTTGTTGTGTTGATGGACGAGTCGCACCGTTACAGGGCGGAGGCTGGCATGGCGGCAATCAATGAACTCAAGCCGGTGCTGGGAATCGAGTTGACGGCGACTCCGCGAACCATAAGGGGAACAAAGGAGATTCCATTTAACAACATAGCCTATGAATACCCTCTTGCGGAGGCGATGCGCGATGGATTCGTTAAAGAGCCAGCGATCGCAACGCGCATGGGGTTCAACATAACGGACTACGTGAAGGACTCAGACGAGCTAGAACGGCTCAAGCTGAACGACGGTGCGCTCATCCACGAGAACACCAAGGCGGCGCTTGCAAATTGGGCGCAAAACCACAACAGGCCAGCCGTCAAACCGTTTATGCTTGTTGTCGCTGGCGACAAGGCTCATGCGGACGCTCTTGAGGAATACATGGCGGGCGATGGTTTTCGCGGCGGTGCATACAAGGGCAAGATTGTCAAGGTGTATTCCGGCATGAGCGCGGAGAAGGATGCTGAGATGATCGGTCAGCTCTTGGAGATTGAAAAGCCAGGCAATCCAGTTGAAATCGTCATTCACGTCAACAAGCTAAGCGAGGGGTGGGATGTAACGAACCTTTACACAATCGTGCCGCTCAGAGCGGCTAACTCGGTCAATCTCGTCGAGCAGTCAATTGGACGTGGATTGAGGCTGCCATACGGCGAGCGGACTGGCGACGAGGCGGTTGATACGCTTGCCGTAGTCTCGCATGACAACTATTCGGCGGTAATCTCTAAGGCAAGGGAGCAGAAAGGGATTCTGTTCAAGAGCTATGTCATTGGTAGTGAAGAGATGCCGGAGGCAGGGAAGAAAGCCGAGCCGATTGCGCCAGCCAACAAAGCCTTGGTGGAGGCGGCGAAAGGCGATGCGCAGCAGGTTTACATTCCTGAATCTGCGAATATTGCTGTTGATGACTTGACGCAGCCATTTGGCGAGGCGTTGGAGGCGGTGAACAAGGTCGTTGAGGGTCGAATGGACGCGCTTGCTGGGTGCGATCTTGCGGACAAGACCACGTTTGCGTCCGTCGTTGAGGCGGCGGTCAAAGGGGCGCAGGAACAGACTGGCGAGACGATCCACAAAGATATCGTTGAAAAGGCTTGTAAGGTTGTTGAACAGACGACGATTGCGATACCTAGGGTCGAAGCAGTGCCAAAGGGTGTGGTTGTGCAGGGGTTCAAGCCGTTTAGCCTGGACATTGAGCCGCTTAAGTCGTTAAATCCCATTGACAGCGGATTGCGAGTTACGACAATCCGCGAGCAGAAGTCCGTTAGGTCGATTGTGTGCGAGGCGGATTCCGGCGACAAGGCCGAGAACTACCTTTCAACGCTGATCGGAAAGTTGCGCGAGGCGGAGGAAATCGACTACGAGGGCAATTCCGAGCTTGTCGCAGGGCTTGCAAAGGAAGCGATTGACTTCATCGCGAAACGGTTTGAGGGAGATGTGGCGGCAAACGTCATCAGAAACAACATGTCGAAGGTTGCGTCCGTAATCCGCAGTCAGTTGAACTCCCATGCAGTTTACGAGGATGCCGAATACGAGTTCAGGGTAACACCGGGATGTGTCAAGCTTGGGCTTTCGAGTGCGCTCATCCTGGAAACCGAGCCAGTGCGCGACTTCAGAACGCTGATAAAGGATGGTGAGAAGGGGCGCATAAAGTCGATGGTCTTCTCAGGCTTTCGCAAATGCCTTTACGAAAAGCAGAAGTTTGACAGCAATCCCGAGCGAATGTTTGCAAAGATCATTGAGGACGAAGAGAATGTATTGAAATGGTTCCGTCCTGATTTGAGCCGTTTCTCGATAAGGCGTAACAATGGGGAGAACTACTTCCCAGATTTCGTTGTCGAGACGAATGACATGAAGTACATCTGCGAGGTTAAGGCAGACTCAAAGGTGAACGATCCAGATGTAATCGACAAGTGGAACGCGGCGGTTGCGTGGTGTGATGTCGTCTCTGATGCTGAACGCGATGCGCGGCGTAAGGAATGGCGGTATGTGTTCATAAAGGAAAGCCAAATTGACGAAGCAATGGCATTTCGCGTCGCAATCGCAAAATTCGTCGAGACGGGAAAGCGGAAATAACAGATTCTAAAATTTGTCAAGGGGGGGGGGTAGATTTGAGGTGTTTTCTCACTACCCAAGGCTTGTCAAGGGGGGTATGGCAAGAAAAAGTCGAAAAAAGTTGCCGACACCCCCCTTGCCAAAAAAATGGAAGTGTGCGATAATAGAGGCAACATGAGGCCAGCAGTAAAGAAAACCGAAAAGGAGAATTCGATATGGCAAGAAACAAGCGGGTGATTTGGAAGAAGGAAGATGATGCTTTAGCCAAAATGCGGCAGAAGCATGGGATTCAAGACATGGAGCTTTGCGGGATAAACCCCTATTGCTTCAATGTCATGGTGCCGCTTAAATACGGCGACGAGAAAGTCATGGCGTTTGCGACGGACTTGTTTCACGAGCTTGGACTTCTTGGCGAGGAATATGAGATGGATTTCGGAGGTTGCTCGGCGTTGTGCGACCTTGTCAAAGACGAAGACATGGGCTGCTACTGCGTAATCTTCAATCACCATGATGTCATCGACAGCGAGCCGGGGGATGATCTTTACCAGTATACGGTGGCGGCGATGTGCGAAGAAGGCGAAGAAGATGAAGACGATGACTCTGCTTGGATGCAAGAGTTGGCGGACGACATCAAGTCCGGGGCGATTAGGTCGAAGTCTGGCGAGGGGTATTTTGTGCTGAAGGGCGAGTATTTCGATGAGATAAAGGCGGGACGGAAGACGACGAAGTACCGCGACCTGACGCCGCGCAACCTCTCGATGTCGATTGGCATAAAGACAGTGAAGTTGCAACGCGGCTACGGACATCCCGGCCAGCCGCCGGAGCAGATGCGGTTCGAGGTCTCTTCCGTCGGGCTTCTTGACGCCGACGACTGCGAATGCGATCCCTACAACATTCCCGATGGCTTCATCGCCACGACGATAGCAATACATCTTGGGAAGAGGATTGGATAAGGAGAGAAAGGGCTTCGAAACATGGAAAGAATTGAGGAATTGTCCGCGCTGTTGCAGAAAGCGGAAAGGCTTGATCCGAAACAGATTCCGGAGTCGCGCAAAATGGTTTCTGTCTGGGCATTAGAAGGGTCGCCTGTCCGAATAAAGAACATGATTAGCGAAACCTTGGGCGTTGACACTATTTGGAATCTTGTGCATGTGCCATATGACAGGATACTGAAATTTCGATGCTTTCTAAATAGTCGAGCAAGAATGGCGGAGCTTGTTGTAGCGATAGACGAGGCGTTAAAGATGCTTAGCGGAGACCAGTAATGAATACATTTGATAACGAACAGATTAAACTTTTGGAGAATAACGAGATTATAAATCGCCTAGTCGCCATCGGGAGCGCGAGGACAAATGGCGTACGATTTTAGAGAAGTGATGCTTGGCGTGTTATGTGCTTTGAAACATGTGTAAATAATTGAAAACCAAAGGAGGTACGACATGTGGTTCTGGGAGAGCAGAAATCTGTACACAAAGAAGCAGTTGGAGAAGTGGCGTGGCTGGACGCAGACGGACATCAACTGCAAGGTTGCTGCTGGCTTGCTTGACATAAAGGTCACGGACGAAGGGCTGAGGTACGCCGAGAAGGAGAGCGAGAGCAGGAAGTATGCGAGGATACCGGCGGAAGAACCCGAGGAATACGAGCCCATAATGAAGGATGGTGTGTTGTATTTTCCCGTGCCTAGGGCGGCGGTTCAGGAGAAGAAGCCGGGTCTTGGGTTCTGGGGGTGGTTTGAGGTGATCTCGACTTTGATACTGCTTCCGTTCACGATACTCGGAATGCGCGAAGGGACGCAGTGGTTCCTTGGCACGGGGAAGTACGGCAGAGGCGGCGGGGACGACGAGTGGTGAGCAACGATTAGGAGGGATATGAAGGCGTTGGGGTTTCGGGGAGGGGCCCTGTTTAGGGTTGTTGTTTCTAATGTGAGAGGGTCTTACTCACGCCCTGTCACATATTGCAATATGTAACGACGAAATGACGGACGCGCCGATGCGCGTGGCGGACGCGGCGTTGCGCGTGGTGGACGCGCCGTTGCGCGTTTTTTGCGCGCAAGGGCGCGTTTTCGGCGCGCAAGGGCGCGTCCTGCTTTGCGAGGAGCGCTTTCTTGTTTGCCGCGTGTACGCGTGTCTGCATGGCGCGGTTGATCCAGCTGCCGGGAATGAAGACCTTCAGCAGGTCACGGATGAATGCACGGACGGAATGGGCGTATGCGACCTGTCTTAAAACGGCGTGTTTCAAGA
>Ga0310786_10005309_pt1 | contig 17565 bp, 18 predicted proteins | sample AusTroGonzalo_MG_FD_203881 | JGI IMG/M metagenome (GOLD analysis project Ga0310786, IMG submission 203881) | Bovine rumen microbial communities from tropical cattle in Woodstock, Queensland, Australia - Gonzalo_03 (v2) (version 2) | ecosystem: Host-associated > Mammals > Digestive system >... | reverse complement strand
TACTTCGCATGGGCTCCGCTTGCTTTCTGCGCGCCACTTGCATCAACCCTCCAGATCTTGATCCCCGGAACTACGCCATTCATCGCAGAATATGTGAGATCAGAAATTGCGTACTCTCCAAACAGCGTCTCTCCATTGTAGGTCTGAAGCGTCAACGTTCCTGTTTTCGAGGCTTCGCCAGCCAGCATCAGACTCCATGCAATCGGCACATGGATCTCCCTGGTTGCAACCCCGGCTGCAACACTCACCCATCCAGAATCCATTCCAGCTCCGAAGTTCAACCTGAACTTGTGCGTGAAGGTCGCTCTCTCCGCACTGATCGTCAAGGTGATGTCTTCTCCACCCATGAACGAAGTCTTGCTCAAAGAACACGTAGATCTGCCAATGTGGAAATTACCATTCACCGTCACGTTGTTCGCGGGCATCGTAAACACATTATTCACCACACTTACCTGCTCTGATGTCCAATTGTCGAATAAGTACCCATTGTTCGGAGTTTGCGAAAGCGTAACGCTCTGCCCAACTGTCGCAGTTTCTCTGCTTGAAGAAACACTTCCTCCAGCAGACGGATTTGCGGATACCGTAACGGTATAATCGATTGCAACGAAATTCGCGGTCAATGTCACATTACTTGCCGGCATAGAGAACTTGTTGCTCGAAATTGTAACAGAAGGAGAACTTGTCCACCCGGAGAAAGTATAACCAGCGGATGCTGTCGCACTCACGGTGATTTGATCCCCGTAATACCCGGAATTCGAGCTCACAGACGCCGTTCCGCCTTTTCCGACAACAAGAGTGACACTGTACAGATCATGGACAAAGTTTGCCGTTACAGACGCATTTTCGTTCGGCATCGTGAAGGTTGTAGACGCACTGCTTACATTTGCAATCGTTCCAGCAGTCTTTGTCCATCCGGCGAACGAATATCCCGTTTCTGCCGTTGCCGTAATTGTTGCCTGGTCACCACAATGTATTGGCGTAGAGCTCGAAGAAACACTTCCTCCCGTTTCGGCATTCAAAGTGAAATCCCATTCGTACTGCCTGAAATTGGCCGTAATTGTGACATTGCTCGCAGGCATTGTGAATTTCCCATTCGTGATCGTAACAGACGGGTCGGAAGACCATCCGGTAAACGTCCACCCCAATGTTGGAGAAGCGCTGACAGCAACCTCGTCCCCATAGTTCGCAGAAGATCTGTTCAGCGTTATCGTTCCGGCTCCCGAAGGACTTGCAACACCACCAACCGTGTAATTTACCTTTGAGAAGCTCGCGGTAACGGTTGCATCTCCGGCAGGCATGGTAAATGTAGTAGACGCGGAACTTGCACTTGCAACTGTTCCGCCAGAACACGTCCACCCCGTGAATTGATAACCGGTCGCGGGAGACGCAATAATGGAAATTGAATCCCCGTAATTTGCGGTAGTTTTGCCAAGCGTGACCGTTCCTCCGGCAGAAGGAGATTCAACCTTTGATAATATATAATCGATCTTCTCAAATGTGGCCGTAAGTGTTGTAGCTCCCGCGCCTGCTGTAAATGTCGTCGATGCAGATGTCGCATTCGCGATCGTTCCGCTTTGTCCGCTCCCCTTCGACCACCTTACAAAACGATACCCGGTTGCCGGCGTCGCTATAATCGGAATGGATGCCTGGTATTTAACGGAAACGCTACTACTTGAAGATCCATTAAGTGTAACGCTTCCGCCGCCAGAGGGAGAAATGGATCTTGATATTGTATAGCTTTGCTTTGCGAACGTTGCCGTGATTGTTACAGCACTGTCCGGCATCGTGAACTTATTGCTCGAAATGGATACACTCGGACTGCTCGAATAACTTGAAAACTGATAACCGGTCGCAGGAGATGGCGAAAGCGTGACCTGCGTACCTTGCGCCGCAGACGTTGGGCTTGCGCTCAGCGTGCCTGTGCCAGAAGTTGCCACCTTGCATGTAATTGCATTTGCGATGCTCGCGGTACCTACAACGAGCTTTCCGGCCTCAATTGTGAACTGACATGTATGATTGAATGTCGTAATCCCTCCTCCAGCCGGAGATTTTGACAGCAAGATTCCAAGCGTTTTCCCGGCAATGTTTTTGTTTGTATGGGAAAAAGTAGAATTGATGCTCCATGTGAAAGTTCCTGCGGTTGCGATACGTTCAAACTCATGCTGCGCAATCAGAAACTTGTTTGTACCGGAGGAATTCTCCGCGAGATACATGTAAACGGTCTGCTTAACATAAGGCCATTGCTGGGTTCCTTCCGATGCCTTGTTCCATGTGATTGAGAAAGATGCCTTAATAGATCCGCTCCCAGAGACATATTGCCCGGAAGGAATGGTAATAACATTCCCCTTCCACGTATACTCCCCGGTTCCAGTTCCGTCATAGATATGCATGTTTGTTGCGGTGATTTTCGAGGAATTCGATACGCTGCCCACGAAACATCACCACCTTACACTTCGACTGTTGCCATAGAAACCGCACCACTGCTTGTTACAGTTACCTTGTTGTTCGCCTTGCTTACCGTGATGTTTGTGCCTTTGTGGATCACTCCATAGCTTCCGTTTGCGACCAGCACAATTGCACCATAGGTTGCATCGTTCATGTCCCCTCCGTTCGGGGATGCATAGATCCAGGTAACTTTCTGATCCGACGTACAATCGACCTCGACAGAAGTGGTGCTTGTGTACCAATTCCTTGTACACTCAATAACATTCGAAATGACCCCATCGATCCGATCAATCTCTTCTTCGAATTCAGACTCTGTAACATATGCAGATGTGCTGACAGAGATCGACATGTTGCTCGTGTTGGACACTGCGATAAATGTGCTGAAGTTGATTGCGAAATCCGGGAAATCCGATGAATCGGGAACGATAACCCCGGTCGAATCCTGCATGAGTGCGAAGAGCTCCGGATCTCCATTGTCCAGCGTCGCAAATATGCCGACTTCCTTCATGGTATAACCACCAGAATAAGGCCCAATCTTGATTCGTACCCGGAGTCCATCTGTTTCAACTCCACCAGTCAAAGATCCTGTTGTCTTTGCTGCATTCAGAGCGGTTGCGGCCTTCATATCAACCGTGTTCCCCGTTCCGGTCTGTACTCCTGTGAGGACAAGATGACCGCTATTGAGCGCGGACGCGATCATTTCCTCTCCCCTATTTGTTACAACTCCTGCCCACGCCATCAACCATTCCCCCTCGCAAGATCAATCACGTTCTCATACTCAATGCCCGTAACCTCAAACTGTACATACGAACTGATGTTCACATCTTCCATCATGACATTTACGGTCTTTCCGATTCCTGCCGGCACCAGATATACATTGTTTGCATACATCATTTGCGCCAGCTCTTGTGAAACTTCTCCAACCTGAATTGTTACACTCCCGTCAACATTATCCCTGTAGGAAACATTCATTGTATTTTCGAGAACGTTTGCATATACAGATGCCGCATCGGAATTCTCACCGTTCCATGACTCCTGTGCGATTTTCATTTGAACCATAACGCTGTATTCATCATCCGTCATGCTGGATGTACCATTCTCCCGGACATAAGGCAACTCCCGGGAAACACCAATCAACTCGCCAAGTATATCGAGCTGATCGCCAACAGCTTCAGATGCACTAAACGCACTCGTGTTCTGCACTGTTTCCTGAAGATCCATAACAGGAGTGAGAACGGCCTCAAGAAGTTTCATATAATTCGAATCTTCGTATTGCTGGGTGGTTTTGTTCCAGATCTGCCTCGAATTTTCGGAGGAGATCAAGTCCAAATATCCATAGATGTCCATTCAATCACCTCACGCACTCACAATCCCGCTGACATCAATATCGGAGATCTGATCAATGTAAAGCCTTTCTTTCCATCCACACGTGATCTCCGTTGTCTGTGCGCTCCCGGAACCCTTTGCTGCAGTAACGTTCGTGACCGCGAACCCGGATGCGGTTACAGACGAATATATCACGGCGTACAGACGGTTTATCGTCAAGCTATCCCCAATGTCGAAAGAATTGATATATTCCATGATTGCATTCTGTATCGATTCTTTCAATGCGGGAATGTCAATCTGCGCATTGTAGACCGTGCCAACAATTGTTGGAAGAACCTTGCTCATTGTCGGACGGTCAAACTTGATAACGGTGGAGTTTCCATAGGAATCCATGATTGTTTTTTCAACAGCACCATTTGTACCAATCCCCGGAGATTTCGCATTAAAGATCGTCTTTGCGATCTCATCTGCATCCCCACCCTCTACAACGGCATTGATCGTGTGCGCCGGAATGGAATACTCATCTGTCGAGCTCGTATCATTTGTTTTGACAATAACCCTGGTAACGTCATCCAGCACAGCAAGAGAATCCTGAATAGATGTATATGTCGTGTTTGGCCTTGAAGAAAGCGCACGGAGCATTCTAAGCCTCAATGCAGTATCGGACTCCGTATCTTCGCCAACGGTGCCTACCGTGAAATTTTCGACCTCTGTCCACCCGGGAATCGGATCATAGATCGAATCAATGAACCCCTCCGTAAGCTGAACTTCTCCCGGTTCGTCCCGGATCACGCCTACGGTGCCTGTTTCACTTGCAATTGTGCAATCCTCCGTCGTAGACCAGGTAATCCCGTCTTCACCTACAACCTTTGATCCAGCCGGAATAACGGTGTCATCTGTTCCAGTAACGGTGATGACCGCTTCCGCATACTCTGCCGGCCTCCTGGTAATCCCAACAACCGTGCATAAGACATCCAACGAGTCTCCCGTTGCGTAATACGGGCTTCTCGAGTTATATGCATCCACAGCAAGCGAAGAGAAATCATCCAATGCCCGGGCTAAAACGGACAGGAATTGATAATCCTTCGAATCCTCCCCAAGATACACGTCATCCCCAAAGACAGATCTGTATTGCTCCTAGAGCATATCCAGTACCTCGTCATATGTCGGCACATGGATTCCGTCCGCATCAATACTCGGTTGCGAGTATGCCATCAAGCGTCACCTCCACTTCCTCAACTTCTTCACCTACGCTAATCACACAACTATATACCAGCTCTCTTCCCTCAACCTCTATCTGCGCGTCCTCAACACTACCAACACCCTCTGTGCCAGCGATGTAAGAAGAGATGTACTTTTCAAGCATCTGCATGTTCTCAACCCTGACTCCATCTGCAAGAAACTGTGGTATGCGAAATCCGAGTTCTTCATCCTCCCACCATTCTCCGAAATAAAACAAAAGCCGTTGCTTGACAACCTGCGCAACAGCCTTTGCCCCGGTAAGCATTTCGGAGAGATAAGAGATCGGCATCATATCTCCATTTTCATTAACGGGACGAACAATCATATAACCACCTCAAAACTCTAAATAATATACACGAACAGTAACAGATGTACTCGGAACAGGAACAAATTGAGTGCCAGAAGTCCTGTTCATTACCTTTACATACCAGTTTGTTCCATTGTAAAATGTAATCCCAACATATGAAGCAGAAAATGATGCTGTTACCATCGCATGCTCTGGAATGGTTGTCCCAAGCGAAAGATTCCCCGTAGAAGAAGTTGTCCCTGTAACTGTGAACGTTTTAACAAATCTATCTACAGACCCGGCTCCCATACTTTTTCCCCCCCCCTTATGTGGTTGTAACTGCTTTCGGATTAACGAACATAGGCCGTATGGTCTGCGTTGTAGTAGAACCGCCATAGTTTGTAATCTGAAAATACCCACTGAAAGTTTCCCACTTCAATTTTACAGGCGGCTTATTTTCTGCGCTTGCAGAGAAATTCCACTGAACCAACCTATGATTTGCTGTCATACCCGTCATGTAGACGGTCAACGGAGAACTGTCCACGCTCGGGATGCTTATCGCCGAAGACGGGATCAAAACCATGTTCTCGACAGAAGATGCGTTCAATCCTGAATCGGTTAAATTCCCGGAAGAGTTCAGCCCAGCGAGATGGCCGTTTGTTGCACTTTCTACTTTGTCCGCCTTTCCACTTATGTCCTGATGCTGGGTAAGAAAATCTGAAGCCTTTTTCCCGCTGTCAGTAAGGTTTCCGTTTGCGTCAAGACCAGCAAAATTACCAGCGGTAGCTCCGGAAACTTTGTCTGATTTTCCGGACACTGTGTTTGTCAGCGAGTTTATGGCATTGATCAGAGCATCATCATTCAGAACGTTTGTGCAGTTAATATCGACCACAACGTTGGTTAGCCCGACATTGAAGTAGGAGTTCCCTACAATCTTTACGTCCCCGCAGTAAGAAAGATGAATCCCGGCGTATCCGTGGTTTGCGTTCGTGTCGGGGTTAAGTATCTGATTACCAGATATGATGATCTGATTCGCTTTTGTCGATGAGTCGTATCCGCTGATCCTTATGTTTGCATATGTCTCGTTGCTTGTTTTAGAACAGGTACGGATAATATTGTTGCAGATCGAGATCGTCTTCGTCTCGTTTGCATAAGAAGGTTTTCTGAAGAAGATGTTTTCTTTCTGTGTATTCTCGAAGATATTTTCCGCAAACAGCATGGCCGTGCATCCGTCGCCACAATACACATTGTACTCAGGACCATGCCCACTATCCCCATCTCCATCGAAATGGTTTCCGATAAACCGGCTCGTTCCTCCCTCAAGGTACAGATTCGCGGCATGGCTTCCAATGTTTGTGAAGCACATCCAACTGTCCATTGTTCTCCAGCCCCACATGATCCCCTGAAGCAAAGAGTCCTTGAAATCGCACCACAGAACCTTGTTTAGGTTGCCCATGTCGTTCCTGTGTTCCTCGGGAAAATTGAGTCCGTCATCTCCGGTCCCAGTGTCATAGTTCAGCAAAAGTGAATGTTTGTAAACCCAGTTTGTCCGAACCCTCTCGATCCGTCCATAATGAAGCCAGACATTGATCGCATTGCCATGATGCCCGTTTGAATACACGCTATAATTCGTGATACGGTTCCCGTCGATTGAAAGATCCATAATCCCTGAATTATTGATCGGCCCGCTTACCCGAATAGCATCTATGTCGCATCCATCCGCGATTTTCAATGTGGTTGAGTCCATTCCGCTTCCACACAAGATTACGCTGTCCGCCAGATATACAGTTTCCGTAAGCCAATACGTTCCGTCCGGGATCATGCAATAACTTTTCCCAGCGTCTCTTGCGGCGGTAATAGCATTATTGATCACGGAAGACGCATTGCTGGAAGTCGTTGTCGGATTCTTGAATAACGTTTTGTCGATATAATAAACTTCGGTATCGACATTCTTGACCTCCGCAAACGCTTCCTCGAGCGTTTTCCCGTTTCCAGAGTTCGGAAGACTTCTGATCCCAACGAAAGCAATGCCATCCGAAAAGTCATGCTTTCTGGCTGTAAACGGGCTCGACACGCCTCCATTCTGCCACCACGCATCTATGCAAGAGTCTGCAAAAATAACAAGGCACTCATCCCCAACATTAACATTGTAAGAATAAGCGCCCGGAAACCACACCGGGACATTCAAAAGGATTTGAGGTTTTTCAGAAGAATCACTGTCTCGGATGGCCGGCTGCACATCCACGCATTGATTTTCTTTGTCATATCTAATGACAAAACCCGGAATTGAAACCCTGATCCTGTTCAGGACAGCTTCCTGCTGGATTCTTTCCATCTGCCCCGGTTGCTGGATCACTTCATCGAGCTTCATTTAACCACCATCCATTCCGTCCTTGTCCAGATACACCTCGTTTACCAACATCAATTCTGTCTGCCAATTCCCCTGATAATTGTCCGCATCAATCGATTGGGAAACAAGACGATATCTGTTCCCCCTGAATTCATGAAGCATTCCGACAGGCCACGATTTGACTGTTGCTTTTACAATGCACACCCCATCCGCGAAATGCGGCTCATCGACAAGATCCTCCTCCTCGACAGCAACAATTACTTCAGACCTTCCTTCTTCGACAACATGAAGAACATCTTTCGAAATGAACGCCCTCGCGTGAACGCCCCTGGCCAAAGAAGAAATGCAATCCGCAAGCCTTCCATGAAACGCTTGAGATCGAATAAACCGATCGTCTTTGGCGAGATAACTTCCCATTGTCGCATTCTTGAGGATGTGCCGGATCGTTGTGCTGATCAGAGCACCTCTTCCGACAGTCTGACTTACTTTTGTTTCCCAGAACGATTGTCCGTCCGTTACAGAGATCACAGATACCTGATTGGCACCCTCATAAGTTGTGTAAATATCCTCGACCTCTCCACTGATGAAAACAGCCATTGTTTCGGTGAGGACTCTCAATTCCTTTCTCGATGACAAAAGCGCCTTGTCGGTTTCGCTCATGTTGTACACTTCAACCATGTAATAATCCGGGAGAAGTGTCATGTTCGACTTCCCCCGGATTCTTATCCTATTATCAACAAAAACACGATCTTCTCCGCAATACGCTTCCAGCTTTCGGAGATCATTCATCTACACCACCCCAATACAGGGCAAAATCATCCCAATTTGATTTAGAAGGATTCTCCGTTGAAGGATCGTCCACGGTTGATACGCAGAACATATACCCGATGTTTTTGTGTTCGAACGGAGCAAGAAGGTTTACCATCTTATCTCCGGAAACTATAACCGGCACAAACGTGCAGATCGGGTTCCCCGTTTGCCCATCATAAAGAAAAATGTACCAAAGATCATTTCTTTCGATATACCTGAGCTGGAGTATGACTCTTTTTGATGAGCCGCTTGGGGTTATGTTAATGATCTGCTGCTGCCACAAAAGCTCTTTATCAGGAATTATCTGAAGCATTCGCTCATCCCTCTCCAAACAGCGCTCTGAATATGCTTGGCGTGGACTTCAGCTCCCCGCCGTCCTTTGCTTTTTGCTGTTTTTTCTTTTCTTTTGGCGCATACGCATGCTGGAATATGATTTGCCCACTCCATCCATAAGGGCATGATTCATCCTGATTTACAATAACAGAAGAAATGATCATGTCCACATGAACATATTGCGGAGTAATAACTGCAATTTTCTTCCGGGATTCTTTTAACAGGACGAGCGTTCTTAACGCATCGGCCGAGCGCGTTCCATCAATTGACAACTTGTTCTTTACCGCTTTCAGGGCGTTTGCCATTGAACCAGAGTAAGATGCCGCACTGTCCATTTCGCTTGTGCCTGTGTAAACATCCGACATGGCAACATCCAACGTCAGCTTGTCCGGCTCATTCTTCGCATTGTTTACATACTTCTCTTTGTCCTTCGAGATCTCTTCTTCGATCTTCATGGAGAACTGATGCTGGATCTTTATAACCCCATCAAACAAATATGTTTTCCCTGTCGAAGAATCATAAATACAACACGATTGGGGCGGCACGGTCAGCACTCCTGTTTTCTTTTTCCCCGCCGGCTTTTTAGGCTGATCCGCTTTCCCGCCCGCATACTCAATCTGCAAATAAACATTTGAAAACCTTGCGCTCGTATTGTGAACAGCGGTATCATTCTTGTTCCCATTAGGCTTGTAGGCAAACTTGATGGAAATGGAAGACGCCGACTTTTTAAGCGTAATATTTGCCGAATAGACGCCTTTTGAGCTTTTCAGACGGTTCCCATTTGCAGAAAGAACAGAAGCTCCCGTATTGAGGCCGGATATGTTTGCGATAACCTGTGCTTTTTTTACTGTTGCACCAGACGGAATCTTGTAGGAAACCTTTTTTACGGTTGTCCTGTATGTCGGCGTTCCGGTTTTGAACACATAAACATCTGAATCATCATACGCATAAACATAAACAGGGCCATGCTTCGGTTTTGGCTTTGAAACGCATTGCCAGCTCCCATTGATCGTAAAAGCCGGAATTGCAACCTTGAGAGTTGCCATTACGCATACACCCCCCGAAGAGTTTTAACAAGATGCCTCTCTGCTGCATCATATGCCGCCGATCCGATTTCTTTTCCATCTGCGCCAGTTGCATTCACATAGATCGTAACAGGCGCGGACACATTGAATGTGCTTGTTCCTCCAACCCCTCCGAGAACAGAATCCATAGAACTTCCGAATGTCCCAGCAGAAGCGGAAGAACCAATTCCAAACCTTTCGGCTATGCTCTGTACGGCGCCAAGACCCATTTCATTAAGCATCCGATTGATCAGTGCCATTGCGCGTTCTGGCTTTGTGATAGGAATAATGTATTCAGGGCCATCTTCACCGACAAGATAATGCCCGGCAGACCCGATCCTTCCGCCATATGCCTCCGGCTCTACGATATTGTTTTCGCCGGCATACGGGTTTCCCCCGAACCTATCCCAGGTATTCTCCCCGGCCGGAGTGACAACCGCCGGATAACTTACCGTCAAATTGTTTGCTTCTTTCTGGAGCTCCTCCTGTCCTTTCTTTGCCGCCTCCGTTGCCTTGTTTACCCCAGCGCCAAAGAATGCATCATATTCTGCCTTTCTGCCTTTTTCTACCCATCTGCCATCTACGTATTCATATTCATCTGTGTCCATCGATGCTTGCTGTTCTGCTCTCTCTTCCGCCAGACGTTCTGCCAAATTCCAAAGGTTTTCAATGTTGAATCCCGGAACAGGGGTACCATCTCCGAAGTCAATTCGGTTTTCGCCAATTCCCATGGTTCTTTGCCTTGTGAACCCGAATTGACCAGTCATCACAACATTGTCCTCTTTGTCGATTGACACATCGAATTCCGTGTCTTTGTTTACACCGGGACTTCCATCTTTGTTTGGTCGCATGTAATTGCCAAGATAAGCAACCTGCTCAGGAGTAAGCTCTTTTTCTCTCCCGTTGCTGGACTTCAAGATCCAATTCCCGTTTTCTCCCTTTTCCAGCTTTGAGGTGTTCGGATTGTGGATACCAATTCCAAGGAAGTCGAAAACATCAAGAATCCCAGCGCTCTCAAGCGCATTATATAAAGCGACACTCAGCGCGTCTCCAAGAAGCGCGAAAACAGGCGTTAACCATTCAACTATTTTGTCCCCGATATCTACGAATATTTTCTTTAGTCCACTTTCTCCGTCTGCGCCATAGAGCAATGTTTCAAAAAATGAATGAAGGCCGATCCCACTGCGTTCGCCGGTTTTTTCGTTTATGATTTCACCATCCCAGATCGTCATAAACATGTTTGCGATTTCTTGCGCGGCTTGTTCAAGCTCTTCCTTACTCTCGGTCGTTGCCAGCATTTCTCCGATCGCCGCCGCAACACCAACCAGCAAATTCCCTGACGCGATCCACGAGGCGAGGCCCAAAGAGATTCCATTCCAAATCGGGTTGGACGGCCCCACTTCGCCAAGGGCGGACCTAATAGTTCCGGCTACTCCATCTTCGCTATCTCCAAGGATTGCATGGATAATAGATTTCATAACGGCACCGGCAGTATCGCCAACCACCTCGAAACCAAGCCCAAGAAGTTCGATAACACCACTTATCGCCGTATTAAAATCGCTCTGAAGCTCCTGAGATATTCCGGGAACGATCTGATCCGAAAGCCCCGCTTTAACGATCGCCTCTTCCATTTCGCTGAGTTTGAGGCCGGATTTCTTCGCGAAATCAAGCTGACTGTCGTCCATTCCCATCAGGCCCTTGTAGAGTGATTCGATGACCTTGTTTTTTTCTGTTGTTAATCCGCCTATTGCACCACTAATAATGGACACAATAGGGCTTGCTCCAACCGCGGACAATTCAAGAGCACTGAAGATCCCACTAATAAGGCCATTCTTTCCATTCAATGCAGAAGAAAGATTCGAATCCTTCCACCAATCTTCTTTGTTGAACGCCGTTGCAATTATATTTCCTACGCTTCCGGCAATTTCAGATGCATACTGTCCGCCTGTCGCTATCGCGTTCGAAAAAGCAGTAAAAAGCCTTGAAAGGAGTTGCCCTGTTTTGTCGGGATTGTTCGTGAAGAAATCCACTATTCCGCCGAATATGCTTCCGATAATAGAAGTTTCTCCACTTAACGCTTCTGTTAATGAATTGTTCTGATAAATATAATCACTGACATCCTGAAGTATGCCGGAGATCTTTGTTACGAGCTTTTCTGTTACCTTCCGGCTCTTCTCCCTCGTAGAAAGCGAATCATCTGCCCCAATGTCAAAGAATTCGCCAAAGGCAACACCTACATATCCTTCATCGCCAGGTTTAAGTCCCTTCTCTTTATTGCTTTGCCAGTTATCATAATCGTGCATCACATCGCCGAATATCGTAACCAGCGCAAGCAATCGCCCGAGCGTTCCTCCTTTGATCATAGCGAACGCTCCGCCAATGGCAACGGCAATCGCCTTTATGCCATCAGGGAGCTTGTTTACAAGATCAAAGATGTTCCCCATTGTTTCCGCGATTCCAACAAGGCCCTTTGCAAAGTCCGAAATGAACGTTGCGATTTTTGTGGAAACACGGCTCATATTATCCCTTAACCAGCTTGCACCCTTATTCAGCTTTCCTGTAATACGATCTATCGGCCTTTCGAGGTTCGCAAGCACCTGCGCATTGATCCATTGCGTCGCATTGCTTACCATCGACTTTAGCTTATAGAACCCGGACTGAAGTTCGCGAATACGGCCAAGCGCATTTGACATGTTCGGGAATTCAAGCTGCTTGTTGAATTCAACAAGATCCTTGTAGATCTTATTGAGATTATCATCCTTCTTGATCTCTGAAAGCGTCTTTCCCATTGCCCGCATCGCTTCATTTTCTGCGCGGACAAGATTCACCGTTTTCTTCTGTTTTTTTGCCAGCCTCTCGAGCTCAAACTCCCTCTTTGTTGCGGATTCTATGAGCTTATAAATCCCGGTGGTGATTCCGGCAAAAGCCGCACTAACGCCCAGAGCCTTAAGCCTTGAATTGTCGAGCAACCTCAACAGTTTATTTACGCCCTCATTGTCAATCTCCGCGCCAAGGCTTATAACAGTCTCCATTAACGGATTTTTATTCGACACAGAATCACCCCCGGTTATTTCTTTTCAAGAGCCCTTCTCTCATTCTCTGCCTTGACCTTCATAAGTTCTATGCAGTCCATAAGGTCATCCAGCGTATAGGTTCCGTCCCACAATTCATGCTGACGCCACATTCCAGCGGCAACAGGCGAATAAACCCATCCCTCAAAATTTACACATTCGGCAGGGATGAATTTTGCCGGTTCAGAAACGAAAGCGAGCTCCCTTCTCCGAAAAAACTCCCCAGATTGTATGCGAGAACTTCGTACACAAGGCGAAGCGTAGATCCGATATCATACTCGACATCTTCGTCCCCAAAAGAATTTCCGATAATCACCGGTTGCCACCCTGCCGGATAGAGTACAGAAACCGTCTTCAGACAGCGCATTTCGAAATCGACCATCTCATCATCTGAAAGTTTCGAGAGCGCCTGCGGGATCATCTGAATCAGTTGCTCAGTCCTTCTCCTTGCAACCTCTTCTTCCTTTTCCCCATCTTCTGCCGGAACAAAGATTTCCTGCAGACCATTGTAAACAGGCAGCAGTTTTTCTGCGCAGAACTTAATCAAACAAGATCCGGCCAGCGCATTCATTTTCTTTAACATGAAAGTCTTTTTGTTTCCATTGACTTCCAGCTCGATTGTTTTTTCCGTTTCACGCATTTTTTTATCCTCCTAAAAATCAGTCCCCCTGCCGTGTGTGACAGGGGGACCGTAAAACACATTACTGCGAAACAAGTTCAGCATACAGGAGTTCATACTGCCTGTTGCCGGCCGTCTGGTCATAATTCTCATCCGGCTTTTTCCGCGGAGTAACACCCGAGAACGAATTCGTCCGGTTCATCGCAGAATCCTTCACCACAAGATTCGTCAGAGCGAAGCGCTTTGTGGGGGTGGACTTGCTGTCCAGGTACTTGATCAGCTTACGCATGAACAGATCCGCGCCGGAGTTCACGGGAACTTCGATGGAGATCTGCCCATTCCGGGATACCAGCCGGTTGATAACGGTATACCCGTTCGCCGTAGTGGTATGGGAACTCATGTCCCCGGAATAAGACCAAGAGATCCGGCCGGCGCCCTCATCAGAAAGCACCATCTGGCCGACATCAGGATTCGTAATCGTGGTGTAGGTATCCGCGAGAGAATAAACGCTATATCCCATATTCTACACCTCCATTAAGTCTGAACATTCAGGTTGATAACAATGTTTTCAACCGACCCGGACAGACAGACAATCACGGTAATCGGCATCGCCTTATGAGCCGCACGATCCACATCACTCTGCGTATCGAACGAATCCACGAGCACCATGTAACCATGTTCGATCATATCACCGCGTTCAACGGTGCCGATCGTCATGCCGCGCCAGATATTGTCCGCCAGAATTCCACGGCCATAATAGTCTTCCAGAATTCTGCAGATCTCGCCGACAAACTTGGAAGACGTGGAATCCGTCTGCGGGAGCTTTGTTGCGCTGTTCGCAATCAGATCATAAATGCTCTCCTGAATGTCATTGGAGATCATGTCGGTATAGAGCATTTCGTCATACCTCAAACCGGAGGCAGTAGAACCATTCTCCAGCTTCGCACCAGCTTTCGTCCTGGCAACAAACACATTGCCATTGATTGCCTTGATCGAAGCAACGTCCGTCTGGGAGATATCGGTCGCGGTCGCGGTCGCAATGCCCTTGTAGCACAGACTGAACGGAGCATTTTCCATTGCAGCGGTAAGGCCCATCGCTTCACCCATCAGACCGGCCGCATCATTCACAGCAGAATTGCAGAGCATACCGATCGCACGCTTCGAGCCAGCATCAAACAACGTGGGCATCAGGGCACCGGCGGTCGTAACACTGGACACAGTGCCGGTAACACCATAGAACACCATGCCACGGCCCAGCGCATCAAACGCGCTCGCAATGCCGCCAATATAGGTCTTAATATTCGCGGCGGTTTCATCCGCTTTGGGAATGTAATACAGACCGTAGAATTCAGCGCCTTTGTCAATCGCGTCCGCAACGGCCAGTACAGGGGTATCGGTCGTGGAAACAGCGGTATCAAAGAAGATTACAACCAGCTTCCGCGGAGCAGGATTCGTTCCAAAATACTTCACGGCTGCCGCATAGGTTGCCGTTGTGTCCGCGAATGCCGGTTTCGTGTCCGTCACGCCAGCGAGCAGCTCATCCAGACTGGAATAAGACGCGAACCGGCTGGTCGTGGTCAGAGGCGTTCCGGTGCCAGCTTCAGATGTAAGAATCGCTCCGACATCAAAGACGGTGGAAACCGTGGAAGTCGCCCCGACAGAAACGTTAACCAGCACAACGGGGTTCATGTTAAGCATTTTCCATCATTTCCTTTCTTATGATTGAGTAATCGATATGATTTCGGGCGGCTCCGTAACAGTAGTAACTACATGCTCGGTGACCTCATAATACGCGAGCTCAAGCCGAACATCGCACCGCCTTCGATGAAACGTCCCTTCCACTTCAAAAAGGGAAGTCGGACGTCCTGGCAATCCAATAGGAACGATATTTTTGCTCCGCAGGATCGCCCTCGGGCTTCCTGTCCCGGAATCCCATTGGAACATAGACCAGAATAATTCCGCGTCATCATCCGCATTGCTCCCATAGAAGGTGAGCATACAACTGACGGGAATTGTCTTTTTGATCGCCGTTTTCGTAACATTGTTCGCGGTATTCGTCTTGATATCAATATAATCGAATCCGCTCCCCTGTATCTCACTCAACGCGTAATATACAAGGTTCTTGTTTCTTGGCGCCTGCGGAGTGGTCATATTCTCGACATATGCCGGAATAAACCGGGATGCTGCTTCGGAACTCTCAGGATCGACATTAAAGCAAGCACATAACATCAAGGCAATGGCATCCGAAACGGTCTGAAACCATGCCATTAAACCACCTCCACATCCATAACCCTCGTTGCATACGCAATGGAGAATCCCCATTGAATCCAGTTGTTTACGCGCGTGACGCGATAGCGCTTGTTGTTGTAGAGAATTTCATCTGCTCCGTAAAAAACATTGCTTCCGTCATTCTTCCCACACTGGAAGCCGAACTTCGCATAGATAACAATTGTCTCATTCTCTGTGTCCTCAACTGTGGACGATTGAGAACCCATTTCTTGAGGCTGGATGTTTCCGGTAAGAGGGATGTTCACCTTGCTGACAGTTACCTTTCCAAGCGTTCTCCTGTTCGTTGTCCTGACAAGGACAAACGGTTGAGATCCGCCAACCTCTGGATCATCCAGTATTTCCGTAACATCTGGCAGCAACATTGTTATCACCTCTTTTTTCGAACGGCATAAGTAATGGAATTCAACATACTGCTTGTATCAATCAAGGGCGTGGATGAGCCTTTTCTCCGAATCGTTTCCGGGGCGTTCGGCGCCAAATTGGTTCCCTCTGTGATGTACTTTTTAACAGCATCTCTTCCAATCATACCGGCCTTTTCATACGCAATCTCGCAACTTTCAAGATCCCCGTGAATAAACGCTTCGGCCATGCCCTTTCGCATAACCTGGTGCATTTTTTTCTTGACGTCTTTTTGCGCGAGCGCTGGTTGAAGGACCGGCCGCGGAGGAATGTTGTGCGACGGAACACCGTTTTCATGCAGATAAAGAAGAGAAGAATTCGTCATGCCGTTCTCTCTTGCCACATCTGTTTCTTCGGTAATACCGACATACACTTCTGTTTCCCGAATGAACTTAAACGCCGCGTACATCTGCTTGATCAGTTTGAAGTTTTCCTTGATAGAAACCCCCACTTGATCACCCCTTTACGGGACATACCTTACGCCAGCCGTTGCATTCTTGGCGAGTGTGATCAATTGAAGACCGAATTCGGTCTGTTTCCACTCTCCATAGCCAGTAATGGACGCCAGCGCGGAACCTTCAGATTTCGATACGCTTACTCCACCAACAGACTTGCTCAATGCCTGCGCTGCGACCCCAGAACTCTTCAGAGCCGCCATGCCGCCCATTGTCGGTGCGCCGGATTGCGCCTGCGTGAACGTCTGCGCATACAATGTGAGTTTGTGCGCTATGTACAGCCTTCGGGCTTCCTCTGCGGATTCGAGAAATTCATCAAACCGGAGATTCGATTGATTTACATACTCCGAAAGAACCACATTTGGAATCGCTCCGAACTGCGGATAGAACGCAAGGAATTCACCTGATGTCATTCGGCATCATCCTTTTTTCTTTGCCGGAGTTTTCCTGGTCTTGATCGTAACCGGCGCATCGACAACCTCGACATCATCCTCGATCTTTTTGCCATCAGCTCCGATACCTTCCATTGGATCATTCTCCAGCTTTTTCTGGTTGGAACTCTCTCCAACCTTGATAGATCCATCGCTAACCAGCATCCTGAAAAGCAATGTATTCTTGATCCATTCAGGGGCTTCGACAAACACGCCAATCTTGTCCGGCGTGATACGGAAAAGCGCCCCATCGGGACCCATGAAGTCTGCTGCTACATAGCAGATCATCAGAAAGTTCTTCATCTTTTCCTCCTATTTAAGGGAAAGGGAGCGCGCGAACGCACGCTCCCTACCCACATTAAATACCATCCACGTACAGAACGGTGGTGGGATAGCAGAACTCGACTTCGGAAACCTGCGCCACATACGGAGTGCGGAAAGACAG
>Ga0310786_10005308_pt1 | contig 17566 bp, 14 predicted proteins | sample AusTroGonzalo_MG_FD_203881 | JGI IMG/M metagenome (GOLD analysis project Ga0310786, IMG submission 203881) | Bovine rumen microbial communities from tropical cattle in Woodstock, Queensland, Australia - Gonzalo_03 (v2) (version 2) | ecosystem: Host-associated > Mammals > Digestive system >... | reverse complement strand
CGAAATTGTTCGGTGAGGACTCGAGCGCTGCCATGTACGCGTTCGTCGACGGCCTTGGGATGATCCAGAAGAACGGCGGATCCGTCAACCAGACGCTCATGGAGCTCGGCATCAACAACGTCCGCGACAAGCAGCTGCTCGAGGGCCTTGCGGTCCAGATGGCGAACGCGGGAGAAGAGGGAAGCGTCCTCGCGCAATGCCTCCAGATGGCGAACGACGCGTACAACGGGATGCCGACCAACATCAACGGCAAATGGGAGCAGGCCGGCGACGCCATGCGCGAGGCCGACAAGAAGTCCGAGGGCTTCTCCGGCTCCGTGCAGAAGATGCGCAACCAGGCCACCGCGCTTATGGTGGAGCTCGGCGACGCAGCCAAGCCCATGGTCGACCAGCTCGGCGGGATCTTCGAGAAGCTGACGAGCTGGTTCAGCAGCGTGCCGCGTGACGCGAAGACCTTCGCACTCAAGACGGCGGGTGCATTCGCCGCGTTCGGCCCCGCAACCGTCGCGCTCGGCACGTTCATGCAGTCGGCAGACGCGATAGGCACGAAGGCCGTCCCCGCCGTAAAGGGCGGGCTCATGAAGGTTGGCAACAGCGTTGCGAACTTTGGCGCGAAAATGAGCAGAGGCAGCACTGCCGTGATGAAGCTCGGGCTCGCCATCAGCTCGCTTGGATCGACCGGCGGCATGGTCGGCATAGCGGCTGCGGCAATCGCGATAAAGCTGGTCGTCGATGCGATCCAGGATTACGTCAAGAAGCAGCAAGACTTCAAGGCTGCGACCGAGGGCATGGGACAGGTGACCGAGAGGTTCGCATCGCTCAACAAGGGCGCTGCCGCCGACCTCAGCAACTACAACGAGGAGGTTGGCCGCACGTCGAAGTCGTACGACGAGCTCACCGAGTCGATCGCCGATTCCGTCCGCGAACAGAACGAGCACCTGGATGCCGCGCAGAGCGACATCGGGAAGCTCGCGGCAGCGCAGCAGGTCATCGACCAGTACGCAAACACCGACCTCAGCGGAAACGTCAAGGCGCAGGGCGAACTCATCGCGGCAGTCCAGGCGGTCAACGACGTGTGCGGCACGCAGTGGCAGGTAATCGACGTCGTCAAGGGCAAGCTGGCCGACGAGACCGGCGCCATCATGCAGACGAAAGACGCACTGGACGAGCTCATCGACGCAAAGCAGCAGAGCATCCAGATGGACCTCCTCAGCGAGTCCATATCCGACAACCTCACGCAGCAGGACGAGCTCCTCGCGACGTTGCAGGACGAGCAGAAGGCGCTCGACGACCTCTATGCGCAGAGGGAGAACTCCGGTTACGGGCCGGGCGGCGCGAACGAGGAACTCAACAACAACATCAGAACGCAGGAGACGAGGGTTGCCAACCTCCTGGCCGAGTACGAGGCGTTGAGCGGCGAATACGACGTGCTGACGACGCAGCTCGGCAACGTGTCGACCGTCATGACGGAGACGACGCACTCAGTCGAATCCCTCGCGAACGGAAACAGCACGCTCATGTCTCTGTTCGGCGACGACACGCAGGGCCTTGCCGTGTTCGCCGCGAGCTTGCAGGACGCGGGCATGACGATCGACGAGTTCAACTCGATAGAATCGATGCAGTGGTACGAGGCCAAGCGTGCGTGGGATGCGGCGGCCGGGAGCGGCAAGGAAGTCGACGCCGTCATGGAGGCGCTCGGCCTCCATTCGAGGACGCTCGCCGAGCAGTACTCGGCAGAGATGCAGAGCGTTGCGGGTTCGACGGACGCATGGGAAGCCGCGATAGCGAGGACGGGCATGACCGCCGAAAGCCTCTCGAGCGGGTTGCGCGAAGCGGGCATATCCGCCGCCGACTTCGCCCAGGTCGGACAGGCGTCGTTCGACGCCATGTGGACAGCCGCAGGCGAGGACATGAGCACGTTCAAGACGGAGCTCGACTTCCTCAACTCGCAGGGCATCAACCTGCAAGAGGCGAACATCAACGTCAACGACGAGGGTCTGCTCACCGTCAACGACAGGCTCATGACGATAGAGGGCAACATAATTACACTCGACGGGCAGTCGTTCACCGTCACAGCAGACGGTAACTTCGAGCAGGTCATTGAAGAGAGCGATGAAGCACAGGAAGGCATCGACGCACTCGACGGAGAGACCGCCGAGACATCAGCCGACATGGACACGACAGACGCCGATGCTGGTTACGACGAGGTCATGGCCGAAGCCGAGGAGATAAACGACACGACCGCGACCATGAGCGTCGACGTTGACTCCGAAGCCCTCAGGGAAGTCCTCGGCTCGATGCTCCAGGAAGACGGCATGACCATCAACGCCAGCTTCAACCTCACAAGCAACGGCGTAGACGAGGCGATGGGCCAGTGGAACGAGCTCGAGAAAGCCGTCAGCGCAGGAGCTACTGGAGACGTAAAAGTCACGTACGACACGGTTGTCAGCGCCACGGAGCAAGTTGGCAGGCTCAGTTCTGCGGTCAGCAGCGTGCCATCGAGCAAGTCGGTATGGATATCAGTGACAGGTGGTGCGCTGTGGGAGATAGAAAACATCAACTCCGCGTTGCGGAACATGACGACGTACAAGGAAATCACCATCCATACGAAACATACCAACGACGGCAAGAGCTCGCATGCAGCAGGCGGCATCTTCAGGAACGCGGCTGGCGGTTTCATCCCGCGCAACGCTGTTGGCGCCCTCAACGGCATCGTGCGTCGTGCCACGCTCACCAACATCGGGTGGGTCGGCGAGGCTGGGGCCGAGGCCGTCATGCACATGCGCAACGCAGGAGGTGCGGTCATACCGCTCAGCAACCACCGCTACGTGCGCCCGTTCGCACGTGCAGTCGCGACCGAGATGGCCGCTGCGAGCGGCAATGCGTACGGGTACGGCGCGGGACCGACCTACAACACGACGATCAACACGACAGGCGATGGCGAGCAGCTCGCGAGGACGCTCACGGGCGCATTCAGGACGTACTCGCGCATTCACGGCGGGGGGAGGTAGCCCATGGCGAAAGACACCGTGAAGATAACAAAAGCGCCAAGCCCAGCACCGGCTAACCTCATCATGAGGCGCGGCACGGAAAACGACGGCTGGAGCGTCGAGGCCATGTGGGGGGTTCCGAACGACGCCCTTGCCGACACCAATCATAGGTGGCTGTGGCTCGACGAGTACTGGGATTGGTACGCCAGCAAGAACATGAGCAAGAAGAGGGTGCGCCAGCGTGCCGAAGGACACGTTATGGCCGACCGCGTCTGGGTTACCGACAAGGGCAGGGAGCACAGCAACAACACGATGTGGTTCAACCGCTCGAAGTACCACCCCGTGACGGCAGGGAGGTACCTGAACAGCGTCAGATGCCAGCTCAGGGCGCTGAACGGAACAGGCAAGGCGACGACGCGTGAAGCGACGTTCAAGTTCGAGAAGCCGCCGAAACCGCAGGTCAGTGTCGAGTGGGACAGCGTGAACGACGCCATCGTATGGACCGCGTCGCGTCCGACGCTGAACAGCCGCCAGGAAATGTACGACATGGAGCTGTACATAACCCGCCAGGACTACAACTGGAATGCCAGCTACAAGAAGGAGAAACGCGACCACAGCTCACCCTACCACACGAGGGACGACGAGCATACCTACACGCGCAACATGGCAGGCGAGATTCTCACCAAGGGCGCGTGGGTACGGTACAAGCTCAAGGCTAAGTCGCGTGGCGTGAAGGGCGACAGCGGGCTCACGATATCGCAGTACGTGTTCGCGTACCCTGCGAAGGCGGAGATAAGCTCGATAACCAAGACCGGCTGGGCGGCGTCAGACGTCGTGCGCGTCGCCATCAAGCAGCTGAACACGACCAAGCTCAACAACACGCACCCGGTCGACACCGTCAAGCTGCAACGTCTCGCAAACACCGACATCACATCGGCAACTACGGCATCGCTGTCTAACAACTGGGCGTACGTTGACAACGCAGAGGACGATGGGAACTGCCGTGGTCTTTACGACTCGATACAAACCGGCTTGCCAGATGTCGGGAAGCACACGTGGTACAGAATCGTCACGGAGCATGCCGATTTCGTCAACTACAGTACCCCGGTCATGGCGACGTGCCTCGATCGCACCTCGAGCAGGTTCTCCAACGACAAGGTGTGGTTCGGGTCGATCAGCGCAGGCAGCAAGGGAACGTCGATCGGCATGAGGCTCGGGTGGAACAACGACGACTCCACCACGACGCAGGTATCGTGGAGCACGAACAAGGAGGCGTGGCGCTCGAACAAGGAGCCAGAATACCTTGATGTCGAATGGCAGGACGGGACGTCGCAAATATCGGGTTACGCCCACAGCGCGTACGTCGCGTTGTACGACCTCGAGACAGGCGTCCCAGTCTACGTCAGGGCACGTCGTTACTACAACGAGGACGACCGCCCGCAGTACGGTCCATGGTGCTACCCGGAGGACACGAAATACCCCATCACGCCAGAAATACAGCCGACCGAGGTCATCTTGAGCGTCCCAGGCACCGTCGAACGCGGCAGCGGGATACCGTGCTCGTGGACGTTTGAAGGCGGGGAGCAGACGAAATGGGCGGTCTACAAGGTCGTCAACGGCAAGAAGTCGACGCTCATGTCAGGCAACGGCACAGATGGTGGCTGCACCATCCCCGCGAGCAAGTTCAAGAACATGTCGTCGGTAAGCCTGGTCGCGTCGGTCACGTGCGGCGGGATGTGGGGGACGTCAGACGCCGAGGTCGTGAACGTCAAGGAGCCCCCGACGTTGTCGGTGTCGGTCGACGACGAGATGACGGCGCAGCCGCTCTCGATCTCGCTCGTCGGCGATGACTCGAACGCGAGCGTTGCTATCTGGGTGTCGTCGCATGGAGTCGGGCCGAACAACCCGACGGGAGACAACGACCAGCCGTATGGAGACATAGTGTGGGCAACATCCATCGACCCCGCATGGGAGGAGGGTTCCGTAGCCGGGACGTGGGAGGCTGCCATCACGGCGCCGGAGAAGCTCGACCTCCGCGAGAACGCCACATACACCGTGACGGCGGTGTCGACGGTCGGGAGCCTGTCTTCGGCAGAGGCGAGCGACGACTTCACGGTCAACTGGGCCCACCAGGCAATCTTCCCGAGCGAATCGTCGCTCATTACAGTCGACGAAGAGAACCTTACCGCCACCATCGTGCCGATAGCGCCGATCGGCGCGGCTGAAACCGACGTCTGCGACGTGTACAGGAAGACTCCTGACGGGGCATACCTCATAGCGCAGGACATCGCCTTTGGAACCGAGGTGTATGACCCGTACGCACCTTACAGCAACCTTCCTGACGCTTCGATGTCATACCTCCTGTGCACCAGGACCGTCGACGGTGACATAGATTGGCGCGAGGTCGAATACCAGATGGTCGCGTCGCACCTTCGCATCGACTGGAACGGGAAGTTCATCGAACTGCCGCTCGACGTCATGCACACCACGAGCTTCGAGAAGCCGTTCGAAGCGCAACGCAGGCTGGACGGGTCAATCGTCGGAAACTGGGATGCTGGCGCAATGCGCAGCGAGCAGGTGACGCTCGACCTCGCGAGGAGCGACATGTGGGAGCAGGCGTCACTGCTGAGGGAGCTCGGACAGGACTGCGTCCCGTGCTTCGTGCGCAGTCACGACGGGTGCGCATACGAGGCCAACGTCGAGGTCGACAGCATCGAGCTCACATACATGAACAAGGCAGTGCCGGTGAGCCTGCGAATCCAGGAGATCGGGCTGACGGACGAGTTTAGGCAGCAGGAGCGGAGCACGTCCGGCGGAGAGAGCGGAGAGAGCTCGTAATGGCATATCAGGGCGCAATAGACTGGGGAGCATCGATTTCGCGCAGGTGGCGGTTGGCAATCGTCGACATCCCGACGTGGGCCGACGGTGGCGTTGTCGACGGGGTTGTCGACGTGTCCGTGTCACGCGACAGGGACGGGGACCTGATAGAGAGCGGCACGGCCACGATAGCCATGCCAATAGATGAGCGCCCATCCGAGTTCGTCGGTCGCATAGAGATGCTCGCAGATGGTGGGACGGCAACCGAAAGGCACCCGATAGCGACGCTCAGGTTCGTGCCTGGCCGTTCGGTGATACACAGCGGCAGGCGCCTCGTCGACTATGACTGCTATTCGGTGTTAAGGCCAGCGGAGACGCGCAAGATGCTCGCCGGCACGTACGTCCCGAAAAGTGCAGATGGCGCAGGGTGGGTGGCGAGCCTGCTTGGAGAGTGCATGAAGGCTCCCGTTCACACGCAGGGGAGTTTCGCGCTCACCGAACACTACTCGTACGACGGTGGGACGTCGTATATCAATGCCGTGTGGGAGCTTCTTGACAAGGTCGGGTGGTGCCTGCGCATCGACGAGCGTGGTGAGGTGACGGTCATGCCGCTCCCGAAGGAACCTGCGCTCGTGCTCGACAACGCCAACGCGAAGCTGCTCGACCCTGAGCTCGAATCTGATGACGGGCTAGCCGACGTCAAGAACAGGTGGATTGCGGTCCAGAACGGCACAATGGCGATTTCGGTTGACGAGTCCGACTTGCAGTCAAGCTACACAGTCCGCGGTTACTACGTCGACGATTACGAGGAGTCTCCCACGAGGCTCGAGGGCGAGACGCTCCAGGACTACGTGGACAGGAAACGCGACGAGGCCACGAGCACGGCCGGGACGCGCACGTACACGAGGGCGTGGGTCCCGGAAGTGCTCCCGTTCGACATCGTCCGTGGCTCGATTTCAAGCGTCGGGCTCGATTGCGACATGCGGGTCAAGAGCCAGGATCTCACGCTTGGCACAACGTCAATGGTCACGGAGGTATCGGAGGTTTTGAGATGACGCTCGAGATAAGCCCTGCCGCGATGGGCCAGCTGCTCAGGTCCGTCACGTCGGCAGCAGCGAGCTCATACGCGAATCGGAACTCGCACGTCGCGACGGTCATGGGAAAAGACCCCGACGGTACCGTGTGGGTGTCGATAGTCGGAGGTGCAGAGCAGACGCCCGTCAACGCGATTGACGCGATGGTCGAGGCTGAGCCTGGCGACACCGTCAGCGTAACGATAGCGAACGGCCGTGCGACGATAACGGGCAACGCGAGCAGCCCTGCCGCGACCGGTAGGACCGTTGAGGTCGTCAGAGGCATCGCGGAGGAGTCGAGCGAGGATGCGAAGCGTGCGCTCACAGCGGCGGACACGGCAGAGGTGGCGGCGATCGCCGCGACCGAGAGCGCGGGGATAGCGGCATCGGCAGCGGAAGCCGCGACTGAAGCTGCGGAGATTGCGGACGGCAAGGCAACCCAGGCGCAGGAGAGTGCGGACGCCGCTGGCGTGTCAGCGTCGCAGGCGAACGCATACGCAATCGACGCCTTGAACAACTTGTCAGACGTCGAGAAGGTCGTCGGCACGCTGAACTGGATAGCCGAGCACGGTACGTACTCGGAGACCGAGGACGAGTCGGTCGAGGTTGGCAAGCAGTACTACATCGTCGAAGGCGATAGCTACATCCCGGTGCAATACCCGTCAGATGACGCCATGTTCAGCTACGCGCTGACCCAAGATGTGGAAATCAACCCCGAGAAGACCTACTACGAGCGGGTGGTGGAATACACGTACGCTCTGACTCAGGATACCGAAATCACACCTGGGAAGACGTACTACGAGCAGGCCATCACCTACGAATACGAGCTGACGCAGGACGTCGAAATCGACCCGACCAAGACGTACTACGTCCTGGTTGACGGCGAGTATGTCGTAGTCGAAGAACCCGACGTTGCCGACATCGGGACGTACTACGAGCAGACTAGCACGACATCCTACAGCGTGGTCGCATCGCCCGTCGCGGACGATCTGTCCACCTACTTCGAGCGGACCGAGCACGTGAGATATGAGGCCGTTGCGGAACCAGTGCTCGAGGACATAGGCACGTACTACGAGCGCACGGTACTCTACTACGAGCTGACGGTCGAGGAGAGCGTGCAGAACTACATCGCGAGCCACCTGGCGCTGGCTGATGATGGACTGAACCTCACGGCGGATTCCAACAAGTACAGAGCCGTCCTCGCATCAGACGGCCTGCGCATCATTGACCCGCAGGGCAACGTCGTGGGTGTGCATGGCGAAGAAATACAGCTCGGAAGCACTAACGGAATTTATTTCTCAGCGACATCCAACGTTCTCTCGTTCAGGACGGTGGACCAGCCCATCGCATGGTTCGGCCAGAACAGCGACGGCATCTGGGAGATGCACATACAGAACACCTACGCCGAGGACATGGTGCGATTCGGCGATTACGCGTTCATCAAGAGGGCGAACGGCAACATGAGCTTGAAGTGGTTGGGAGATGATGAGTGATGAGCACTACGTTTTATAATCCTGTATACACACCATCTCCGAACACGTCCACATGCCAAATACGATCAATGTGTACGTACGACGTAACCACGACTGGGACATCAGTAACATACTCTGGGACAATAGCGCTCCAGCACAAAGGCGAAAAATTCAATGGGTCGAGACTCTCAGTCTTAGCGCGTGTAGCCTTTACGTTAGGCAACCTTGTACCGTCCTCTGGAACTTCGTCGTACATATCTGGAACATATTATTATCAATCATGCGATCCAAATTTTGTGGCATCAACCACATCTTATAGCTTCTCAACAACTACAACTCATTCAAGCTGGACAACGGTTGCATCAAAGAGCTTCAGTTTTGTTGTGCCAAAAGGCACCTCTTCGCAAACTAAATATCTCATCGCTGGGACAGAGTCGATGGGGATATCAAACTATATTTCAACGGGGTCTTACAAAACTGTGACCATCCCAGCCCTGGCGTCATACGCTGTAAAGTACGACGCAAACGGGGGAAGCGGGGCACCAGCTCAGCAGACGAAGTATTACGGGACTGCACTCACGCTCAGCTCGACGAAACCGACCCGCACGAATTACGTATTCCGATATTGGTACACTACGAAAGCTGGAACGGGCGGCAGATCATATTCACCAGGGGCGAGTTACACCGACAACGCGGCATTGACGCTCTATGCCCAGTGGTACGCACCTTATACCGTGACCTACAACGCCAACGGCGGAACTGGTGGGCCGACGACGCAGACGAAGGTGTACAACACGAACCTGACCCTCACCACGAGCCAGCCGACGCGGAGCGGCTACGCGTTCGTCAAGTGGAACACGAAGTCAGATGGAACGGGTACACCATACAACTCTGGCGATACCTACAGTGCCAACGCCAACGTCACGCTCTACGCCATCTGGGCGGCTGTTCCGACAATCAGCTCGTTGACGGCCATCAGGTGCGACACCAACGGGAACCAGGACGACGAGGGCACCTACGCGAACATCACGTGCGTGTGGGCATGCACGGCGAACGCGACTGCTTCTGGAACGTTCACGCCTCAGTCTGGCGGAGGGTCAACATCTTTCAGCTTCACGAGCGGGGGGAGCGGCTCGGGGACGGTAACCTCTACGGCCAAGATAGGCGGCGGAAACCTCGATACGGACATGCAGTATACCGTCAGTGTGACGGTATCATGCACGTCTGGCGGAGTCACCAAGACCGCGACCCGCAACGTCATCCTCACACGTGCGTTCTTCGTCATGGACTGGAAGAGAGGCGGGCAGGCTATTGGCATCGGACGTGCTGCGCCTGAAAGCGGATTGGAAGTCGGGTATCCTGCGACGTTCGATGCGGATGTCACGTCGTATGGGAACGTGTTTCTCATGGCGAAGGGTCTCTACGCGAACGCAGCCGAAATGGACGGGACGACCACGCCGTCGGTTGTCAAGTACGTCGCGCCAGTACATGCACGCGATGTCAACGGTAACGAGGTCGGGCATTGCGAGTGGGGCAGGACGTCGGCTGGCAAGACGCTGCACAACTTCGCGTCCGTCAGGGTGAAAATCAACGGGACGTGGACTTGGAAGCAATGCCAGATGGTATCGGACGACAGCGGGAACGTGTCGTACGGTCTGCCAGACCCCGACGCCTTCTGCTCCGCGCTCCACGTTGGCGACTACGTGACGAACAGCGCATCTAACGTTAGCACGGCCACCGCCACGTACAAGGACCTGTTTAACTTCACCCTGGCCGCTGGGACGTGGCTCGTGTTCGTCACGATGGAGTTCGCGGCGAACGCTACGGGGCGTCGTGTGGCGATGCTCAACACGACGGCTGGTGGAAGTGGCATAAGCCTCCAATGGCGCTCGACAGAGGTTGGAATCTCTGGCGGTCCATCTAGAGCGAAGCTCGCTGGCGTGCTCATCCCGAGCGCATCGACGAAATACTACGTCACGGGCTGGCAGAACAGCGGCGGCAACCTCAACCTGACGGCAGTGGCGCAGGCCGTGAGAATCAAGTAAGGAGGAGCTCAAAATGGAGCTGCATTATCTTGCCTTCGATGAAATCGGCATCACGATGGCCGTGCTCGGGATAGCGATGGCCTTCGTGGTGCTGACCTGGAACGCCGTGAAGGCGATACACGATTGGCGGAGCATCACGCGCAAGCCGACCGTTGAGCGAATCGAGGACCACGAGCGCCGGATCCTGAAGCTGGAAGAATGCTGCGACGAGGTTCGCGGCAAGCTGGCCTCCGACTGGGAGTTCCAGCAAGACGAGATAGAGATGAACAGGCTGATGCTCAAGAGCATCAAGCAATTATTGAAGCACAGCATCGACGGGGATGACGTAGACGGGCTGAAGGCCATGGAAGCCGAGATCGACGGCTACCTGGTGGATCACGCTCAGTGAGGAGGAGCGATGGCTACGACAATCGGAAGGAAGGGACTCGCGGACGTCAACCTCGTCATCCCGCAGGGGGCGTCGATGACGTTCGCGGTCATCCACAAGGACGCGGCAGGCGAGGTGGTGGACCACACCGCGTCGGACATAAGGATGGCGTTGCAGAGCAAGGACGGCAAGGACACGTACGACATGTCCGAATACTGCACGGGCGATGACGAGAGTATCACCGTCGACGTGCCGCCGCATGTGACCGCCGAGCTGCCGAAGGGCAAGCTGGTGTGGGACATGTTCGCGGAGATGGACGGCGATGTGTCCATCCGCCTTGCGTACGGCAACGCGACGGTGGTGGACACGTATGCATTGGACGGTGAGTAACATGCCAGTGGACGTAGTCGTAAACGGTGACACGGTCATCGTGACGGGGCCGAACGACACGCTCGACATCTCCGGCGGCACCTACATCCCCGTGCCAGGGCCGCAGGGGCCACAGGGCGAGCAAGGCATACAGGGCGAAACTGGCCCACAAGGCCCACAGGGGCCGCAGGGAATCCAGGGTGTCCAGGGCATCCAGGGCGAGACTGGGCCGCAGGGCGCCGCGTTCACGTACGCCGACTTCACGCCCGAACAGCTCGAGGCGCTCACGGGGCCGCAGGGGCCAGCGGGCGCGGACGGCGCGGCAGGGCGCGACGGAACCGACGGCACCAATGGCAACGACGGCGCGGACGGCATCACGCCGACCGTGGCGGTGTCCACCATCACGGGCGGGCATAACGTGGCGTTCAGCTATGGCACGGGCGACCCGCGCAACACCAACTTCAACGTGCTCGACGGCGATGACTACGCGTTGACCAGTGCCGACAAGGATGAGATTGCCAATACCGTTTATGGCATGCTCAACAACCTAGCAGGGGGTGCTTACTGATGGCGTTGGGATATCTGGATAATTCCAAGCTGTACGCCATAGCGAGCGCCATTCGCGCCAAGACCTCGAAGAGCGCCACCATGACCGTTGATGAGATGCCCGACGAGATAGGCAGCATCACCGCGGGCGCTGTCGTGGAGCCGTTGAACGTGACCGAAAACGGCACTTACAGCGCATCAAGCGGTTATGCCTACAATCCCGTGACCGTTAGTGTGAGTGGCGGCGGTGGTCTTAGCGTAGACGATGTGGCGATGCGAACGTATGGCAGCGAGCTAAATGGCAATGCGTCCTATATTGCGCCATATGCTTTCTACCAGAACAAGACAGTTACCAGCGTGTCTTTCCCATCCGCGTCTTTCATAAGCAATTACGCTTTTGCTTCCTGCCAGAGCTTGGAAGATGTAAGCTTGCAGAACGTGGGCGAAATAGGTAATTATGCGCTTGCTAATTGCGTCAAAATTTACGCGGCTGACTTCCCAGAAGTTAAGTCGGTTAGACAGAACGCATTCAGGGCATGCACTTTACTGCGTTCCGTCACCATGCCAAAGGTTGAAACGGTAGACCAGGCGGCTTTTATGAGCTGCACTAACTTGAGAAGCGTGTCTTTTCCAAATGCTACAACCATAGGGAGTTCTGCGTTCCAGTCGTGTTATAGCTTGTCGGCTGTGACCCTTGGGAGCGTAGAGACGATATGGAATAGCGCATTTTATCTTTGCTCAAGGCTAACTAGCCTTAACCTTGCGTCGGTGAGTAGCGTGCCAGCCCTCAAAGCGAGCGTATTCAATGCTACTCCAATTGGCGGGAGTTCCATTTATACAGGTGGATACGGTAGCGTTTTCGTGCCGTCGTCACTTTACAGTTCGTTCCTCACGGCTATGAATTGGAGCAGCATAGCAAGCCGCATCGTGTCTGTATCGTAAGGGGTCATGTTGAAGCTGCAAATCCTAGTCCCCCACTACCGCGAGACGGCAGAAGAGATGGAGCCGCTGCTGGACTCCATCGCGATTCAGCAGGCGGTTGACTTGTCGGGGGTCGGCGTGGTAATCGCCCACGACGGCGCAGACGCTACCGAGCTGCCAGACGCGAGGTGGGCGCGTAAGTACCCGTTCGCCATCGAGCACGTTCACGTCCCGAAGGGCGGCGTGAGCGCTGCCAGGAACGCGGCGTTGGACGCTGCAACGGCTGATTACGTGATGTTTTCGGACGCCGACGATATGCTCTGCCATGCGTGCGGTCTGCATATCGTATTCAACGAGATGGAGATTGGCTTCGACACGCTCACGAGCTGCTTTATAGAGGAAACACGGCATCCCGAAACCAAAGCGCCACTGTTCGTAAATCATGACATGGATTCGACGTTTGTTCACGGCAAGGTGCATCGGAGAGCCTACCTGGTGGACAACGGCATCAGGTTCAACCCGAATCTGACAATCCACGAGGACAGCTACTTCAACATCCTCGCGCAGAACCTGACAGAGAACGCGAAGTACTGCCCTACTCCGTGGTATCTGTGGCGCTGGCGAGATTCGAGCGTTTGCAGGCACGACCCAGACTACATCTTGAAGACATACAGCAACATGTTGGACTCAAACGATGCGCTAGTGTGCGAGTTCGAGCGCAGGGGCAAGCACGACAAAGCGGTGTTCTATGCGTGCTTCATGATTATGGACGCCTACTACACGATGAACAAGCGCGAGTGGCTTGATAAAACTCACAAGAACTACCGCGATGCGGTGGAGCGGCGGTTCGCCCGATACTATGCAGACCATAGGACGTTGTGGGACGAGGTATCTGACGCAGACCGCATGGCGATAAGCAACGGGGTGCGTTCGCGCTCCGTCATGGAAGGCATGCCGATGGAGAGCATGACCATCGATGCGTGGCTTGACCACGTCAGGAATGTTAGGAGGCAACTATGACAACCTTCCTGAAATCAAATGACTGGCGCTACCGCCTACTGCGAACAATCGTGCAGGGCGTGATAGGCGTCATCGTCGCCAACCTCGACCTGCTGGTCGGGTACGTGGTGCTCGACCCGTCCATCAGGGCGCTCGTCGTTGCGCTCGTGATGGCGGTGCTCTCGCCGATCATGGCGGAGCTTGGCGATCGTGCTGGTGGTGATGCGTGATGCGGCTGCTCACACCGAAAGACGAGGACGGTGAATAACAATGACGAAGAGAAACATCATCGCAAGGGACATTCATCGACGCATGGTGGATGACAACCGCTTCGGGTACTCCTGGGGCGAACGCTGGGGCGCATACAACGAGAAATGGACCGTGGATGGGCACAGCTTCACGATGAGCATCGGCGACTACGACTGCTCAAGCTCCACAATCCAGGCTTGGCGCAAGGCCCTGCTCGGCACGAAGTACGCAGGTGCCCTCGACGGGGCTTCGTACACTGGGAACATGAGGAGCGTCTTCACCAAATCGGGATTGTTCGAATGGAAGCCGATGTCGTTCCTAGCGCAACCTGGCGACCTCTACCTCAACGAAGGCTGTCATGTGGCCATGTGCTACACGCAGACGCCAGACGTGCTCACCGAGTTCTGCATCAACGAGCATGGCGGCACATACGGCGGGCAGCGCGGTGACCAGACGGGCGGAGAAGCAGCCGTCCACAACTACTACGATTATCCGTGGAACGGCATTCTGCATTACAACGGCAAGGCCGATTCGGGCGGCTCGTCTGGCGGAAGCACGCCCGCACCGAAGCCGAAGGGAAACGAGAAGGCCATCCACTTCCGCGTCTGCTGCAATGCGAGCGGCAAGGGCTGGCTGTCCGAGATGTGGGGGCATTACGACACTGGTGGCAGCTCAGACGAGTTCGCTGGCGAACCTGGCAAGGCTATCCGCTGGATTGCGATAAAGGGCGTCAAGCGCTACCGCGTGGCAACCGCGAAGGGCTGGCTACCATGGGTCAGCGGATACAACGTCAACGACTTGGACAAGGGTTGCGCGGGTGACGGCTCGCCAATCGTCAAGCTGCAAGTGGACGACCCGAAGGCACGCTACGCGGTCGGCGTCGTCGGTGGCGGCGTGTACGGCGATATGGTCGGGTTGAAGGAACTCGGCGGCGGCAGGGACGACTACGCAGGCGACGGCAAGCGCCCAATTGACCGCCTCTTCATGAATTGGGCCTAACTGCGGGGGCTTTCCTCCTTTCACCCCGCTGGGTGCGCCCCTGGCTTCGGCTGGGGCGCTTTTTTTGTGCCCAGGGTGGTGCCAGAATCGGTGCCAAAAGTCACGAAAAGGTCTGTTTCATAGTGTTCCACAGTGTTACACTTATATATGCGTTACGAATAAATGTACCTATGTGGAACACTCTGGAACATCCCAAAAAATCGGTCGCAGGTTCAAATCCTGTTCACCCGACCAGCAAAACCGCAGGTCAGAGGCTCAATCCTCTGGCCTGTTTGCTTTGGTGGTGCCAAAATGGTGCCAAAAGGCATCCTCTGAGGACTCCTTCAGGCTCGCGTAGTCCGCATGGACGTAAACTCTGGCAGGTTCGATGGATGACCAGCCGGCCCAACGCTGCAGATCGAAGACGTTCATATGACGTGCCATCATGGAGAGGTTCGAGTGACGGATCTGGTGGAGCGTCATGCCGTCGGCGCCGAGGTCGGCGCGGTTCGCGTCCCACCACTTCTGGAGGTTCTGGGGGCGGAGCACCGTGCCTATGGACGAGCAGGCGAGGTAGTCCGATTCGACATTGCGCGTGGACAGCCACGTGCGCAGTATGCCCACCAGGTCCTGCGGCATCGGGAGGTCGCGGACGCCTGCCTTCGACTTCGGCTCGGCGACGCTGCCGTCGCGCTCCTTCACGGCACGGCGCACGTGGGCGACTGCGTCCTCGAGGTCCACGTCCTCCACGAGCATGGCGCACGCCTCGCCACGGCGCAGCCCGAGGTAGGCCATCAGGTAGCAGGCAACCGTGCGGCCGTCGAGCGGGAGAGTGGACAGGGCGTCGACGAACGCGGCGAGCCGCTCTGGCTCCATCCAGTCCTTCTCCTTGGTGTCCACCTTCGGCGCCTGGATGCCGGCGAGGGGATCGCGCGATATGCGGCCGTCGACGTGGGCCTGTGACATGATGGCGTGGAACGTGACGTAGAGCTTGTTCATGTAGGTGCCGGACAGCGGCGGGTTGCGGGACGTGCGGATCGCCACCAGGGCGTCGCGGCACACGTCGGGCGTGATCTCGTCCATGCGCATGTCGCCGACCTGGCGGGAGATGGCGGTTATGTGGCGGCGGTCGTTCTCCAAGGTGCCTGGTGCGAGGTCGCCGACCGTGCGCCTGTATTCCGCCCAGGATGCGGCGTAGGCGGCGAACGTGTCCTCGCACACCACCTCTGACTCGATCTCTGCGCGGAACTCCGCGAGAGCTGCCTGGGCTTCCCGATAGGCGCCGTGGAACCGGCGGGAGCGCTTGCTGCCGTCAACGAGCCTTACCCACAGCCTCCAGTGCCGGCAGCGCTTGTTCGGTTTGTCTTTCTCAAGGCGTTCCAGGTACGCCGTCCTGACTTCCATGGTACAATCAACTCCCCAACAAGAACCTCCCGCGAGTAGTGCTAGACGCTCGCGGGTCGTTCTTTCTTTAATCGTCCACGTATCTCTTGCCAGTGACGCCTAGCGTGGCGTCTGCGTGCGCCGAGCAGTGGCCGTCGAAGTAGTCCACCACCTCGAGGCCCCTGATGCAACCCTGGTCGACGAGCGACCTGAGCGCGTTCGTGAAATCGTCTTTGCCATCGACCTCGTCATGGGCGACACCCTTCTCGATGTAGCCCCACCGCTCCTCGCGTGGAAGTTCGCCGAGCCTGTCGAGGATCTCCACGCAGAGGAGGTTGTGCGGCGTGCGTGCGCCATTGCCGAACTTCCACGTCGTGAAGAGGTGGCTCAGGCACCACGAGAGGGCGATCATGCTGATGACGAATACAGATTGCGCGATTGTCGTTGGCAAGGCGAAACCTCCCGTGACGTCCGATATGGCGCTGACGAGCGCGGATGCTGCGCTGACGAGCGACAAGACCAGGGTTGTCCTGTTGTATCTCCCGACATCCATGTTACCATCTCCACTTATCGGTGCTGTAATACTGTCTTACCAATTCCAACGTGACGTGTTACGATTGCTGTGGTTCTCCTATCTTGTGCCGCTTCCCTCATGAGCGGTTACAACTGTCGACGAACCAAGTGTGTGGGGATACCCCATGGGGAAAGTGCTCATCCCCGTGGGGTGCTCTCCTTTTAAGAGACTTACGCGCGTGAATGGTTATCTGACCATCTCATGGGCAATCGCCAATAACGCAGATCGCTGAGAGTCGGTCATCGAACGGTATAAGTCGATTATCTTCTGCTCGTCTGTTGCTTCATTGCCCTTGACATCAACAATACCGAGCAGTTCGTCTGCTGTCATGTTAAAAACATGAGCAATTCTAACGAAAGCGCCAGCTCCAATATTCTCGATTCTTGTTGTGCCGTTCACAATGTCGCGGGCAGTGTTGTATTTGATGTTCGTTTTGTCCGAGAATTCGCGGATGCTCATACCGCTATTTGTGAACAATTCGGTGATTTTGTTCTCCATGATTCCCATTCTGTTCCACATTGCAACACTTTTTCAAGACGCCGAAATTCGTCGTCTGTCGCGAGCATAACACCAATTACTCTTCCGCTGTGTCCAAGATAACGGACAAGCGGAATTTTTTTGCGAAAAACCGTTGCAAAATTACGGCAAACCGTTATCATGTTCATATGCAGTAACGGTATACCGTAATCTAGGCAGAAAGGAGAGCATGTGAAGTACCCGAATCTTGAAGCTGAAATGGCAAGAAGCGGCATCACCTGTGCGCAGATTGCGGAAGAGATCGGC
>Ga0310786_10005307_pt1 | contig 17567 bp, 12 predicted proteins | sample AusTroGonzalo_MG_FD_203881 | JGI IMG/M metagenome (GOLD analysis project Ga0310786, IMG submission 203881) | Bovine rumen microbial communities from tropical cattle in Woodstock, Queensland, Australia - Gonzalo_03 (v2) (version 2) | ecosystem: Host-associated > Mammals > Digestive system >... | reverse complement strand
TTACAAGCCTCGGGGGTGGGCAAGAGGATTTACACTAATAGAACTATTAGTGGTTGTACTCATTATCGGCATACTGGCCGCAGTGGCATTGCCGGAATATGAAAAAGCCGTTAAACGAGCGCGTGGGGCTGAAGTAATGACCAATGCCAGAGCTATAGCCGATTCGCTGAACCGGTTTTATTTGAAAAACGGTTCTTATGGTGGAAATGAAAATGGTTATGCATCTGGGGCTGTTATAAACAGTTTGGATATTCAATTGCCTAATAACCCTATTGGAAAAGCCGAAAAATGGTCAATTGTTATTCTTAACTCTTGGTTTGCTCCAGCAGAATTAAAAGCAAGAGTAAAAGCTTGTAAAGGCGCGGATGTACTCGTAAGTGGCATGATGTCATTTCTGACGGGGTCAGATTGTTTGTATTTGAATTTGGAAAAAGGGGATATAAAAAGTATAACTTGTACAGCAAAAGGATGCGATTATTTCCCTACGGCTACTAAAGAATAATAAAACCCCCGCTTTTAGGCGGGGGTTTTACATAAGTAATCCTTATTTATATTGTTCCAACACCTTATCTTTGGCCGCGGTGGAATAGACATTGTAATCAATTCCCTGGAAAATAGAATCGCGGCATTCTAAGTCATATACATACGCTTCATTAATGCGATTATGCTTGACTTGTTCGTAGAGCTCATTGAAGCGTTTGATATGGTCTTTGGTGCGTTTGGTGGAATATTCTTTGGCGGTTCCGGTGGTCATCAAGAAGGCCCAGTCCGAAGATTGCATCAGCAAAAGTTCGCGCGCCATTTGATTTAGTGTCCGGCCCAATAAGCCGCCCGCGTGCGGGTGTTGGTTGGCTAAATCACGCATGCGTTCAGCGGATTTTATTAAATGACGGTAAATCCAATCGTTGCCGGAGTTAAGCCATACATCATGATAGCCTTTATCGCCCCAAGAGGACATGGACGGCTGTACCGTTTGATTAACCGGATACATTTCCAAATATTCCATGGGGGTAATCAGTTTGATATCTTTCTGGTCGTAGTAAATTTTTTTGAATAAAAATTCCAAGAAATCAATGCCTTCATACCACCAATGCCCGTACAGTTCAGCATCATACATAGAAACTACGAGCGGTTTGCGGTCCATGAGGGTCGCCAAATATTCAATTTGTTTTTGGCGGTTAAACATAAAATTGCCTGCATGTTCGGCGGCCACGCTGCGCGCTTCTTGCGGATTATAAGGGGCCTTTTGATTGAGCGGTACTTTGCCGGTAATTTTGCAGTATTTCATGCCAATATTGCGGCGTACACCGTCGGAATGTAAATACGGCTTAATATAATCGTAATCTAAATCATAGCCTAAATCGCGGTAAAATTCGCGGTAGCGTGCATCCCCCGGATAACCGGAATCGGCACTCCATACCTGCTGAGCAGATTCCATATCGCGCGCAAAAGCGGCTACGCCAGTTTTGGGGCAATACACCGGAGCGTAAATACCGTATTTCGGGCGTGGTGTGCCATGCAAAATACCGTGCGATTCCATAAAGAAAAAGCGGATGCCTTCATCGCGCAGGAATTTATCATCCCCGGGGTTGTAGGCGCATTCGCCCAACCAAATTCCGCGCGGACTTTTGCCAAAGCGCAAACGGTAATCATTGGCCGCAATTTTTACTTGGGCATTGACGCTTTCTTTGTGCACCATTAAAGGCAAATACCCGTGCGTTGCGCCGCAAGTGATAATTTCCAACTTGCCCATATCTTGAAATTTCTTAAACCCTTCCAATACATGGCTGTGATATTTGTTTTCAAATAAATCTTGCAAGCGGCGGAATTTATCATAATACATGCGCGCCACTGGGGCAAAATCTGTCCCTTGGGTGCGGCTCAGTTCTTTTTCGGATAATTCCACCCGTTGGTGCAAATAATGTTTGAAGCGGTCAATTAAGAGCGGATCGCTCATCATATTGCACAAAGGCGGCGTGACGGACATGGTCAACCGAAAATCCACCCCTTCGGCGGTCAGATTTTCAAATACGTTTAAGAGGGGCAGATAGGTTTCCACCATGGCCTCATAGAACCAGTCTTCTTCTAAGAAATCCGGATATTCCGGATGCTTAATAAATGGCAAATGCGCATGTAATACTAATGCTAAATATCCTTTTTCTTGTCCCATAATTATTTCCCCTGTTCCCGCAAGGCTTTAATGTGCACTTTGCGAATTTTGTCACCTTTTTTATTGGAGGCTTGAATGGGCAAATCTAATACCGCGCCGGAAGGTAAGGCTTGGCGGAAAGAAAATTTGCCGTCTTGGAGTTTGATTTCTTTTCCGTTAATTGTCACGAAAGCATTTTTAGAGGCAGAACCGTATACGATGATTTCGCAATCGGCTTTGAGCCAAATGTCTTCATCTTCTTGTGGCGCAGGAATCGTATGCAAGGCAAAGGATGTCCAAGAAGAACGGGTAGAACTGGGCGCTTGCGCTGCACCGGCCAGTTCGGTCAGCCGCCAGCGTTGGTCTAATACATGCACGCGTTCGCTGGCACCCAAGCCGATATGTGCCGCACCGGAAAGCTCCAACAATTTAATAAAATCACCTTCTACAATCATCCATTTGTCATCGATGATGTCCGACACTTTGCCTGGCGGCAAGGTAATCGGGTTGGTGCGGGTTAACAAAATGAATTGTCCCTGTGCGGTCAAAAAACCGATATCGGCAATATAACTGCATCCGGCTTTCGGCGCGTGAATATACCAGCTTTTGGCATCCAACATAACCGGCATATCGTAATACGTGTTTGCATTATTACCGTCAAAAAATTCTACTCCTGTAATATCATAAAGCCGGATAATCGTGCGAGAAGTATTAAGGGTATCTTGACCATATTGGGCGCGGACATAATCAAAAGTGTTAGACGTAATTTCCCAAAACAAAAACATCCAAGCCGGATCTTTAGGCAAGAGATAGCTTTCGGTGGTGCCGTATCCGGACGGAATATCGCCCTGATCCTCCGGCACAGAGGGCCGCACGGTTTGCAACGCGGCAGAAGATAAGTGTTTTTCCATGATAAACCCCTATAATCAATCAATTTATTTTTGTTCTTTTATATTTTACCATTTTAGATACGGGCTCTGACAGCAGATTTTTAAGTAGAAAGCAATTTCGGGAAGTATCCGACCGAACGAGAACAACGCAGAAATTAGGAAATTCGCAGAAAATGCCCCCGGCGGGAGTCGAACTCGCAACTTTCTCCTTAGGACGGAGCTACTCTATCCAATTGAGTTACGGGGGCGTAATGATATTTTAGCAAGTTTCTAAATTTCTAATCAAAAACAATCTTTCCTAAAACTGTTTTTTCCTTATATAATATAAGAAAAGGAGAAAATATGAATAGTGTGGATTTATTCAAAAAACGTCGCTCGCGTTATGAACTGACCAATAAATTGCCGATTAGCGAGCCGGAATTAGAAAAATTAATCGAAGAAGTGTTGTGGCAAATGCCTTCTGCCTTTAATATGCAGAGTGCCCGGGTGGTGCTACTGTTAGGAGAAAAACATAAAACGGTGTGGCAAATAGCGCATGATGCATTAAAAGCTATTGTGCCGGTAGATAAATTCGAACCGACCAAACAAAAAATCAATTCTTTTTCGGCGGCTTACGGTACGATTTTATATTTGGAAGATGAAGAAACTATTGCGCGCCTGCAGCAGACTTTTCCGGCTTATAAAGAGAATTTCCTGACGTGGGCTCAACAAGCAAACGGGATGTTGCAGTTCGGAATATGGACCGCGCTAGCCGAAAAAAATATCGGGGCTTCGTTGCAGCATTACAATCCGCTTATTGATAAAGCCGTAAAAGAAAAATTTAGTTTGCCGGATGCTTGGCAATTGGTTGCCCAAATGCCGTTTGGTATTTCTGTTGGAAAAGATACAGATAAAACTTATGTGCCGCTGGCGGAACGATTGCTAATCAAAAAATAAAATAGTTTGCGTGCTGTCCAAATAATAATAAAGCCCCTCATTAAGAGGGGCCTATAGTTGGTTTCGTGACTAGGACTCGCCTTCCGGTAAAATTCCTGACGGAATTTTCCTGCAGGCCGGGCTCGCAGTTTTTGCCTTTCGCGGCTACGCACGCTCAAACAAAAACATTGCTCTGTCTTTCTCGTCCTAACGCACGCAAAGCAGTTTGCGTGCTGTCCCGACAATAATAAAGCCCCTCATTAAGAGGGGCTTATAGTTGGTTTCGGGACTAGGACTCGAACCTAGAATGACTGGACCAAAACCAGTAGTGATACCATTTCACCATCCCGAAATAAATTGTGCTGCTACTCGGCGGAATCTTGGCCTTCTGCCGTCGCTTGCGCGGGATTAAAATTGGGATGTTTAGCGAGCTCATCCGCGTAAGCTTTTAATATATTTTCTTCCAAGTATTGCCGGAATTCCTGTTTAATAGGATGAACCATGTCTTTATGTGTGCCATCAGGCAATTTGCGAGAAGGCATACATAAAAAAACGCCTTTGGTTCCGGATACAATCTTCATGTTGCGCACAACAAAACAGTCATCAAAGGTTACGCTAGCAAAGGCTTTGAGGCGCTCTTCTCCCATCAAATGGATCCGAATTTCTGTTATCTGCATCGGTCGTTCCTCGGAACTGTACAACAAATACCTTTTGTCCCTTTCTGTTTAGTTTCCCTGCCAAATCGTCGGCGCGTTTCCGGTCTGTAGTTAAAGCAAAAACGGTAGAGCCGGAGCCGGACATCAGTGGGTTTGTACCAAGGGCTAAAAAGTCTTGCTTTACATCTCGTACGGAACAAACAAACGGTAGGACGGCCTCTTCTAATCGATTAAAGAACAAAGTGTGCCATTGGGTAAAAGGCTGTCCCTCTTTAACGTACTCTATTAGTTTATCTAAATTAGAAAGGTTTGTCAAGATTTCTTTTTGCGAGGGAAGTTTTAACCGTCCGAAAACTCCTTTGGTGGGAACGGCTGTATCTGGATAAACTAATACCACCCAAGGCAAATTTCCTTTGGCTTGAATGGGGGTTAAACGTTCTCCGATTCCTTCTCCTTTTAAGAAAGTATCCGGATAAAGAAACAACGGAACATCTGCGCCTAATTTCGCGGCATAGGGCAATAAATCCAGTGGATTTTTATCAAATAATTTGCATAAGGCACGCAACACCGTTCCGGCATCGGAAGAGCCTCCGCCCAAACCTGCCCCCATGGGAATGTGTTTTTCTAAAGTAATATCAATTTGAAGCGGCAGATGATAATATTGTTCAAAAACACGTACCGCGCCAATGACTAGATTGTCCTCTCCGGCTGATAATTGGTTGCCAAGGGGACCGGTAATTGTAAAACGGATATTTTCTTGCGTGGCGGGTGTGGCTTGAATATGCAAAATATCTGCTAACGAAATTTTGGCAAATAAAGTAGCCAGTTCATGATATCCGTTTGGTAATTTACCGGTTACCTCTAAAAATAAATTAATTTTTGCCGGAGCTTGAATAGAAATCATTTGCCTATCTTTCCATATTAAAGAATATATATGTATATATTATCAAATTTTCAATAAGAATTTGAGCGCACAAAAGTCTTGACAAAAAAGTTTATAGACAGTATACTAAAAATGAAGGAGTCTGCAATTTATCTATATTTAACTAGAGGGAATGCATTTATATGAAAACAGTCAAGAAGGCATTTACATTAATAGAGCTATTAATTGTATTAATAGTATTAGGGGCATTAGCGTCGGTAGCGGTGCCGAAGATGGCGCGTGTGTATGAAAATCAGAAGACGCTAGAAGCGGAAGAGATGCTAGTGGCGTTACGCAATGAGCAGGAGCAGCGGTGCGTGTTAGGGAACCGGTACCAGACGGATAGCGGGCAGGTGTCGTTATTGACGAATGGGGAAGCGGGTCAAAATTTCACGTATACGTTGCAGGGAACTGGAGCGACGGCATCTCGCATAGGGAAAGATTATGAGATCAAGATGCTTTCGTATAAGACGGGTCAGTTGTGTTGTACGGGGGCTGGGTGTGCGGGATTAAACAAAGGGTATCCCTCGTGTGGGGAAGTGAATATAGCTGATGAATGTGCGGGAGCGATTAGTTGTGATGGTCCGTCGGAACGAGCATGTGGGGCAAATAATGCGGGGACGCAGACGCGCACGTGTAATAGCAATACAGGGGAATGGAGTGCGTGGAGTGCGTGTAGTGAACCGTTGGAGCTAGATTGTGCAATAGGGGCGAAACCGTCAGCGGTGGCGTCATGTGGATGTAATAATGAGGGGCAAAAGACGCGCAGTGTGACGTGTAATAGCAATACAGGGGCGTGGGTAACGGGACCGTGGAGTGGGTGTTCGGTGTCTGAAGATTGTATATGTACAGATGTCAAGCCGGTGACAGAAATGTCATGCGGATGTAATGGGAATGGACAAAAGACACGCAGTATTTCGTGTAATGCCGCGACGGGTTTGTGGGAAGCGGGAGAATGGAGTTCGTGTAGTATAGCTAATGAATGTGCGTGTCCATTGCCGCAGCCGGAGACGAGTGTAGCATGTGGATGTAAGAATGGGGGGACAAAGACTCGGACGGTGACGTGTGATACGGAGAGCGGGGAATGGAATATAGGGGAATATGGGTTGTGCAGTATATCGGATTTGTGTGAATGTGAAAATGATGGAGAAGGGGAGTTGAGGGCGTGCGGCTGTCAATCGTTAGGATATCAGACGAGGACGTGCAATACGACTACAGGGGAATGGAATGCGTGGAATGCGTGTAATGTAGCGGATGCCTGTGATTGTACAGGGGCGGAGCCGTCTTCGAGTCAATCGTGCGGATGTAGAGGGGAAGGGACGCAGACGCGCAGTGTGACGTGTAATAGTGATACAGGGAACTGGGATGTGTCGGAATATGGGTCATGCAGTAAATCAGACACATGCGATTGTAATGAATATGGGAGTAAGCCGGACGAAACCGAGGCATGCGGATGTTTAAATTTAGGGACGAAGAGCCGGACGGTAACGTGTAATACGACGACCGGGAATTGGCTGACGGGCGACTATGGTGCGTGTAGTATACCGAACAGTTGCGAATGTGATGGATTAGATAATGAGGCATGTGGTAACTGTGGGGTGCACTATCGGACGTGTAATACGGCTACTGGGGAATGGAGCGCGTGGGGATCTTGTGAAAATGAAGGGATATGTGCCCCGGGAGCAAACGATACTGTAGCATGTGGGACTGGGACCAAGACGCGGACCTGTTCTAGTGGGTGTTCTTGGGGGTCATGGAACATGAGTGGTTGTGCATGTGATCCCAGTACCAAGCCGGCTGAATCAGAATCATGTTCTACATGTGGCACACGCAGCCGGACGGTAAGCTGTGTAGATGGAGAGTGGGTGCCGGGTAGTTGGGGGGCTTGCACGGGTTCGTGCGAATGTGAGGGGCAGGCTCCGTCACAGCCTTGCGGGACATGCGGTATAAAATACAGGACTTGTAATGAAAGTACGGGAGAATGGACGGGCGCCTGGACGTCTTGTTCAGAAGTTACAAAACCGAGTGACGATGGGAGCACACAATCTTGCGGGACGTGCGGAACGAAGACGAAGAGCTATAGCTGTACAAAGACGTCAACGAGCAGTAGTTGGACAAGCAATTGGAGTTCGTGTTCGGAAGTAAGTAAACCGAGTGACGATGGAAGCACGCAATCTTGTGGGACGTGTGGGACAAAGACGAAGAGCTATAGCTGTAATAAGACAGGAACAAGCAGTAGCTGGACAGGCAGTTGGAGTTCGTGCTCTGAAATTAGCAAACCATCTGACGATGGAAGTGTGCAAACGTGCGGGACGTGTGGGACGCAGACGAAGAGCTATAGCTGTAATAAGACGTCAACGAGCAGTAGTTGGACAGGCAGCTGGAGTACTTGTTCGGAAGTAAGTAAACCGAGTGACGATGGCAGCACACAATCTTGTGGGACGTGCGGAACGCAGACGAAGAGTTACAGCTGTAATAAGAGTGGAACAAGCAGCAGTTGGTCCGGCAGCTGGGGTACGTGCTCTGAAATTAGTAAACCGAGTGACGATGGCAGCACACAATCTTGTGGGACGTGCGGAACGCAGACGAAGAGCTACAGCTGTACAAAGACATCAACGACTAGCAGTTGGACGGGCAGCTGGAGTTCATGTTCTGAAAAGAGCAAACCATCTGACGATGGAAATGTACAAACGTGTGGAACGTGCGGAACCCAGACCAAGAGCTACAGCTGTAATAAGACGTCAACGACCAGCAATTGGTCGGGCGGTTGGGGTTCGTGTTCGGAGAAACCAAAACCTGCTGGGGAAGGGGCACAAGTCTCTTGTGGAAATTGCCAAGTAAAAACGTTAAGTTATTCTTGTAGTAAAACCGATACTACGGCCGCTTGGACATCGAGTTATAGTTCTTGTGTGCTCAAGGCAAAGCCTAGCGATGATGGAAGTACGCAAAGCTGCGGTAAGTGCGGAACCCAAACACTTAGCTATCGCTGCGAAGGGGATAACTGGGACGGTTATATGGGCAGTTGTACAGGAGAAGGAGTATGTTCTCCGGGCCAGGTTACAAATGGCGGTTCAGCATCGTCGGGATTAATCAAAACCTGTCAAGCTAATTGTCAGTGGGGCTCGCCACATTGCCGCGATGGTTATACCCTCGTAAATGGTAAATGTACCGCGCCTTGTACCTATAAATGGGTATTTGAGGGGTTTGATTATTCTTATGGATATGTAGCAGATACGACACCCTGTGACGGTACTGGTCCTGCTTATGAGGGCACATCCTGTCAAGGGTATGAAGGACAAACAAGAAACTATCATTATTGCGATGGTATCTATGAGCATCAGCAATATGTTTGTAAATGTGTTTGATGAAATATAATGTGTAGCAAAACCCCCTCCTGTTTAGGAGGGGGTTTTGTGTATGCCAGAGGGGTAAATACTAGATAGGCTATTGTATTTTTGTTATAATTTGTAATATGAAACGATATGTATTTTTGAACCTGTTTTCCTTTATTTTACTAACGGTTAACTTGCCGGCGGCAGCCCAAACGGCTGTGCCTGCCGGTGAAGCTGTTTATGAAGAAACAACAACCTCCGCGCAAACAAATATCCCTAAGGCAGTATCCAAAAGCGAAGTAGTAACCCGTATTGATATGCAATTAGGCGATAGCATTATCCATTCTAACGTGCTGGACTATACCTTGCCGGAAGAGCTGGCAGTGGTTGCGCAGAAATGTATTTCCGAGGGGCCGGATTCTTGCTTTGTTTTGTATAAGGGATATGAGCATGCTCCACAGACCGCGGTGGCGGCACAAGCCAATTTAGAGCTGGCAATATTAAGTATGCAGCGCGGGCAAATGAAAGAAGCCTTGCATTATATTTCGCGCGCGGCGGAACTATCGCCAGAGGACCCGTTTATTGAGCTTACCCGCGGATGGCTTTTATTTGCCGCCGGGAAATATAAAAAAGCACGCAAATCTTTTTCCGATTTATTATATTTGACAGCAGATTTTGAATATGCCTCATCGGCTAAACTCGGTACTGCGCTTGCCTATTATTTTGAAGGGAATAAAAAAGCCTCGGCCAAAGATTTTCAATATATTTATACCTCTAATCCGTATTTGATTTCTTTTGCGGCGTATATGATGGGACAAATTGCCGCGCAAGATAAACAATCGCTTAAATTGGCTCCTGTATTTTTAGAGCAGGCCTTGAGCCATGATTCGCATCAGTATCCGGCCTTGCAATTGTTGGCTAAATTGTCAGAGAAAAATAAGAAAAAACCGTTGGCCTCTTTTCAATATTATTCCACCTTATTCAGTTTAGACCCAACGAATAAAACCGCCCAGAAAAAAATGGCGCAATACGCGGAAAAATTGCAAAAAAAGCCGGAAGATTATTTGTTTTATTTGCGTCTGGATCAACCGATTGTCCAAGATTTACAGGAACCTGCCTCCGATAAAATTAAAATGGCTTTATATGCCGACCGTTGGCAAAATCCCGTTGCGCTGAGCAGCATTTCTGTAATGCCGTCGGGTGTGATGACGATTACCGAAGAGCGGCTGGGGGAAGTGTTAAAATCACCGTCTTTTGTAACGCGCATATTGGATTTTAATCCGGAAACAAAAAGTATTGATGTGAAAGATGCGCGCGGCCATGTGGAATTTTCTACCCGCCGTCCATTTACTTTGCAAAATCAAAAATCCGGCAAAACACTGTTGGTTAAAGAGGTGCGGGCGCAGGATATTTTTGCAACCGATTTTAGCGATAAAGAAATAACGGGCAGCTTGCAGGTAATTCCGGCCGATGACGGACTCTTGCTTGTCAATGAAACCCAATTGGAAGATTTGATTCCGGCGCTATTGGCTACTCAGGCCCAACATGTCAAAGAGGCGGCCGCTTTGCGCGCGCTGGCGGTCGTGTTCCGCGCGGCCTTAAAGGAAAAAATCTCTCAGCCTGCCGCCGGTAAGCCGTATCATATTACAGATAATGATGTTTATTTCAAATTCAAAGGAATTAATTTGACTTTGCAAGCGCAATTGCAAGCGGCCAAAGCTTCACGTGAATTAGATTTATCCGGTACGGGACTAGGTTATTACCAAGCTTGCGGGCCGGTATCTTATGACCAGATAGGCAATACGGCGCATCGTCCGGCTTATCAATATTCCCCGGCTAATGTGGCCAAATACATGCTGTCTAATCCGCCGCTGGATTTATATGCTTCTGCGTCAGATCCGACCCAATGGTCCAGTGTGAAATGGGTCTATTTATATGACGGAAAAGAAATAGAGTCGCGGCTTAATGCCCGGACTCGTTTCGGCAAACTGCGCGCCATAGAGCCGGTCAAAGTTTCGCCCATGGGACGTATAGTATCTATGCGTTTTCTAGGTAGCAAAGGCGAATATATAACCGATAATGAGCAGGAAACCGCTTATATTTTGAGTGCAGGGACGATTCGTTCCGGATTTTTTGATTTATTGCCTATGTATAAAGGAAAAAATATCGTACGTATCTTAGTACGCGGCTATGACAGCGGAACAGGTATAGGATTATGTGTTGACGGTGCGGAAGGTTTAGCGCGCAGCGGCCGGGATTATCAGGCCATTATTAAATATTATTTTCCCTCTGCCCGCATTTTAGATAAACGTACCGGGGAGTTACATTAATGGCTAAAACAAAAATTTTATATTTCATTACCGCACTAGACCAAGGCGGTGCGCAAAACAGCGTATTGACTACTATTAAAAAATTAAACCGCCGCGAATTTGAACCGTATTTGGCGGCCGGGCCGGGTGGACGCTTAGACGGGAAAGTGAAACGAGAATTTAAGAATGTGTTTTTTATTTCCGCTTTGCGCCATGATGTGTGTCCGCGCTATTGTTTATATGATTTGTGGGCTGTTTTTCAAATGGGGCGATTGTTGCGTAAAATTAAGCCTGATATTGTGCATACCAATGCGCCAAAAGCCGGTATTTTAGGACGTATTGCCGCGCGTATTTTTTGGCGTAAAGCAAAAGTAATTCATACCTTTCACGGGCTTGGTTTCGCGCGTGAACACGGCGAAAAACATTTTTCCTTTTTTATCAAAACGGAACGGTTTTGTGCTGCTTTGACCGATGTGCTGGTGTTTGTGTCAAAAAAGAACGCGGCAGAGGCCGTCTCCTTGGGCATTGGCAAAGGCGTACGCAGTGAAATTATCCGCGCCGGCATAGATTTTAACCGCAAGTTACCCGGTAATTTTAATCCGGTAGCTAAAAAAACTTCGCTCAAAATTCCGGCCACGGGCAGAATTGTACTAGCAATTGCCAATTTTAAACCGCTTAAAAATCCGCTTCATTTTGTGTTAGCTGCCTATAAGGTGCTCAGTAAAAATAAAAACGTATATTTTATTTATACAGGCGACGGCCAACTCAAAGCAGCGGCGACTAATTTGGCCAAACATTTAGGTATTGAAAAAAAATTGATTTTTCCGGGGTGGCGCGGAGATACCGATGAACTGCTGGCTATTAGCGAAATTTATGCCAGTACTTCGCTGCGCGAAGGAGTGCCCATGTCTATCTTAGAGGCGCAAGCTCATCAAGTGCCGGCCGTGTGTTATGATGTGGACGGAATCAGCGAAGTAATTACGAATAATCGTACGGGATTTTTGGTTAAAACCAATGATATCAGCGCCCTGGCCGAAAAAATTAATGCGCTGCTGCGTAATAATGGACTGCGGGAACGGTTTAAGCAAAATATTGCCCGACGTGATTTTGGGGAATTTACCGTGCCCGTTATGCTGCGCCGGCAAGAGCAGTTGTACCGTTCTCTTGTGCCGCCGCACCGGGGAACGCGTAAACCTTTTTTCAAACGGCATAAAAAAATTACCAACAAGAATTTTAGGGTTACGGGGGAGAAAAAATAATGGATTACGCCATAAATGAATTAGAGAAAGAAATCCTAAATGTTACGCGGGAATTTGCACAGAAAAAATTAAAACCCGTCCGCGCGCAAATGGACGAAAAAGAAGCTTTTTCTAGTGAAATTTATGAGCAATTCCGTCAAGCAAATATGTTTGGTTTGTGGCTGCCGCAACAATATGGCGGCCGGGGCGGCGGAATTACTTGCTTAGCAATGGCATTTGAGGAATTTTCCCGCGTATGTGCTGGGCTGGCACTGACACCGGGTACTTCGGCCTTGGGGGGAATCCCCATGTTTTTAGCTGCGACGGCTGAGCAACGGGAACGATGGTGTTATGATTTGGCTAGCGGAAAGAAATTATGGGCTTTTGCCTTGACAGAAGCCGAGGCCGGCTCTGATGCTACTGCGCTGAAAACAACCGCTATCAAAGAGGGGGATTATTATCTTGTAAACGGAACTAAGCATTTTATTTCTTCCGGGAAAGAGGCGGATTTTTATACCGTTGCCGTTAATACCAATCCTTCTCGGGGCGCGCGCGGCATTTCGTTACTAGTTATTGAAAAAGGAATGCCAGGTTTTTCTTTCGGGAAAAAAGAAGAAAAAATGGGCATTCGCACCAACCCGACGTATGAGCTTATTTTTGAAAATGTGCGCGTGCCGAAAGAAAATTTGCTCGGTTCGGAAGGCCGCGGACTTTTGTATGTACAGGAAACCTTGGATTATTCTCGGCCGGGTGTGGCGGCACAAGCTGTCGGCATTGCACAAGGCGCTTTGGATGAGACTATTCCGTATTTGCGCACCCGTAAACAATTCGGCCAGCCTATTATTACTTTTCAGGCTTTGGCGCATAAAGTGGCAGAATTGGCTGCCAAAACGGAAGCCGGTCGGGCTCTGGTGTATCAATTAACGCATCGTATTGACGAAGAATTTTTCCCTGCTGTAAAAGCCGCCCTTGAAAATCATACAACCGTGCATGATGAACTTAAAAAAATTAAAGGGGGCCGTTGGACAAAATACAGTGCGATGGCAAAATTATTCTGCGCCGATACTGCTATGGAAGTAACAAATGAATGTGTTACCTTGTGCGGCGGTATTGCATATATGCGTGATTTCCCGTTAGAAAAATATATGCGGGATGCAAAAGTTACACAAATTTACGAAGGCACGTCGCATATTCAGAAAAATGAAATCGTAACCGCACTGTTGAAAGAATATGCTGTTAGCAATCATCCGGCAAGTCAACCTGCTACGGAAAAGAAAATTCCGCTAGAGGAATTATTGCGCGAATATCACCAAAAGTATATGGCAGGGGCTTTGCCTAACAAAAAAGATATTTCACAGGCGGAAGTGATTGTTGCCGGTGGCCGCGGGCTTGGCAAAGCAGAAGGATTTAAGCTGCTTGAAAAATTAGCAGACAGTCTGGGCGGTGTGGTGGGCGCTACCCGTCCGGCAGTGGATTGTGGTTGGATAGGTAAAGAGCGCCAAATTGGTGTTACCGGTCTGAGCGTTAAACCCAAATTATATATTGCGTGCGGTATTTCCGGGCAGACTCATCATTTATCTGGCGTTCAGGCGGATGTGGTGATTGCTATTAATAAAGACCCCAATGCGCCCATTATGCAGAGCGCACAATATGCACTTGCCGGAGATTTATACGAAATAATCCCGTCTCTACTTAAACAATTAGAAAAGAATAGTTAGTTGGATTATTCCAAACGGGATTTAATAAATCGATTTTCTTTCCGTATTGTGTACGGGCGATCCCCAATGATATTCTTCATTGGTTAATAGTTCGCCGTTTTCGGCATAAATTTTACGGGTGCCTTCCAACAATCCGTCTGTATAAAATTCTTCCAAAAATTTATTTCCGTTTGAGAAGAAACAAAGCCGATCGCCGTCCAGCCGTCCGTTTTTATAATGTTCCAAATACCAAATGTGGCCGTTGGGAAAGAAAATTTGCCGCTGCCCTTGCAGTTTACCGTTCTCGTAATTTTCTTGAATATTGGTTTGTCCGTTTTGGTACAGCACGGTATAGGTGCCTTGTAATTTTCCGTTTTGGTAAGTGGCTTTGATAAAAGGTTTTTCACCGGGCAGATAAAATACCCAAGGCCCATCCAACAAGGCATTTTTATAATTTGCTTTTACTTCATTTCGGCCTTGCATAGAAAAGCTGTAATATACGGCCGGACCGTTTAGTTTCCCATGTTGATAATTTTCTTGAGAAATCAGTTGGCCGGTTTCATCATATCGAATCATTTTTCCTTCGGGTTTATTGTTGCGATAAGTTACCTCTAAGCGCAAGGTGTTATTCTCGTCAAATTCTTTTACGGGTCCGTCGGGAATATTGTTTAATTGTTCTACTACCGATCCATCCGAAGTTACGGTTTGTTCCGCAATTTCTTTTCCGTCTACATAAAAGGAGAGTGTGTTTTTGTTCGTTTTAACACTGGTTCCCTGATAGGTTTTTGTTAGGGGGTTTTTGTGTAGCGGAACAGAAAAAGTAGGGGAGGACAATTCTTTTGCATCTATCAAAATTCCGTCTTTGTATTGTTCTGTAAAAGTAACTTCATTGGTGTTCAAATCCAGCATGGACAAAGTGCCGTTTAATTTACCGTTTTTGTAATTTTTGACGGTTTTGGTGGCGGTTTTAATTTCATCAAATTCCCCGTCGGGAATAGAACCGATGGTATGAATGATATTTTGGTCTTTGTCTAAAAATTCTTTAGCCAGCGCAACCGCTTTGTAATAAGTCTTTCCATCCGGAGTTACAATACAGAATAATTTTTCTTTCATGATAATAAGCCCTCTTTCGTTTATTGTACTATATTTTTGTCTGAAGAAAAGGCTTGACAGCAAGGGGTTGGGGTTGCTAATCTGTTAGTATAGGATATTGACAAGGGGGCTGTATGAGCGAAGTCTTATTAAGTGATAGCAATTTTGAACAGGAAGTATTGCAAGACGGTGGTGTTGTTTTGGTGGATTTCTGGGCGCCTTGGTGCGGTCCGTGCCGCATGTTGGCTCCGGTGATAGAAGAATTGGCTGCAGAATATGCGAGAAAAGTAAAAGTATGCAAGCTTAATACTGATGAAGGTCCGCAGACCAGTTCCAAATATGCCATTACTTCTATTCCTACCGTGTTGATATTCAAAAAAGGCGAAATAGCAGCGCAGTTAGTGGGGCTGCAGTCTAAGGCTGCCTTACAAGAAAAATTAAATTCTTTGCTATAAGGAGCTTTTATGAACAAAAAAATTCTTTTAGCGGTTCTGTTTGTAGGTTTTTTGACAGTTATCGGATATGCCGCCGGACAGGCTTTTGTAAAGTATCCCATGCCGGATAAAGTTCATCAGGCACTGATGTCTAATAACAAAATGCAGGGCAAGATGATTATCCAATTCGGTGCGGATTGGTGTGGCTATTGCCATGCTTTAACCGATACATTAGAAAAGGAAAAAATGATTCCTTATTTCAAATCTCATCGAGTAGAATTTTATCAATGGGATTTTGGGGGGGATGTCATTGATTCGAAAAATAAAACGATAACCGGATTATCCCAAAAGATGGGTATAACGCAAGTTCCGGTATTGCTCTTTTTGGAAAATGGTCGCGTGGTGAACCGCAAAAATGGGTTCAATCAAAACAGAGCGGCGCTTACCATGCAGCAAATTAAAGATTTTGTTGAAAAATAGTTTTCTAATAGAGCCCGTCTGACGGCGGGCTCATTTTTCTTCTACTATGTCTTCCTCTTCTGATAATACTTTTTTCTTGATTGATGCACACGGTTTTTTGCACCGCAATTATCATGCCCTGCCTAAATTATCTACTTCGGGTGGGCAGGAGGTGGGGGCTTTATATGGCTTTGCGCGGTGGTTGGCTAAATTATTGCAAGAGAAAAATCCGGCCTATGTGGCTGTATGTTTTGATTCCCCGGGTGGTTGTGCGCGGCGTAAGCGTTTGTTGCCTTCTTATAAAGCCAACCGTAAAAAACCGGACGATGCCTTGATCAGTCAATTAAGTTTAGCCCGCGATATGGTGCATGATATGGGCCTGTCTGTCGTGGCAAAAGAAGGAATCGAAGCGGATGATTTAATGGCCTTTTTAGCCTTGCAAGCTCAGAAACAGCAAGTGCCCAGCGTCTTGGTGACTTCGGATAAGGATATTTATCAATTTTTAAGTGATTATATTTCGGTGTGGCCTGCCGGTGGAAAAGACGGTATTAAAGGGCCGCAAGCAGCTGTAGAAAAATTTGGGGTAGAAAAAGATTTTCTGCCGGATTATTTTTCTATCGTGGGTGATGCGGTGGATAATGTGCCGGGCGTGTTGGGTATCGGGCCCAAAAGTGCGGTGGATTTAATTCATCAATTTGGTCATTTGGAAGATATTTTGCGTGCCGCTCATCATGATGATCCGCGCATGAAACCCGCCCTGGCTAAAAAATTATTAGATAACGAAGGAAATGCTTTATTATCTAAACAGCTTGTCGTATTGGACCCGGAACTCAATATGTCTTTTGATTTGAATAATTACCGGGTGCAAGCCCCGGATCCGGCCCGTCTAACCGCTATGTGCGAGCGTTACGAATTTAAGAATTTATTGGGTTTGATGAATCGCAACAGAAAGCCGGAAGTTTTGCCGGCCGGCCAAACAGATTTGTTTGCAGCTTCGGCAGTGCCGGAGAGTTTGTCACTTAAAAAGATACTCGCTTTAGCACAGCAAGCTCCGGAAGTTTTTTTATATTCTGAAGATGAACAGCTTTTGTTTTCCTTGTCGGCAACGCAATATGCGCTCTTGCCGCTGGCGGCTATCCGTGCGGAAGAATTGGAAGCTTTGAGCCGTATTATTGCCAATGATAGTATTTTGAAAATCGGCTATGATTTGAAATTTACCTTGCGCGAATTAGATTTGCCGCTTTATGGCAAAACCCCTAATTGTTTTGACGGACGATTGGCGCGTTATGTGTTGGACCCGTCGAGTGATTTAAGCCCGGCAGGAGCGATTGCGCATTATTTTTCTGCGCTGGTTAATCAGGAAAATACCGCCGAGCGTTTAGCCCTGTATAACAGCTATATTTATCAATTACATGAGAAATTGGAAGCCGAGCTAAAAGCCAAAGATATGTGGCAGTTGTATCAGGAATTAGAA
>Ga0310786_10005306_pt1 | contig 17567 bp, 13 predicted proteins | sample AusTroGonzalo_MG_FD_203881 | JGI IMG/M metagenome (GOLD analysis project Ga0310786, IMG submission 203881) | Bovine rumen microbial communities from tropical cattle in Woodstock, Queensland, Australia - Gonzalo_03 (v2) (version 2) | ecosystem: Host-associated > Mammals > Digestive system >... | reverse complement strand
TCTTCGACGGCATGGGCAATGCCGTGCCGATGGCGTCAGAAGGGGCTTCGTTCTCGTCGAGACAGATGGATACTTTCCGCAAGCTTACGCGCAGTCGCCGCTTCTACATCTCTCGTGTGACGGTGGTTGGCCCCGACGGTCTGACGCGCACCTTGCAGAATCCGATGGAGGTCATTGTGAAATGAGAGTTTATAGTTTAGAGTTTATATTTATTGATGATATGAAAAGAGCTTTGTTTTTATTAACGATAGTTTTGATGGCAGGCAGTGCCATGGCGCAGCCGAAGGCTCGTCGTGTCCAGCAGCAACAGACGTCACAACAGCAGCAGAAAAAGAAGAGCACGCCTTCGTCAGCCATGACGCGACGTGCACAGATCTCATTCCCTACGGCAGTTGATATGCCTGAGGACGTGGTCTGGCGCCGTGATATCTACCGTGAGATCAATCTCGAAGACGATGCTAACGCAGGCCTCTACTATCCCGTAGAGCCGCAGGGCAAGCAGCTGAATCTGTTTACTTATATATTCAAGTTGGCACAGAATGGCTATATCCCCATCTATGAGTATCCTACCGACGGCAGCGACGTGTTTGAGGAGAGTTCGCAGATCGAGATGAAAACCATGCTCGACAACTACCATATCTTTTATGAGGAGCAGAACGGCAAGTTGAAGGTAGACAACAGCGACATCCCTTCCGCCGAGGTGAAAAAACTCTATTTGAAGGAGAGTGCCTACTACGACCAGGCCAATTCCTCGTTCCATATCAAGGTGTTGGCCCTCTGTCCGGTGATGATGCGCAACGACTTCTTCATCAGCGACGAATCTAACGACGAATCCAACGCCCAGGGTACGGCTTATCCGCTGTTCTGGGTGAAATACAGTGATCTGGAGCCTTACCTGAATCGTCAGTCGGTCATGACTAGCAGCCTGAACAATGCCGCCACCATGTCGATGGACGATTTCTTTACTACTAATAAGTATCGTGGCAAGATCTATAAGACCACCAACCGTCTTGGAAAGACGCTGTCGCAGATCTGTAATGGTGACACCGCGAAGATGTCGGCAGAGCAAAAGCGGATTGAGGCGGAGCTGGAAGCTTTCCGCAAGAATATCTTCGGCGACCCGGAGCGAAAGGACTCGCTTGACAGCATTGCCAATGCCAATCCGCAGAACGTGAAGGCTGCTCAGAAAGCGAAAGCAAAGGCTGCCAAGAAGAGTGGACGGCGCTCCTCGGTGGGCAGTTCGAAAAGTAACAGCTCTACAACGGCACCTAGTAGCGGTTCGGCCCGTGTCAGCGTTCGCAGACAGCGGCATTAAGCCTTGTGAATGTTATTTTCTGCAAAAAAGAGCGATTCAAATCGCTCTTTTTTCGTATCTTTGAGCTGCGCTCGAAGATTCTCTCGCTCGAAAAACTCAAATTTATTTGGTTTTTTCCTCACTTATTCGTATCTTTGCGGCGTAGTTCTTAATTAAGAGTATTATGAAGAGGATTCTATCTATAGTCGTACTGCTTTCGGCGATGACGATGGCGCTGAGTGCACAAAATCTCTTGAGATTCGGCGTCAAGGGCGGATTTGATATTCAGGACATGCGTTTCGATGAGAAGGTGTTTAAAACCCAGAATAAACTCGGTTGGTTCGTAGGCCCTACCATTCAGGTGGCATTGCCAGTTACCGGATTGGGTCTTGATATTGCCGGTTTGTACAATCAGAAATCGACAAAGGTCAATGGCGAGTCAATCAAGCAAAAATATCTCCTCGTGCCTGTCAATGCCCGCCTGACGCTGGGTATCGGCGAAGCGGCTGGCCTTTACGTGGCCGCTGGTCCGCAGTTCGCTTTCAATATTGGTGATGATGTAGACTTTGAGTGGACACATAATGATATTCAGAATACCTTCCAACTGAAAAAGTCAGCTTTCAGTGTGAATCTTGGCGCAGGTTTCTTTTTGTCAAAACATCTGGAGTTCGGCTTTGTCTATAATGTGGGCGTTAGTTCTACAGCAGAAGCCTCTTTTGATGAGGGTGTGAAGGCTATATCTGATGATACCAAACCTAAATCCTGGCAGATTTCTGCTACCTATTTTTTCTAAGTAGATTTTGTTCGTCGATGTCATCCTTCCCGTGCCGCTCGACGGCTGCTTTACCTATTCCGTGCCTCCATCGGCCGAGAATCAGGTAGAGGTTGGTAAACGTGTGCTCGTCCCCTTTGGTAGGAAGACGTATGTTGGCGTAATTCTTAGAGAGCGGAAAGATGAGGGAAGAAAAGATCTTCCACTAGAAAAAATCAAACCGATTCTCCAAATCCTTGACCCTGTGCCGATTCTATTCGGCAGTCAGCTCCAGCTTTGGAAGTGGATAGCCGACTATTACATGTCGCCGATAGGTGAGGTCTATAAGGCTGCCCTGCCATCAGGTCTGAAAGCTGAAGACGGTTATAAGCCCAAGACGGAAACCTATATCCGTTTGACCCCTCAATTCCGTAATGAGCAGGCTCTCCACATTGCCATCGATATGCTCCAGCGCGCTCCCAAGCAGCAAGCTGCGTTTTTAGATTTCTTGGACTTTACCGATGATGTTACCCGCGATGAACTCCTGAACCAAGGCCACACCCTCCCCACCTTGACCGCCCTCGTCAAGCGTGGCCTCTTGGAAACCTATGAACAGGAGGTGGGCCGCCTGAATCACGGCGGCGAACCCCATTTAGACCGTATCAAACCGTTAAGCCCAATTCAGCAGGATGCCTATAACCAGATACTCGTCTCGTTCCTGAATAAGAATGTCACCCTCTTGCATGGCGTGACTTCCAGTGGTAAGACTGAAATATACATCCACCTCATTTGTCAGGCCCTCGAAAAGAAACAGCAGGTACTCTATCTGCTGCCAGAGATTGCCCTTACCGTACAGATTATGGATCGTCTGCAGCGCGTCTTCGGTGACCGCTTAGGCATCTACCACTCCAAATATGCCGATGCCGAACGTGTTGAGATCTGGCAGAAACAACTCTCCAACCACCCTTACGACGTGATTCTCGGTGCGCGTAGTGCTGTCTTTCTGCCGTTCCAGCACCTCGGTCTAGTGATTATCGATGAGGAACACGAGACCAGCTACAAACAGCAGGATCCCGCCCCGCGTTATCATGCCCGTAGCGTGGCCATCATGTTGGCGCAGATGCAGAAGGCAAAGGTTTTGCTTGGTACGGCCACGCCCTCACTGGAGACTTATCACAACGCCAAAACGAGTAAATACGGTCTGGTGGAATTGTTTCAGCGCTATAAGGGTATCCAACTGCCTGAGATACAAGTTGTCGATATCAAGGATCTACAGCACCGTAAGATGATGAACGGCCCCTTCTCGCCCTTGCTCTTACAGAAGGTGCGCGAGGCCCTGGAGCAGGGCGAGCAGGTCATCCTTTTCCAGAACCGACGTGGCTATGCCCCCATGATAGAGTGTAAGCAATGCGGATGGGTGCCCCACTGCCAGCATTGTGATGTCTCGCTCACTCTCCATCGTAATCTCAACCAACTCACCTGTCATTACTGTGGTAATACCTATCAAGTGCCGACGGAATGTCCCAATTGCGGATGTACTCAATTGCAGACGCGTGGCTATGGTACGGAGAAGATAGAGGCTGAGGTGCACGATATTTTCCCTGATGCCCGCATTGCCCGCATGGACCTTGACACCACCCGTAGCCGACAGGCCTACGAACGCATCATCACTGACTTCTCCGTCGGACGCACCAACCTGCTTATCGGTACGCAGATGATCAGCAAGGGTCTCGACTTCGATCGTGTCTCTGTTGTGGGTATCCTCAATGCTGACACCATGCTCAATTATCCCGATTTTCGCGCCTATGAGCACGCATTTATGATGATGTCGCAGGTGAGCGGACGGGCTGGCCGTAAGGGTCGTCGTGGGCTGGTAATCCTACAGACTAAGAGCCCAGAACTGTTGTTAATCAGTCAGGTGGTACACAACGACTACACCGCTTTCTATCGTTCGCAGATAGTCGAACGCCAGCAATTCCGTTATCCGCCGTACTATCGGTTGGTCTATGTCTATCTAAAGCATCGTCAAGATATCGTCGTCGAAGCGGCAGGCGTGGAGTTGGGAACCCGTCTTCGTCAGTGGTTCTCTGGGCGCGTATTAGGGCCCGACAAACCTGGCATTTCGAAAGTCAAGTCGCTCTCCATCCGTAAGATTGTGCTAAAATTAGAACCTATGCTTAACATGGCCGAAGTACGCCGATACCTGGCCTTCGCCCAACAACAGATGCTGCAAGACCGCCGCTACAACTCATTGCAGATCTATTACGATGTCGATCCTTTGTAAAAAGTAGCATGAACTTTTTTCTGGCATAAATTTGCTGATATCAGAAAAATATGCTATCTTTGCAGCGTGTAAATGAATACAGGCTGTTATCGATATCGAATCCTTCTCCTTTTGACCTCGGCATTGTTTCTATTGTCGACCGTCGTTTGTCGTGCGGATGTAACAGTCGACCAACTGACGGGTGAAGACAAAGAAATGTTTGATAAATTCCGTCATCTGCTGCAGTATGGAGAGCCCGATGAATTCTTTAGCTTTGCTAAAGACTATGAGCATGTGCTGCACGACAAGGGCTATATGATGCTCTACTACAAACTGTTGAATAACGAAGGTTTTTTTGCTTTGCGACACAACATGGTCTTCAGGGCCATGCAGGTTGGTGAGCGTCTTAACGAAGAACTCCACAACGATGGTGCAAGCCAATATTACTATCTCGCAACAGGTCTGATGGGTGACATCTACAATTCCGTTCACATCAGGAACAAAGCTGAGCAATTCTTTATACAGGCGTTGGAAGAAGTCGAAGAGACCGACCCGAAGTTCTCCATGCGCACCTACCAGAGCTTGGCAGAAATGCTCAGTATGAAGGATGCCAGCAAGGCGTTGCAGTGGATGGAAAAGTCGATGGCTCTTGCCAAGGAGACTGATAACGTGGAATACCTCTCCCTCTCGTTGGCCATGACTGCCTATATCTATTTCCTCGAAGACAACGCTAAGGCGTTCCGCGACTATTACGACCAGTATGTGGAGCTGCGCAGCCAGAAAAAGCAAGGGTTTAGTCACCGCTATGACAACATCCTTGAAATAGCCCAATTGTCGTTCGATGGCCAGTATGGCTTGGCTTTAAATAAGCTGCAGCACGGTGGCACGCTCTACGTCGATAGCTCGCTGGTAGCGATCCATATTTTCACCAAGCAGCGCGACATCGACAAGGTGGTTGAGGCCGTCAAACGCCGTCATCAGGAAATGGATTCCATCTACAGCCTTGCGCAGAGTGGTAATTTCGACCAGTTGGCCACAGAGCGGGCGCTGATCATGACGCGTGAAGAGTCGCTTGCCAATAAGAAACTGGCCAAGAAACTGACCTATTGGCTCATTGCTCTCACCTCCGTCTATATCTTTGTCTACCTCATGGGGCGCCGTCGCCTGATACGAAAAATCTGGGCCAGTAACCGCCAACTGAAAATCGCCTTGGAAAAGGCTGAGGGGAGCGACCGTATGAAGTCGGCCTTCATCCGCAGCATGAGTCACGAAATACGTACACCGTTGAATGCCGTATCGGGTTTCTCACAGGTGCTGTGTAATCCGAATTTTGAGCTCGACGATGAAGAAAAACACGACATGGAGGTGCGCATCTCGAACAATGTGAACCAGATTACCAATATCATCAATGAGATGCTCGAACTGTCGAAGAGCGAAAGTGAGACTTCGATTGACGAGAAGGAAAAGCAGCAAGTGTGTTGCAACGATCTGGGACGCAAGGCATTGGAGGACGTCAGGGGTAAGCAGCATTCAGGTGTGGAGTTACGTTTCACGTCGGAGGTCGACGATGCGTTTACCGTCCATACCAACGCCAACCGCCTGAAAGTAGCCTTGCGCCATCTCTTAGACAACGCCGCAAAGTTCACGGATACGGGCTATGTGGAATTGTCGGTAGCAAAGCAGAGTGACCGTATGCTTTTCCGCGTTACTGACACCGGTGTCGGTATCAAGGAGGAAGACCGCGAACGCATCTTCGAAACCTTCTCGAAGGTCGATGATTTTAAGGAAGGCATTGGCCTCGGCCTTCCCATTTGCCGTCGCCTCATCACCTCCCTCGGTGGCGAGGTACAATTAGATCCCACTTACTCCCAAGGCTGCCGCTTTATCATCTCCCTGCCGATGGAATAATGGCATTTCGGAAAGTTTTTTCTTAGAAGCTGACTTCGCAGCCGATGCCGAGTACGCGGTTGGAGCGGGTGAAAGAGTCGCTGGTGCCGGCAGAGGGATAGTCTATGCGATCGTAGTCCTCGTAATTGGTCTGGAAATAGGCCGCCTTCAGGGTAATCTGGTCGGTAGCCTTGTAGTTAAAGCCGAAGCCAACGCTGCTGGAGTTGACTACAAACGACATGTCGTTCATGTAGTTGTCGGTGAGTTGGTAACGTGTGAGTTGGCCGCCAGCAGAGATGGTCAGACGGTTGGTGACATCCCATTCCACACCGCCGAGGTACTCATTGGTACCGCCATCAAGCAGGTTCTGGGTGTTGTTGTACCAACGGGCATTCGTATCGTAGAAGTGATGGTAGCCGAGATTCAGGCGCACCTGGTCGATGGGGCTCCACATGGCGCCGAATGCGAGCTGGGCAGGTGAGTCCTCGTCAATCTTCTCACTGTCACGGAATTTATTGACAGCAGCAATCTCGCTGGCCTCGTTGACAGTCGACTCGTTGAGCATACGGATCTGCGTCTTGGCCTCATACTTGGCGGCGAAGTTAAAACGACCTACCTTATAGTCGATGCCGATGATCGGGGCTACGCCCACGCTCGATTGGTTGCAGAGAAGGTTTACACCTTGTGAGTATTTCTGCAGTGCATTGAGGCTTTGGCTGGTGCCTTGCAGGGTGGTAGCCGTGCCTTCAAGTTGTGCTTTTCTGGCGGCCAACTGCTGATATTCTGGCAAGGCGGTGGCACCGGCAGCTTCATACTGTGCCATGCCGGCATTAATCTGCGCCAAACCGTTATTGACAGTCGTGATGCCACCGTCGACGAGGGCTGTGGCCGACTGCAGGAAACTTCCGAAGTCGACGTAGCCGGCAGCGGTCTTCACTTGGATATTACTGATCTTGGCCTTATAGGTGGCTGTACCGTAAAGAAGTCGTAAGCCGCCATAGACGGAGAGGTTGGGCAGGATCTTATAAGCGGCACCCAATTGGAAGCCGAAATAGTAATTACGGCCCTGCATATAGCCGTCCATGTCGTAGCCAATGGCACCAGGTGCCTGCTGGCCGAGGGCCGTAGCTATTTGGTCGAGGCCACCCAACTGATGAGCAATGCCGCCGACCACGCTTTCGAAGGAGCCCAGACCGTCGGCAAATTCACAGCTGCCGCCACCGCCTGGTACAGAGAAATTGAACTGGATACTCCAGTCGCCTTTGTTATAGGCGGCCTGCAGGGACGGGATGAAGGGGGCGTCGGCCACGCCTTCAAATATCTTGGTGGTCTGTCCTTGGTTCTTACGACCTAAGGCGAAGACGGGATTGGTGCTGGTGATGGTACGTGTCTGGTGGGCATATTGCCAGTTGAAACCCAGGTGGAATCCTTCTGGGAGAAAGGCCACGCCAGCAGGGTTACTATACACACCGTCGAGGCCGATGGCGGCATCGCGGGCTGGGTTGCGTAAGAAATCAATACTCTGATTGGTGTTGGTTAAGATGCCACCTGCTGTGGCGGTTGTAACTGATGTCAGCAACATGCCGACCATCATTTCTTTAATTTTGTTCATAATCCTAAAACAATCTTTAAAAATCGGCTGCAAAGGTATGTAGATTGTTCTGGTTTTTATTGTTTACGCACACAAAGTTAACGAATATTAACGGAAATTGCACACAAATATGCACAAATGTGCAATTTTGTGCAAACTATTTCTTCAATTCGGGGTAGGAGATGCGCGTATGATAGATGGTCTTCAGTTTCTCGATGAGTACGGTCTTAGCATAGGCGATGTCGCGGAAGGTAATGGGACATTCCTTGAAATAACCCTCGGCCACCTGGGTGTCGATGAGGCGGTTCACAAGTTCACGGATGGTCTTTTCCGTATAGTCGGGCAGGGAGCGTGAGGCGGCTTCCACGGAGTCTGCCATCATCAGAATAGCCTGTTCCTTGGTGAAGGGGTTTGGGCCAGGATAGGTGAATAGCAGGTCGTCAATGACTTCGTCGGGGAAGGCATTTTTCTGTTTGACGTAGAAATACTTGGCTTTTCCTTGGCCGTGATGGGTGGCAATGAACTCCTTGATGATGTCGGGCAAATTGTATTTCTCTGCTAGTTTCAGACCTTCCGTGACGTGACTGATAATCATCTGGGCGCTGTCGACGAAGGTCATGCTCTCGTGGGGATTGATGCCCGATTGGTTCTCAGTGAAATAGATTGGATTGAGGATCTTTCCGATGTCGTGGTAATAGGCACCCGTCCGCACAAGCTGGCTCTTGGCACCGATCTTATTGGCAATCTCTGCTGCCAGGTTACCCACTTGGATGGAATGTTGGAAAGTGCCTGGTGCTACCTCGCTCATGCGGCGCAACAGCTCCTTGTTCATGTCAGAGAGCTCGATAAGCGTGATGTTTGAGATGAAGCCGAAAGCCTTCTCGATAAGGTAGAGCAACGGGTAGGAGCAGAAGAGGAAAAGACCGTTGACGAACAGATAGTTGTATTCGCTGATATTGATCTTCGAGATGCTGTCGGTCATGATCCAATCGAGTGAGAGGTTTGTCAGCTGGGCTGCCATTGTTACCAGCACAGCCGTCCAAAATAGCTGTGAGCGGCTGGAGAGTTCTCTTAGGGCGAAGATGGCCACGATGCCGGCCACTATCTCTACGGCAATGAACTCCAACGGACGCTGCAGGGCGCTGGCACAGATGAGAATCATGACAACATGGGTGGTGAAAGCTGTGCGCGAATCCATGAATACCCGGATGAAGATAGGAACCATCACGAAGGGGATGATATAAACATGCAGAATATTGTTGGATACCATGACCGACGAGATGACGCAGAAGAAAATGACCAGCGAATAGAGCATGGCGATGGATCTGATGCGGTCGAAATAGTCGTTGCGGAAGAGCGTGAGGTAGACGGTCAGGCAGATGATAAGGATGGTGACATAAAGGATCTGTCCCATGATGGTAACGCTAATCTGCTGGTCGCTTTTGTTGCGACGCTCCAACTCCTTCTGGTAGGAGAGGAGGATATTGTAGGTCTTGCCGTCAACAATATCGCCTCGGTCGATGATTTTCTGTCCGCGTTGGGTGATACCCGTGGCCAACGGGATGCTGTTGGTAAGATCGCTCAGACTGGCCTCGCTGCGCTCCTTGTCGTAACTTAGGTTGGGCGTGATGTAGTCGTTAAGGTTACACTTCTGCAAAATCTCGCGATGGTTGTCGAGCTCCGAATCGAGGAAAAGTTGCTCGTAGGCCGAGACGGTGGAGTAGATGCCGTTGATTTTCAGACTGACGGCGGTCTTGCCACTCACGACGCGCACCAACTTCGTCGTGTCTTTGTTGACGAGGGCATAGTCGGTGGTGCTCATGATGCCGTGCTGATAGATAGTGTGCAGGCGGTTAGCGATGATGCTGATATAGTCGTTGGAAATGCCGGGGATGCCTTGGTTGTAATCCTTCACGAACTGTCGGATCTGCTCGCCCTCCGTCTGTTTGTTGAGATTGAAATAGGGCTCGTACTGCTGAAGAAGACTGTCGCGCTCTGCCTTGACGGCCTCGTCTGTTTTTAGGATGGGGAAGTCGAAAGGTGCCCGCAGATCAGCATAGTTCCAAGGCTTGCCTTTCTCGACCTTGAACGTGTTGTTGGTGTCGCGGGGGAGGGTCGATGTGATGATAGCCACACTGACAATGATCAGACCGATGCGGATGAGGAAGTCGCGCCAGCTGATGTCTATTTTCAGATTAAAATTATTCATGACGGTATATTTTTGCTGCAAAGATACAAATATTTCTAAAAAAAAGATTAACTTTGCAGCAAAATTCAGTAAATATATGTCAGAAAGAAGAGTCAGAGTGCGTTTTGCACCGAGTCCAACAGGGGCATTGCACATCGGCGGCGTGCGTACTGCCTTGTATAATTATTTGTTTGCCCGCCAGCATCAGGGGGACCTCGTGTTTCGTATCGAAGATACCGATTCGACGCGTTTTGTGCCTGGTGCAGAGGAATATATCATTGAATCGTTTAAGTGGCTTGGCATTCAGTTTGATGAGGGTGTTAGCTTTGGCGGTGACAAGGGCCCTTATCGTCAAAGTGAGCGCCGCGAAATATATAAGGAATATGTTAAGCAGTTGCTGGATGCCGGTAAGGCCTATATCGCTTTCGACACCCCTCAGGAGCTGGAGGCCAAGCGTGCCGAGATACAAAACTTCCAGTATGACTGTCACACGCGCGGTCAGATGCGTAACTCGCTGACCCTTCCCAAGGAGGAGGTGGAGCAGATGATTGCCGACGGCCAGCAATATGTGGTGCGCTTCAAGATTGAGGCTGGACAGGAAGTGCTGGTCAATGACCTGATCCGTGGCGAGGTGCGCGTGAAGAGCGATATTCTCGACGACAAAGTGCTCTTTAAGAGTGCCGACCAACTTCCGACCTATCATTTGGCCAATATCGTTGACGACCATCTGATGGAGATCTCGCATGTCATCCGTGGTGAGGAATGGCTGCCGAGTGCGCCGTTGCATGTTTTGCTCTATCAGGCCTTTGGCTGGGAGGACACGATGCCGCAGTTCGCACACCTACCATTGCTGTTGAAGCCCGACGGTAAGGGTAAACTCTCGAAGCGTGATGGCGACCGTTTGGGCTTCCCTGTGTTCCCCTTGCTGTGGAAGGATCCCAAGTCGGGAGAAACCTCTCGCGGCTACCGTGAGGACGGCTATTTCCCTGAGGCCGTCATCAATTTCCTGGCGCTGTTAGGATGGAATCCTGGCACGGAACAGGAATTGTTTACACTCGATGAGCTCGTGCCGCTGTTTGATATCACCAAATGTTCGAAGGCTGGTGCGAAGTTCGCATACGAGAAAGCCATCTGGTTCAACCATGAGTATATCCTGAAGAAGTCAAACGAGGAGATTGCTGCTTTGTTCGAGCCGATCGTTAAGGCCCATTGCCCCAATGAGACATCTGAGCGCATCCTGCAGGTAACGTCCATGATGAAAGACCGCGTGTCGTTTGTGCATGAGTTGTGGCCTTTGTGCTCATTCTTCTTTGTAGCGCCGACGGAATATGACGAGAAAACGACTAAGAAACGTTGGAAGGAAGATTCGGCAGCTGTCATGACCGAACTGATGGGTGTGTTGGAAGGTATTGATGACTTTTCACTCGAGAATCAAGAGCAGATTGTGCATGCCTGGGTGGAGCAGAAAGAATATAAGCTCGGCAACGTGATGAATGCATGGCGCCTGACACTCGTTGGTGAGGGTAAGGGACCGGGCATGTTTGATATCTCTGCTTTCTTAGGTAAGGAGGAAACATTGGCAAGAATGAAACGTGCAATCGAGGTGCTTGGCTGATGCTTTATAATCTGATAATATATCTCTATCTCCTTGGTGTGGCAATCTATAGTCGCTTCAACGAGAAGGTGCGGAAGATGTGGCTCGGTGAGCGTGATGCCTTCCGTATCTTGAAAGAGAAGGTAGATCCAGATGCCAGGTATGTGTGGTTCCATGCCGCTTCTTTAGGGGAGTTTGAGCAGGGACGCCCACTAATGGAGCAGCTCAGGAAGGAGCATCCAGAATATAAGATCCTGTTGACGTTTTTCTCGCCATCGGGCTATGAGGTGCGTAAGAATTATAAAGGTGCCGATATCATCACCTATTTGCCGTTGGATACCATTACAAATGCTCGTCGTTTCCTTCGTACCATCCATCCGGTGATGGCGTTCTTTATCAAGTACGAGTTCTGGTATAATTATCTGCATATCCTTAAACACCGGAATGTGCCTGTATATAGTGTATCAAGCATCTTCCGTCCAGATCAGGTGTTCTTTAAGTGGTATGGTCGACAGTACGGACGTGTACTGAATTGCTTTACGCACTTCTTCGTACAGAACGAACAGAGCAAGGAACTGTTGGCAAAGATAGGTATCACGGCTGTCACCATTGTAGGTGATACCCGATTTGATCGGGTGCTCCAGATCAAGGAGGCTTCCAAGCAACTTCCCATTGTCGAGACGTTCAAGCAAGATGCCAAGGTGTTTGTCGCTGGTTCATCGTGGCCGCCTGATGAGGAAATCTTCATCAAGTATTTCAACGAACATCGCGATTGGAAACTCATCATCGCGCCACACGTCATTGGCGAGGATCATCTTACGCAGATAGAAAAGCTGCTCGAGGGCCGTAAGGTGATAAGATATTCTGAGTACTCAGATAAATCCGATTACTCTGAAAACTCTGAAAAACTAGCGAATGCAGAGGTCCTGATTGTGAATTGTTTCGGGCTGCTGTCGAGCATCTATCATTATGGCGATGTGGCTTATGTCGGCGGTGGCTTCGGTGTGGGTATCCATAACCTTTTGGAAGCGGCCGTCTGGGATGTGCCTGTGTTCTTCGGCCCCAATAACCAACGGTTCCAAGAGGCCCAGGGTTTGAAGAAGAGCGGAGGTTTCGAAATCTCCAATTACGCGGATCTTGAGAAACAGATGGGTCGCTTTATAGCTGATGAGGCTTATTTGAAGGAACAAGGACGACTGGCCGGTCAGTTTGTAAAAGGCAAGGCAGGTGCAACCCAGGAAGTACTCAATAATGTTTCATTATAAATAAGAAGGATGGCTCATCGCCATCCTTCTTTTATTCGATAACCTTCAGTCTGCTGACACCTTGGTAACTAACAACCTTCTTCTTTTCTAGATACTGCATAATGATATCACTGGTCTCCACATTCAGCATGTTGTCGGAGCCTGGCGGAATCTCGCTGGTGGCAGGGATGTAGTTATTGGTTACCACTTTATATTTCTTCTTCATGTTCAGTTTCTTCCCGTCAAGTGTCAGTAGCTTGATGCTCTTGATTTTCTCTGGAAAATCTTTTTCAAGGGTGATTTCACATGTCATGCCACCGACATACGGAAAACTATAAAGCGTGTTGTGGCAATAGCTTAGCATCATACGGGCTATCTCGTCACAGGTAAGTTCCAGAATAACGGCATGATTATCGAAGGGATCCATTTCCAGCACGTCGCGCACAGTGATGTCACCTTGAGCGTGTGATTCGATACGGACACCGCCTGGGTTCACAATGCCGATTTCTGCTCCGGTTTCTTCCATGAAAGCATCGCAAATCATGCAACCTAATTCCTCGCGGGTCTCAAAGGGCGTGTCGGCAATGGCCAGGATGCGGCGTAGTGAAGGGTTGTCGTTGTAGAATCGGGTCATCTCCTCAACCACTTTCACCGTTTTGGGGTATTTTCTGACATCGATATATTCAGCCTTCTTATCAACGACCTTACCGTCTTCCACGGTGAGGGTGATATAGGTCACCCGGTGTAGCTTATTCCTGTTCTGGGTAATCAGCACGCCGTTCTTTACTTCGTCACCCTTCAGTTGGGTATGGGTATGACCGCCAATGATGAGGTCGAGCCAAGGAAACTTCTCAGCCATCTTGATGTCGTCAGGATAACCTAAATGTGACAATAGGATAGTGACGTCACATTCCTTGCTGAGTTGTTCATATTGGGGGATGACTTCCTCAGCAGGCTTGAAGGTGATGCCTTCCAGGTTGTCAGGATGGGTGCTGGGAATGCCTTTCGGACTGAGCTGGATGCAACCGATGACACCAACCTTCAATCCCTCCACGTCGAATACCTGATGCGGCACAATTTTAATACCACTGGAATCAGAGGGGAAGGCATTGGCACAGATGTATCTAAAGTTAGACAGTCCTATCAGCCGTTTGAGGGAGTGGACGTCGAACTCGTGGTTACCTATAGCGGAAGCATTGAATCCCACCTGATTCATCAAGGCCACCATCGGGTAAGCGGGTAGAATATATTTGTCATTGATGGGATTTCCGGTACGGTTGTCGCCTGCTGAGAGAATTAGCAATGACGGGTCTATGGTACGCAGGCTGTCGGCCAGGGCAGCAAACTGTGGAAATACCTCAATTTGGGCATGCATGTCGTTTGCTGCAAGAATATGTATTTCACGCTTTTCTGCATAGACAACAATGGCCAGCATCAGCGCCAGCCAAGTCATGGTAAACTTCTTCATGATTCCTTTTTTGCGCTAAAAGTTATTAATCAGGTTGCAAAATTACAAAAAAAAGTTGAATAGTGTATGAAGAACACTAAACTTTTTTGTACCTTTGCCGTCCAATAAGTGTAAACGTTTATAAGAATTAATAAAATGAAGAAGTATTTTATCATTGTGATAGCTGCTGTGGTATTGATGAGCGCCGGTCAGCAGGATAGTCCGATTACTAAGGAAAATGGTTCCGTCATTGTCAACACGACGACCATCGCCAAGGATGTAGAAGGCTATAATGGCACTGTGCCCGTGAAGATCTATATCAAGAAGAATAAGATTGAGAAGATCGAGGTGCTCAAGAATCAGGAGACACCGAAATATCTGGCTATGGTAAAGAAGAGTCTGCTGAATGCTTGGGATGGCCTGACCGTCAAGGCTGCCAAGGCCAAGAAGGTGGATGCGGTGACGGGAGCCACTTTTACATCAGAAGCCCTGATCGAGAATGTGAACAAGGGACTTGATTATTATCAGAACAACAAATAACAAAAGGGGAGTGTCTTACTCCCCTTTTGTTTTCCTTTTTTGCCAAATCTCGATGCTATTGACGATATTTTGCCAGAGGATATAGCATCCTGGTCCTACAGACGATAGTGGATTCAGATAGGTATAGGCCATCCAGATAGCGAACGCCGTGTTCTTCTGTCCGAGGGCCTGACCTGCCTCCTGTGTATGGTTGAAATAATGGCCGATGAAACGGCCGACTGCAAATTGCACCACACACATCAGAAGACCCATGAAAGCGATGGCCATCAACAAGGCGACAGTCGTATTGGCATGGACGATGTTCTTTACTGTTGTGCCTGTGACAATCATTAGCGAACAGGCCCAAAGGTAATAACTCAGATCCTTTATGGAGATGATCCGCTTATGCAGTTGGTGGGAATGATGCTTCACGATATAGGCCATCAGCATTGGTACGAGCAGTACGATGGCCACCTCATAGAGTATTTTTGCGAAGGCATTCCAGAAAGTCATGTCGGCCCCTTTCTCAATGAGTGGGAAACAGATGGGTACCATCATCGCGGTGATGAAGTTGGAGATAAAGGTGTAGGTAGTCATCTGTTCCAGCGACCCGCCCAACTTCTGGGTGACGACAGCCGCCGCTGCAGCACAAGGCGCGATGACACACATTAGGATGGCCTCCATCAGGATCAGTGCGTCAGAACTGACGGTCGACGGGATGAGGATGATCCCCATCAGGGCGCCGATGAACAACAGCTGAAAAACACAGATCCAGAAATGCCAGGCGACGGGGCGTAGCTTGTGGAAATCGACTTTGCAGAAAGTGACAAATAGAATCAGAAACATGAACATCGGCAGGATGGTATCGAAGATGGGGTCGAAGAAAGCGGCCGCCTCCTCCAACTGTGGGGTGAGGCCGAAGACGAGGTAAATCACCGTCCCCAGTCCCATTGCCACTGGCAATGTCCAGTCCTTAACGAATCTAATCGCGTCCACTCTCCTCTAAATAATACTTCGAGTAGGCGACGTAGTGTTCGGCATTGTCGGTCTGGCCTGGACGTACGGGCTTGAGGTACTTGGCCGGTACGCCGCCCCAAATCTCGCCAGCAGGAATTTTCGTGTTCTGAAGCACCAAGGCGCCGGCGGCCACGATAGAACCTTCACCCACCTCGCAGCCGTCGAGTAGGGTAGAACCCATGCCGATGAGCGCATGGTCGTGGATCGTACACGCATGGACGGTCACATTGTGGCCAATGGTCACATAGTTGCCGATATGGGTGGGGCCTGTGTCAAATGTTACATGTACACATGAACCGTCCTGAATATTCGTACAATTGCCAATAGTGATAGGAGCCACGTCGCCGCGAACCACCGCATTGAACCATACGGAGCACTCGTCACCCATCGTTACATCGCCGACAATCGTGGCGTTCTCGCTAAAATAGCAATCTCGCCCCCATTTGGGAGCGAGACCGCGATAACTTTTTATCAAAGCCATACCTCAAGAATTAGAGGTTAGGATTGATCTTGCTCCACTCAGAGATGGGGGGAACAATGTTCAGTGTCACCAATTCGTCACGCATCTTGCAGAGGTGCTCGTAGCTCTGATCCAGCTTGGCATTCTCCTCGGCAGTACCCTGAGGTACCTCGAACTTAGCGCCCTCGGCAGTCATGGTGGTCTTCATGGCCATCATGATGTGGTCGTATTTGTCGGTCTTTACATAGGTTCCTACGGGGAAGCGGAAGGGCTCACCACCCATAGCAGCGCGGATCATCTCTACAGAGAGATATGCGGGGCTCTGGAAAGAACTGCGTCCGCGGAGCTCGATGATCTTAGCGCCACCCTTGGTGACGTCGATCTTCATCTGCTCCCATTCCTCAGCGGGGAACTCTGCGGTACCGATGATGTCGGTCAGCTTGCGGCCGGCGATCTCAACGTGACTGCCGAAGACAGCCATCTGCTCACCGTGGCCGCCGTATGTAGCGCAACCCGTAATCTGGTTCTGCATCACACCGAACTTCTTGGCCAGTGCGCTTTGCAGACGGGTGGTGTCGAGACCTGCGAGGGTCGTCACCTGACCTGGCTTCAAACCAGAGTACAGCAGTGTTACCAGACCGGTAAGATCGGCGGGGTTGAAAATAATCACCACGTGCTTCACGTCAGGGCAGAACTTCTTGATGTTCTGGCCGAGCTCCTCAGCAATCTTGCAGTTGCCGGCGAGCAGATCCTCACGGGTCATGCCGGCCTTACGGGGCGCACCACCTGAAGAGATGATGTACTTCGCGTTCTTGAAAGCCTCCTCAGCATCGGTGGTAGCCACGATGTTCACATCGTCGAAACCACTCTGGCGCATCTCCTCTGCCACACCCTCGGGAGAGAAGACGTCGTAAAGACAGATTTCACTTGTCAGACCCATCATCAGGGCGGTCTGAGCCATGTTCGAACCAATCATACCGGCTGCACCGACGATGGTCAATTTCTCATTTGTTAATGTTGCCATAATAAGTTTATTAATAATATCAAAAGTGGTGCAAAGTTACACAAAAAAAACCATAGCGTCAACAGATTAACAGAGATTAATATTTCCCGCCGCTGCTTTGCAATATATAAGTGGCAAAAATCTGAATCTCCTTCCTTTTTGAATGCAGACATTGTTAACCACTAGGCTTCCACATAAAGCTAGCGACATCGGCTTTCAGAAAGGGTTATTGTTTTTCAAAGTCCTTTGAAGCGTTACTACGCTTAACACGCACGAAATGCATTCTTAACAGGAAAAACAAAAACTCTT
>Ga0310786_10005305_pt1 | contig 17569 bp, 10 predicted proteins | sample AusTroGonzalo_MG_FD_203881 | JGI IMG/M metagenome (GOLD analysis project Ga0310786, IMG submission 203881) | Bovine rumen microbial communities from tropical cattle in Woodstock, Queensland, Australia - Gonzalo_03 (v2) (version 2) | ecosystem: Host-associated > Mammals > Digestive system >... | reverse complement strand
GCCGTGGGCGTTTTCTTTCTGCCGCGGCGGCCACCCCCATGGGGGTGGTGCAGTTTGTTTTTCGTCTTCGTCGATCCCCACGGCCTTCCTCTCTTTTTTGCTGACCCGTTAGATATTACCATTCTCACGGCAAATCGCAGATGGCGCATGGGCGGGGAAAATGGTAAAATATCTCCCGTAAAGCGGATTTAGGCAATGACAGCGATAATAGACTACAAGGCCGGGAATCTTACGAGCGTGAAGCTTGCTTTCGCCGCGCTCGGCGCGGAGACGGTCGTAACGAGCGACCCGAAGGTGATTGCAGCGGCAGACCGCGTTGTGTTTCCAGGCGTGGGTGCGGCGAAAAGCGCGATGGAGAACCTGCGTGCGCTCGGACTCGTCGAGCCAGTGAAGGAAGCGGCGGCGACAAAGCCGTTCCTCGGCATCTGCCTCGGAATGCAGATACTTTTTGACCACAGCGAGGAAGATGGCGGAGTTGATTGCCTCGGGATCATTCCGGGACACGTTCGCCGATTCCCGACGGTTTCCGGATTCAAGGTCCCCGAGATTGGCTGGAATGGGGTAACGGGGAATGGGGTAACGGGAAATAAGGAGTTCTACTTCGTCCATTCCTACTATGCGGAAATCGTTCCCGAGACCGTGGGCGTCACGGAATACGCCGGGGTGAAGTTTACGGCGATGGTCAAGAAGGGGCGTCTCTGGGCCTGCCAGTTCCATCCGGAGAAGTCCGGCAGAATCGGCCTTGAACTGCTGAAGGAGTGGCTGTCATGCTGACGAAGCGCGTTATCCCATGCCTCGACGTCCGCAACGGGCGCGTCACGAAGGGCGTCAAGTTCAAGAACAACGTCGATCTCGGCGATCCTGTCGAGATGGCGGTCGCCTATTCCGATGGCGGCGCGGACGAGCTTGTCTTCTATGACATCACGGCGAGCGCAGAGCGCCGTCCGATCGACATTGGCATGGTCGAGGCGGTCGCTAAGGCGATAAGGATTCCGTTCGCCGTCGGCGGCGGCATAAGCTCTGTTGGGGACATGGAGCGAGTCATCCTCGCGGGCGCTGAGAAGATATCCGTGAACTCCCTTGCCGTCCGCAACCCCGATATCATCGCAGATGGCGCAAAGGCATTCGGCGCACAGTGCATTGTCCTCGGCATGGACCCTGTGAAGAGCGGCAAGACCGCGAGCGGCTACGAGATCACTACGCGCGGCTTCCGCGAGTTTACCGGCATGGACGCGGTTGAGTGGGCGAAGAGGGCGGTAGACCTCGGTGCGGGAGAGATCGTTGTCAATTCCGTAGATGCCGACGGTACACGCGAGGGCTTCGAGCTTGACATCACGCGGCTTATCGCTGAGGCGGTAGATGTTCCGGTCGTCGCGTCGGGCGGCGCTGGCAAGCCAGAGCATCTCGTCACGGTCTTTGAGAAGGCGAAGGCGGACGCGGCGATTGTCGCAGGCATGATCCACTCCGGCGACTACACAATTTCAGAAATAAAGGCGGCCATGCACGCGGTGGGCATCCCGACGCGCATGAGCTGGTGAGTTGTCTGCCGCCTTTTCGGCAAAGTGCAAAGCGACAGAAAGCGAGGATTAAATAGATGGACAAACCTTCGGTGGAGAAGAGGTATGCAGTGGCCAGAATCCGCCAGATTGGGGCGATGCTGTTCGTCTACGCCATATTCTACGTGTGCCGACTTGCCTTCTCGGCGTCGAAGAAGGGGATGATAGAGCAGGGCGCCTACACGCCGACTGAGATCGGCTATGTCGGCTCGGCGATGCTTTTTGCGTACGCGATCGGCAAGATCGTCAACGGCTTCATCGCGGATCACGTTAACGTCAAGAAATACATAATGTTCGGGCTCTTCGTCTCCGCGCTCGTCAACCTCCTTGTCGGCTTCCACCTCCCGGCGATAATGCTTGCGGTGATCTGGTTCGTCAACGGCTTTGCCCAGGCATCCGGCTCGCCGTGCTGTGTCGTGGCGCTTTCGCGCTGGTGGCCGAAGGAGAAGCGCGGCACCTACTACGGCATCTGGAGCTGCTCGAACAACCTGGGCGAAGTCCTCGCCTACATCGTCTCGGCCGGAATCGTAGTCTGGGTAGGCCATCATTTCGGCCCGGATTGGGCATGGAAGAGCTGCTTCTGGGGTGCGGCGTCGTTCGGCCTCGTCGGCATTGCGGCGGCGTTTTTCTTCTTTGGCAACGCGCCCGAGGACGAAGGCCTGCCGCCTGTGCCTGTTGACGCGGTTGAGGCCAAGGTCAACACGGCGGGCGGGCAGCGCATCGCGCTCACGACAGTCGCGGTGTGGCTCATCGCGCTTGCCGGCGGTCTTTTCGCCGCGAGCCGCTACGCGATCATCGACTGGGGAATGTTCTTCCTCCAGGTGAAGAAGGGATATACCGACACGGGTGCGGCCACGATAGTCTCCATCAACTCCGTCGTCGGAGCCGTGTCGTCCGCGCTCTCCGGCATAATCTCCGACCGCTTCTTCAAGTCGAGCCGCAAGGAGCTCGCGCTTTCGGCGGGCGTCCTTAACATCGTCGCGCTTGCGCTCTTCATGCTGGTGCCGGGCCATCATGTGTGGATCGACGTCTTGGCGATGGTGTTCTTCGGCTTTGCGGTCGGCATCCTGCTGACATTCCTCGGCGGGCTCATGGCGATCGACTATGTGCCTAAATGCGCTGCGGGCGCGGCCTTGGGCATCGCGGGCATGGGCAACTACATCGGCGCCGGCATACAATCCGTCGTGTCCGGCTATCTCATTAACCGCGCCGAAGACGGCACGGCGTCGCTCGCTGGCGTTACCTTCGGCAACGGCTACACTTTGGACTATCTTGCGGTTTTCTGGATCGGAATGGCCACGCTTTCGGTCCTGTGCGTCATTGCGGCGGGGAAGGGAAGGAAAAAATGACAATGAAAAACGTCCGTTCTTTAAATCGTGCATCCGCATTTGCGGTTGTGGCGTTTGTTTCGCTTTTCGCCTGTGCGGCGACATGGTTCGACGCCGGAGTGGCTAACTACGACAGTTGGCCTACGGACGGCTCAAACAAGGATGTCGACGGCATGGGCACGTGGACGAACACAATCGACACTGCATACGAGGACGGCCGCATCAAGATGTGGAAGGATATTGACGGCAGCCTTGATTTTGTGCTCGCCGAGAATTTGCGAAAGGACATCTCGAGCGATGTGTCGGAAGTCGTGTCGACAATGCGCTTCATGACAGCGTATGAAGTTCCGGCGCCAGCGCAGGATGCCAAGGGCGCTATCTGCGTGCAGGCTGCCGCCGATGATTCCGTTACCAACTACCTCGGTCTTGTGAAGGATCCTGTTGGCGGAACTAATGTCTGGGCGGTATGTACGGGCGCTGTGCCGGACGAAACAAAGGACTGTGCGATCAAAGTCTCCTCGCGCCTGGAGTCGGGGGTGACGCAGGTGCGGTACGAAATCGACGGGAATCTGCTCACATTGGGAGGGAACGAATGGAACGACGTGGTCTCGACCGACACAGCCGTGGCCAGGATCGGGTTTGTCGGGAGTGGAGAGGTGGCTGGCCTCGCCGGTCTAGCGGAGGATGTCGTGGGAGATGTAGTGCTGACGATTCCCGCTATCGCAAACGTCAGTATCGTGTCGGTGAAGGTCGGCACCGAAGAGATTGAGCCGACGGACGGCAAGTACGTCGTCCCCGCGGGATCGCTGGTGACCGTCACGTTCGCCACCACTTCAGGACGGCTTCTTTCTGATTCGGCGCGGTCGTACTACTTGCTGCAAGACACCACGTTAACACCTGAGGACATGCCGTCTTCGGTGGCGTTGTCCGATGTCCTCAAGATCAACGAGGTCATGGCGTCGAACGGCGAGACGCTTGCTACGAAGAACGGCGGTGCAGAGCTGGACTGGGTTGAGCTGCGCAACGATTGCGATGCCAACATCGACGTCGCGGGCTGGTACATGTACGACGACGCCACCAAGCCAAGCAAGTGGGTGCAGATCGAGGGTTCGTGCGTCATTCCTGCGCATGGCTTCAAGATCGTGTGGTGCGACAAGAGCTACACCAACTGGGCGGCGGACGAGGCGCATGCCAAGTTCGGCGTCGGCAAGAGCGACTCAACCGTGGTGCTCGCCACATCCAACAGCGTTGATGCCATTGTCGCGACGGCTGTTCTTCCGCCGCAGATGAAGGACGTGTCGTACGGACGCGGCAGCTATGAAAAGACGGTTCTCGGCAAGCTTGATCCCGTGCAGTGGCGTGTAGGCGACGGCGAATGGCAGGCGGCGTCCGGCCCCGTCGGCATGCCGGGCGCGGCCACGGACGGTTTCACGGTGAAGTCGTACCAGCTGAACAAGGACGCCTGCGCGAACATCCCGGCGGTTGAGGGCGCGCTTGCGAGCGGAAAATACAGTCCCACGCGGACGCTCACCGGCGTGCCGACAATCGCTTACACGAACAATACCGGCAAGACCTCTGAGGAGTTTAATCCGAACTACAGGCACGTCTCTGATCTCGGCATGTCCGGCAGCGGCAACTACTATGCGATTCTCGTGGAGGGCGTCGTCAACATCCCGCGTGCTGGCAGCTGGACGTTCAGCGTCGGTTCTGACGACGGCTTCTCTCTCGAGGCGTGGAACGAGAAGTACCACTTCCAGTCCGAGTACACGGGCGCGCGTGGCTACGGGCAGACGCCGGCTATCTTCCGCGTCCGGGAACCGGGCGCGTACAACGTGCGCCTCCTTTACTTCCAGGGGACGAGCGGTGCCTCGCTCGACTTCAGCGTGCTGGAGGGCGAGTTCGAGGACTACGAGAGCTTCACGCTTGACGGGTTCCATCTCGTCGGCACGGCTGCGAGCGGCGTCACGCACGCCGGTGCGTGGGCGGGACACGTCTTGACCGACGTCTCGTCCGCCATGCTCAACGTCACCAACGCGCTTGAATGGAAATCGACGTTAACGCTCGACGCGGCGCCGGCGGCGGACGACGCCTTCAGGCTGAAGGTGCGCTACGCCGACGGCTTCATCGCCAGCGTCAACGGCACGGTGTTGACGAACGCCCTGGTGGAAGAAGCACGCTCGCTCGCGGACGCGCTGACACCCGCCGTGATTCCAATTCCGTCGGAACTTCTTGCGGCGGGCGACAATCTGCTCGAGATCACCGCCTTGAACAACGCTGCCAGCGATGCGGACTTCCTGCTCTCTGCGGAGATTGCGGTCACGAAGGCCGCAGAGGAGCTTGTGTTCTTCCGTGAGCCCACACCTGGTGCTGCGAACGCCACTGCTGGCTACGGCCCTGCGTCCCCGAAGGTGCAGTTCAGCGTCCCGCACGGCTACAAGACCGAGGCGTTCGACCTGACGCTTTCCTGCGCAGACAATCCGTCGGGGACGATCTACTACACGCTCGACGGCACATCGCCCACCACTTCCTCCACTCCATGCACTGGGCCTATCCACATCTCTGGAACGACGTGCATCCGCGCGGCGGTTCCGCAGGAGGGGAGCGTGATCCAGCAGGACGCCGCGGCAACTTACCTCTTCCTCGACGACATCCTCCAGCAGACGAGTGGCGTGGTGCCGGCGGGCTTCCCTGCGACCACTATCAACAGCCAGGTTATGCGCTATGGCATGAACCAGAGCATCGTGAATGGCGAGGAGCGCGACAGGGTGCTCCGCGGCTTTACGAACTCCGTCTCCACGATATCGCTCGTCATCGACCCGCACAACCTCTTCGATCCCGTCGAGGGCATCTATGTGAACGCCAAGGCGTGCGACGGACGCGAATGGGAGCGCACGACGATGGTGGAGCAGATCGACCCGACGAACGATGCCAACGGCTTTTCCACGGCGGGTGGCATCCGCATCCGCGGCGCGTTTAGCCGTAGCCCGAGCTATCCAAAGCACTCGCTTCGTCTCTTCTTCCGCAACGACTACGGCGACGGGCCGCTGGAGTTCCCACTCTTCGGCGACGAGGGCGCGGGCAAGTTCAAAAAGGTCGACCTCAGGACTTCGCAGAACTACGCCTGGGCGAATGGAACCGACAACACATACAAGAAGGACACCTTCATCCACGAGGTGTTCGCGCGCGACACGCAGCGCGACATGGGCGATCTCTACACGAGGAGCCGCTACTACAACCTGTTCATCAACGGACACTACTGGGGCCTCTACCAGACGCAGGAGCGCGGCGATGAGGACTACGCCGAGACGTACAACGGTGGCGACGCCGACATGTACGACGTCATCAAGACCTCGCAGCCCGGCTACGTGACTGGCGCATCCGAGGGCACGATAGACGCCTGGGAGGCACTCTGGAACATGGCGGTGAACGAGGGCTTCTCCGGCGCGTACTCGAACAACTACCGCAAGGCGATGGGACAGAACCCAGACGGATCGCGCAATCCCGAATATCCAGTCTACCTCAACCCGACCAACCTGATGGACTACGTCATCAACTTCCACTACATGGTGGACTACGACTCGCCAGCCGCCTCGAGCAAGGCGAACAACCTCTATGCCGTGCGCGACCGCGACGACAACGACGAAGGCCTCAAGTCGCAGGGCTTCTACTTCCTGCGCCACGACGCGGAGCACACCATGGGCAAGCACGCCAATTCCGAGTACAGCGACAATCCTACGGGTTACGGAACGACCGAGGCGCATGCCAACTTCGCCAAGCTGGATGCGTTCAACCCGGCGGAGCTCCACTTCAAGCTCTGCGACAACCCAGAATACAAGATGGCGTTCGCGGACAGGTTCTACAAGCACTGCCTCGCGCAGGGCGGCGCGCTCACCGTCCCCGAAGCGACCAAGCGTTTCCAGAGCCGCATGGCGGAGATTGACGACGTGATTGTGTGCGAGGCCGCCCGCTGGGCGACGGGCGGGCAGACGCGCCAGACGTGGCTGAGCGCCTGCGGTGCCTGCTTCACCTTCATCACGAACCGCATGCCGTACATGCTGTCGCAGTATAGGGCGCGCGGCTGGTATCCGTCCATTGACGCGCCTGTCGCGCTCAACGGCTCGGGCGCGGCGCTCGCTGACGGCATGGTTGTCGCTTCGGACGACATGCTCTATCTTTCCAGCGGCGACGCCGGCACCGTGTACTATACGCTCGACGGCAGCGATCCGCGTCTCGAAGGCGGTGAAGTATCCGGGGGCGCAATCCAATATTCTGGAGCCGCCCCAGTGACGATCGCCGTCCCGGTTATCGCGAAGGGCGATGTCTGGAAGTATTCCGACGCGGGTGTGAAGCCGTCCGACAACTGGGCCGATTCCGACTACGACGATTCCTCGTGGAGCTCCGGCGCAAGCCGTCTTGGCTTTGCGAGCTCGGGTACGTTTGGAACGACGCTGAACCGCTATGTCGGCGGCGGCTCGTCGGGAACACAGGTGACCACCTACTACTTCCGCAAGACGTTCACGATGCCGTCTGGCGCGGAGCAGATGACGTTGCTCAAGGCGGCGCTCGACTGCGACGACGGCTACATTGCCTACATCAACGGCGTCGAAGTCGGGCGCGATCAGGTCAATTCGACCGAATACAGCGCGTTTGCGTCGAAGACTAACATGGGCGAGAAGGACGTGACCTTCAGCTTCCCGGCCGGTACGCTTGTGGAAGGCGAGAACGTGATCGCGGTCGAAGTGCACCAGTGCAACGCGACCTCGTCCGATGCTTGGTGGAATCTCGCGCTTTCCTATGCGAAGGCCGTGAATGCGGAGGGAGGGCTCACAGTTCCTGTAGAAGGCATGACTCTCACGATGCGCGTCCTCTCGCCGTCCGGTGAATGGAGCGCTCTCTCCACGGTCAATGTCAGGGGCGAAATGCCGCAGGCGGCGGTCGCGGACGGTCTGCGCCTTGCCGAGGCGCTCACGGCGGCTGTGGGCGGAGACGACACGCTCGACTATCTTGTCATCACGAACGTGGCTGCAGGCGAGATTCAGCTTGACGGCGTCAAGATCGTCGCGTGGAACGCGAAGAAGAACACCGAAGCCAAGCCGTCTCTCACATACTTCTTCCCCGCTGGCACGAGCCTGAGCCCCGGCGCGTCGCTGAGGATCGGCAACCTCGACAAGCTTACGAACAGCCAGGTTGGACTGCGCATCTACGATGCGGGCGGGGTGCTCGTGCAGGACGTCTATCTCGATGCCGGCTGGTGGAACAGCGCGTGCGACGAGACGGGCGAACACTTCATCGCGAGGACGTTCGGCGCGGAGGCGAAGACGCATTCGGACTGGATGCCGTCCGCAACGGCGTTCAGCGCCAGCGTGCGCGTGCTCGAAATGTACACTTCGACGACAGGTGACGGCGATACGGGCGAGTTCATCGTCCTGACGAACCTCGACGCCTCTGCCGCGCTCGACCTGACGGACGTCAAGATTGTCGCGTGGAACTCGAAGAAGAAGAGCGAAGCGGATCCCTCTCTCACGATTGTGCTCGACGGCGTCTCGATTCCCGCCGGAGGCACGTTGATGCTTGACCAGGACACGTACTTTGGCGGTGGCAAGCTGACGAACAGCAAGGTGGGTCTAAAGATCTACGATCCTGCAGCCGCCTGTGCGCAGGAGGTCGAAGTAGATGCGAGCTGGTGGAGCAGCGCGTGCGACGGCACGGGCGAATGCTTCGTCGCGCTTGAGTTCGGCAATACGGTGAAGGCGATTTCGCAGTGGACGCACAAGGCGTCCGCGCCGGCCGACTGGCCGGACGATCCCGACATGGAGATCACCTCGACGACGACCGCGGCAGACCTCGGCATCACCTCCGGCGCGTTCACAAACGCGACGCCAGAAGTTCTGCGTAAGCTGTCCAAGTGGGCGAAGACCAATGGCGTGCCGTATGGCGGCGAGGCGGTCAACGGAGTTGTGTTCGAGGAGACGGGCTATACGCTCTTCGAGGAGGCCTATCTCCTGGACTGCGCGCCGACGACCGAGGCGGTGGCGGAGAAGAAGGCACTGTTCCGCTTCAACGAGATCAATCCGGGTACCGAACCGTCGATCGACGCAACGCTCTACAACGGAAGGGTGCGGATACTCGGTTCCCAGACGTTGGAAGGCGGTGGAGCTTGGTCTGAATCCGCAGAGGATCTGGCAACGGCCCACTTCTTCAAGGCGATCCTTACTTTCTGATGAGCTCAAGGAAAAATGGTAAAATATTCCGCCATGGACTCCATTCTCATTTTAGACTATGGTTCGCAGTATACGCAGCTCATTGCGCGGCGAATCCGCGAGCAGCACGTCTACTCCGAAATCGTTCCTTTCAACATCACCGCCGAAAAGGTGCGTGAGTATGCGCCGAAGGGCGTCATCCTCTCCGGCGGGCCCAACAGTGTCTTCGAGGAAGGCGCTCCGGGGATCGACCGCGGCATCTTCGAGCTTGGCATCCCAATTCTTGGCGTCTGCTACGGCATGCAGCTGATGAGCCAGGAGCTTGGCGGCAAGGTCCAGCCGGGCGAGAAGCGCGAATACGGCAAGACGGAGATGACGGTCGAGCCGGGGAACGAACTCTTCAAGGGTCTTCCCGACAAGTTCGTCGTCTGGATGAGCCACGGCGACCGCGTCGCGGCGATTCCGGCCGGGTTCAAGGTGAGCGCAAAGTCGGCGAACTGCCCGTATGCGGCTGTGCGCGACGAAAACTGCCGCTTCTTCGGCATCCAGTTCCACCCCGAGGTCGTGCACACCGAGCATGGCAAGCAGATCATCTCGAACTTCGTCTTCAACATCTGCCGTGCGAACGCCGACTGGCAGCTCACGACATGGATTGAGGACACGGTCGAGAAGATGAAGCGCCAGGTTGGCGACGACGAGGTTGTCCTCGGCCTTTCCGGCGGCGTCGACTCTTCCGTTGCGGCCGTTCTTCTCCACAAGGCGATAGGGCCGCGGCTTCACTGCATCTTCGTCGACAACGGGCTCCTTCGCTACCGCGAGGCCGAGCAGGTCGAGGAGATGTTCGCGAAGAACCTCGGGCTCGACCTCACCGTTGCACGTGCGGCGCAGAAGTTCTACGCGGCGCTCAAGGGGCTCGACGAGCCGGAGGCGAAGCGCAAGGCGATAGGCAAGACCTTCATCGACGTGTTTGCCGACGAGGCGCGCAAGTTCAAGCACTGCCGCTTTCTCGGGCAGGGCACTATCTATCCCGACGTCATCGAGTCGTCGCACGCGGTCAAGGGCCCGTCGCAGACGATCAAGTCGCACCACAATGTCGGCGGACTCCCGCCAGACCTCAAGTTCGAACTCGTTGAGCCCTTGCGCGATCTCTTCAAGGACGAAGTTCGCGCCGTCGGGCGCGTTCTCGGAATGGCAGACGAGCTTCTTGACCGCCAGCCGTTCCCTGGGCCCGGGCTTGGCGTCCGAATCCTCGGCGAAGTGACCGAAGAGAAGGTGAAGCTTCTGCAGCTCGCGGATATCCGCGTACAGGAAGAGGTGAAGAAGCTCCCCAACTACAAGTCGATCTGGCAGACGTTCGCGGTACTTCTCCCCGTGAAGACGGTTGGCGTCATGGGCGACCAGCGCACCTACGAGTATACCTGCGCGATAAGGTCGGTCGACTCGATCGACGCGATGACGGCAGACTGGACGCGTCTTCCCTACGAGACGCTTGGCGTCATCTCAAACCGCATCATAAACGAGGTCCGTGGCATAAACCGCGTCGTCTACGACATCTCCTCGAAGCCGCCCGCGACGATAGAGTGGGAATGACCGATGGGGCTGTGATTCCGCGGCGGGAACGCAACGCGACCATAAGGCGCGCGCTCGTCGATTCCCTGCCGGTCCTGATGGGCTACACCACGATGGGATTTGTGGCGGGGGTTCTTCTTGCTGCGAAGGGCGACGTCGTGCTCTCGCCGCTTTGGGGCTTTCTCACGTCTGCGCTCTGGGTCACGGGAACGATGTCGATCGCCGGCGTCGGCGAAATCGCCCAGCGCACGTCCTGGACCGCGTTCGCGCTCATGACACTCGCGGTGAACTTCCGCTATGCGTTCTACGGCTGGACAATGCTCTCCCGATGGAAGGACGCGTCGCTTTTCCGCAAGGCGTACTTGATACTGATGCTGACTGACGAGAACTATGCGCTTGAGGCGGCGTGCCAGATTCGCGATCCGAGGCGCAACCTGCTCTACTGCACAGTGCTTTCGGCGCTCAACCACTCCTACTGGGTCGTCGGCGTCACTGTCGGCGCAATCGTCGTCGTTGTTCTCGGGCATGTAGTAGACCCCGACCGCCTCCGCGCATGGACAAACGGCATGGAGTTCTCGATGGCCGCGCTCTTCCTCGTCATCTTCACCGACCAGGTGCACTTGCGCCGCAGGGGGCGGTTATGATATACTATACACGAACATTCCCACAAAAAGGATAAGAAAAGATGGCTAATATAAAGGGTGGCCGCGCCGCAAGGAAGCGCGACCGGCAGAACGAGAAGGCCCGCAAGCGCAATGCGGTCTGCAAGGCGAAGCTCCACGACGCGCACAAGAAGCTCTTCAAGTTCGCTGATGCGAACAACAGGGCGGACGCTGAGAAGAAGTTCAAGGAATTTGTCTCCGGTCTCGACAAGGCCGTGAAGAAGGGCATCATCACGAAGAACACGGCTGACCGCAAGAAATCTCGCGCTCAGCTCAAGCTCAACAAGATGGCCAAGTAAAATAATTCAGGGAATACGGGAATGTGATGGCGAAGGGCATCGGAATGTGAGGCATTCTGGTGCCCTTTGTAATAAAAAAGGTTGAAAAGTTGAAGAGTTGAAAGGTTGAAAGGTTGAAAAGCTGAGAAGCTGAAAGTTGAAACCTCTTAGAACTGACCACTTAACCACCTAACTTTTACACAGAAAGGAAAACAAAAAATGGACAAGAAGACTCTCCGCGACGTCGAGCTCAAGGGCAAGCGCGTCGTCATGCGTGTTGATTTCAACGTGCCGATGGCCAAGGACGGCTCCGGCAAGATCACCGACGACACCCGCATCGTCGCGGCGCTGCCGTCGATCAAGTACGTCCTCGAGCAGGGCGGTTCGCTCGTCCTCATGTCGCACCTCGGCCGTCCGAAGGGCGTCAAGCTTGGCGCGGCGCCGAACCCCGACAACGCGGCGTTCACGCTGAAGCCCGTCGCAGAGGCGCTTTCCGAGAAGCTCGGGCTCCAGGTCAAGTTCGTTCCCGACTGCATGGCGGCCGACGATGTCGTCAAGGCGCTTCAGCCCGGCGAAGTCGCGCTCCTCGAGAACACCCGCTTCTACAAGGCCGAGGACGGCAAGGTCAAGAAGGACGACGACAAGAAGGGCATCCACCTCACCGACGAGGAGTTTGCCGCGAAGAAGGCCGAGCTCAAGGCCCAGCGCACCGAGATGGCGAAGAAGCTCGCTTCCTACGGCGACCTCTACTGCAACGACGCGTTTGGCACGGCTCACCGCGCCCACGCCTCGACCGCCGTCATTGCCGACTACATCCAGCCCGCGGTCTCTGGCTTCCTTCTTGAGAAGGAAATCCAGTTCCTCGGCGACGCCGTCGAGAATCCCGTCCGTCCGTTCGTCGCCATCCTCGGCGGCGCCAAGGTCTCGGACAAGCTCGCGGTCGTGAAGGCGCTTCTCAACAAGGTCGATACGCTCATCATCGGCGGCGGCATGGCCTACACCTTCAAGAAGGCCCAGGGCATCAAGATCGGCACGTCGCTCTGCGAGGACGAGCAGGTCGCCTACTGCAAGGAGATGCTCGCCGCGGCCGACGCGAAGGGCATCAAGATCCTTCTCCCCGTCGACAACGTGATTGCCAACAAGTTCCCCGAGACGAAGGATGCGTCCGACATCGAGATGAAGCTCTGCGAGGGCGACATCCCGGATGGCTGGATGGGTCTTGACATCGGACCTAAGTCGGTCGCTCTCTTCGCTGAGGCCGTCAAGGGCGCGAAGACCGTCGTCTGGAACGGCCCGATGGGATGCTTCGAGTTCGCGCCGCTTTCCAAGGGCACCTACGGCGTTTGCGACGCAGTTGCGACCGTCAAGCAGAACGGCGGCACGTCGATCATCGGCGGCGGCGACTCCGTGAGCGCGGTCAAGAAGTCTGGCAAGGCGGCCGAGATGAGCCACGTCTCCACCGGCGGCGGCGCTTCGCTCGAGTTCCTCGAGGGCAAGACCCTCCCTGGCGTCGCGGCTCTTACTGCGAAGTAATATCGTCTTTTTAGACGATGGGAAAACCTCGGGGCGCGCCAATCGGCGCGCCTCTGGTTTTCTCTGCACCATTATTTTTTGGAAAATTGTGCATTGCTGCGGCGCAATTTGTGGTATAATTGCTTTAAATTCATGTTTCTGTCTTGGTTTTGAGGCTCGCAAGAGCTTCGAGTTGAAAACATGGAGATAGCAAAATGAGAATTGCGCAAAGTCTCGTCTCATTGCTGTGCCTGATCGTGCTTTTCACGGCGTCGGCGTTCGCTGCCGAAGTGGCGTTCTATCCCTTCTCGGAAGGAAACGACGGGGCCGACGCCATCGGCGTCGCCCTGCACAACGCCGTCGATCCGTCCTCCCTCTCCGGAAGCGCGGTCCGCAACAAAGGCGACACCGCCACCGCCAGGTTCCTGGACGACATCCCGGGGCGATACCTCTACACGAACAGCGTCTGGAGGGCCGACGCCGTCTACAGCACCAACTCGTTCCGGTCGATCCAGACTTCGTGGTTCACGAACAGCTGGAACTGGGAGATCAATTCCGCCACGTCGATCGAGTTCGCCGACCTCGGCGCGCGGCTCGCAGCGCTCGACTCCTGGACGGTGGAGTTCTTCTTCAAGTTCGACGCGCTGAAGATGAAGAACGGAAACTACTCCGGCTATCAGTACAACGTTCGGTTCGGAGAGGACGAACGGATTTTCGCGAGTCTCCAGTACCAACCCGATGACGAAGGTCGCGGCTACACGGTCCGCGCGTTCTATGGCGGCGTCGCAGGGAATGCCTCCATTGCGTGGCTGAGCAACGGAGACGGGATCGTTCCGGGGATGTGGCATCACATGGCCGTGACCTACAACGGCGAGACGCGAAAGATCAAGGCCATCATCGACTACACGCATTCCGGGAGCGAGAGGGAGTGCGCCGGCGACAAATCGACCGATCTCGAGGCGTTTTCGCTCGGCAACGGCATCACGGCGGCGCGGTTCGCGGCGCTGCGCATCACGGATCGGGTGCTTTCGTCGCGGGAGCTGCTGCGCGCGTCGGACATCCCGCCGGACGATGCGGCGCTGGAGACGAACTTCCACTGGACGTTCGAGTCGAACGCGACCGGCGCGCCGCTGGGAACCGTCACGAACGAGGCGCCGTGGCGCGTGCGCTACGGCAAGCCCGTCACGAACCAGTACGCCTACGACGTCGACGGGCAGATCTTCAGACATTCGGGCGACGGCATCGTGAAGCCGACGACGTTCGCCTACACCGACCCTCCCGTCGGCACGCTAACGATGGACGGTTTTGCCTCGAATGTCACGGACCGCATCCGCGACGGTCTGGTGCTTCCGGACGGCAAGATTCGCACGAACACGAGCTGCGCCTTCCTTGTCGTGGGGCCTTGGCCGGAGAACGACAGTAACCAGTACTTCGGCAAGGGGCCGTCCTTCCGGATGTCCGACGTGGACCTTCTGACGTCCTCCGATTTCACGGCCGAGATGTACTGGCGACCCGATATCGACGGCTGGAGGGACATCCTCAAGCCGAATCCGCGCCCGCGTGCGTCGCTCTTTGGCGTCACGGGGAACTTCCAGCCCGGTATCGTCACAAATAAGTATAGCTGTTATTTCGCGTGGGATCTTTATTTTGACATGAAAACGACGAACTTCACTTTCCAGGCGACTTATGGACCTGTGGACCGCGCGTATCGGAGCTATAAAGCATCTGACATCGGGCTGATGAAGTCCGCATATCTGGAGAAGTGCAACAACGGGCATTTGCAGCATTACGCGGTCGTGTACCGCGTGGCGGACGCTGGCAATAATGACAGTCCGACCGTGCGTCTCTACATCGACCGCGAGGAATGCGCGACGCTGACGCTGCCCGCGCCGATCGTCGACTTCCCCGCCTACTTCAGGGACGGCATGGCGTTCACCGTCGGAAACGACCTGAACGACAATCCGATGCAGGGGTGGTTCGACGAGATCCGCTACACCACGCGTGCGCTCCATCCCTCGGAGTTTCTCGTGTTGCAGCACAGGCCTCTCGTTGGGTTGTCCGTAAAATTGCGGTAGAAAACCATATAGAAAGCAAGGAAAGACAATGAAAGCCAGAATCGTCTTGTCGGCGTTGGCGGCGTCTTTTGTGGCGATTGCGTCGCAGGCGGAGAACGCGAAGTTCAACACTTATGCATACGATAAGCCGATGGAGATCGGCAACTACGACGTCGAGATTGACCTCGGGCCAGGTGTCAATTTCGTCAAGTTCATGGGGCGGCGGCTCGCCGTCGACCGCACCGAAGTCAAGTCGGGCGAGAAGAAGACGGTCTCATTTACCGCTCGCGTGCCCGGACCCTACACCACGAGAAAAGGAGACGAGCGGAGCAACCGCCGTCTCAAGATTGAGCTTTTCACCGACACGCCGCAGCCCGAGGGCTTCGTGTTCGCGCCGCGTGTGACGCCTAATCCGTCCGCCCCCACGATCTACATTTGCGGCGATTCTACCGTGGAAGACCATCGCAACGAGCCGCTTGGAAGCTGGGGGCTCGTCATTCCGGCGTTCGTGCGCGAGGGCTGGACGACTGCTAATTTCGCGAAGTCGGGTTTAGCGATGAAGACCTTCGAGGAGGAGGGGCGTCTCGAGCGCGTCCTGGAGCATCTCGGGAAGGATGATTGGGTGATGATCCAGTTCGGGCACAACGACCAGAAGATAAAGGGCGAAGAGGCAGAGAACGGATACACGTGGCGTCTTGGCGAGTGGATCGTCAAGATACGCGAGAAGGGCGCACATCCGATTCTCGTGACGCCCGTCGAACGCCGCGGCTTCCATCCCGCCCACGGCACTCAGTTCGGCAAGTCGCTCGCGAAGTACGCCGAGGCCGTGAAGTCCGTTGCGTCCACGAAGGGTGTGCCGTACATCGACCTTAACGACGCGAGCTATCGGATGATGGGGAGGCTTGGCGCCGAAGGGTCGAAGAAGCTCCAGCGCCCTGCAGGCGGAGGGAAAGTCGACAATACGCACCACAACATGTATGGCGCATACGAGATGGCGCGCATCGTCGCGGCGGGTCTTGCGAAGATACCCGTTGTGGGCGACGCGATCCGCGAGCCCTACCGCTCGTTCGATCCCGAGAAGCCCGATTCTGAAAGCGCTGTTGCGATTCCGCCCAGCGGAACATTCAACAACAAAAAGCCAGCTGGCTCGTGATATGGTGATTGCTGCCCTCCTCATAGCGACTCTGCTGCCGCTCTCCCCGACGGAGAGCGACCTCCCCGCTCTATCAGACCGGCTTCGGGCCGTGAAGCTGGATGACGGCGGCGAGATTACGCTCGTAGAGCGTCGTGGAGATGCCCTTCGGGTGGCGTTCACGCTTGCACCGACGCCGAAGTCGTTCATTCGCTGCGAGCTCGGCCTGCCGCCTCCCGAAAAGTGGGACGGCCGGCTCTGGGGGTATGGCAACGGCGGCTGGGGCGGTGCCGTGAGCTTCCACTACAACGGAACCTCGGCCTGCGTTCACTCGGATTTGGGAACGTCAAAGTCGCCGATGAAGGAGACGCCGACCGACCGCGAGATCCTTCGCGACTACGCCTGGCGCGCAACGCACCTCATGACCGTGGCCGCCAAGCGTCTTGTCGAAGCGTACTACGGGCGCAAGCCGGACAAGTGCTATTTTTCAGGCGCGTCGTGCGGCGGACTTCAGGGCGTACAGGAGGCGACGCGCTTCCCCGAGGACTACGATGGGATCATAAGCGAGGTTCCCGGAATAACTGAGCGCTCGAGAAGCTCGAATGCCTGGCGGCACATGCGCCTCAAGAAGAAGTACGGCAAGTGGTTTTCAAAGGACGAGATTGCCGCCGTGCGCGACGCGGAACTCGCCTACTTCGCGAAGACCGACCCCGAGTTCGCCCGCGGGCACTTCATCGTGGATCCGTATCCTACGAAGGAAAAGCTGGATGGCTGCTGGAGCGAGATCGTCGAGCGCAATCCCGTGCTCGCGGACCGCGAGCAACTGTGGCGCGAGCTCTTCGATCCGCTCGTGGTAAACGGCGAGCCTTATGCCGCGGGTCGGCTCATCGGCGTGGAATTCGCCGGGGCGTGGTCCTTCATTGCGCCGAAGTACCTTGGGTTGCGCAATCTTGCGGAGGCCACAGAAGCCGACCTCGCGGCGTATGCGTCCGTGGCGGAGGTTTTCCCGCTTGCCGACCTGACAGCGTTTCGGTCGCGCGGCGGCAAGATAATCATGTACGGCGGCCTCGAGGATACGAGCTGTCCAGAGCTGGAGATTCGGGAATACTACAAGGCAATCGCCAGGCAGTGCGGGGGAGAGTCCGAGGCGTCCAGGTTTTTTGCGTACTATTCTGTCCCGGGTCGGTCGCACGGCGCCCGCGGCGAATCGGCAGGCGCAGGAAAGATCGGACAGCCCATTGGCCTTGCCGAGAAGATTGTCGACTGGGTGGAGAAGGG